>Ga0209344_10003078_pt1 | contig 17056 bp, 16 predicted proteins | sample Cruoilmetagenom6_FD_187293 | JGI IMG/M metagenome (GOLD analysis project Ga0209344, IMG submission 187293) | Oil polluted marine microbial communities from Coal Oil Point, Santa Barbara, California, USA - Santa Barbara Oil Seep Sample 6 (SPAdes)... | ecosystem: Environmental > Aquatic > Marine... | reverse complement strand
ACCGAGGGACAACAGGTGCAATAGTATTGCGCCAGCCTTTTGGCGGTATAAAAAAATCTTGCATAGGGCCGGGACGAAAAGCTGGGGGTCCAAATTATGCTGCAATGTTTATGGATGTGGAAGAAGTTGGCTATCCATCTGCTGGAGCTGTTTATTCTGAACATTTTTTGCTTACACTGTCTCAGGAATTAAAACAAAAAGTTGATCAGGAAAAGTTTACTCAGTTTAAAGAAGATATAAAAAAAACAATTTGTGCCATCAAAAGTTATATTTTCAATATGGAAACTGAGTTTTTAAGGGAAAAGGATTATTTCCATTTGCGGGGACAAGATAATATTTTTCGCTATTTGCCAATAGGAAAAGTTATTGTCAGATTGCATAAAAAAGATACACTTTATGAGTGTTTGGCAAGAATTTCAGCAGCTATTATTTCAGGATGTAAACTTGTCTTAAGCATTCCTGTTGATTTACATAACAGTGTTACTGATTTTTTGTCCTGCAGCACTGGTAAAAAATTTGTTTACAAAATACCTGTAATTCGTCAATCTGATACAAAGCTTATTCAAATGATGGGTGATGATGCCGACTGTATCCGTTATGCAGCGCCAGACAGAGTTTGCAATAAAATTTTAAACAAAGCAGCTTTAACAGGATTTTATATTTCCCGCGACAAAGTTAAGATGGAAGGCAGATTAGAACTCATGCACTATTTGATGGAGCAAAGTATATGTGAAAATTATCACAGGTATGGAAATCTTGGAGAGCGTTCATATACAAAAAAAACTGCTTTCCATACTTTATTTTAAAAATTCAATAACACCAGCCGCATGTTTTTTATGTCACATTTTTGACCTAATCTTAAGTTTTTATCTATTTTCACCCTTATTTAATATTACCAAATAGAAGGTAGAAGCAAAAAGGGTTTAAAAAAATTCCTGCCACTAAATATTTACTATCACAAGCAAATATTTACTACCACAAGCAAGTGTTTAGTTTATTATTAAATACTTTAGTTTTGCTATATTAATAAAGTTTAAAGTCATTGACATGGGGGAATAAATAGTGCTAACGTTGCGTAATTTTTTAAAAATCCACACTTTTTTGTATCAGTTTATTTGTTTTTAAAAGGTAATATGAAGAAAATGAAGATACTAGTTATTCTTATATCCATAGTTGTTCAGTTAATTTGTTTTTTACATATCAAGGTAATATACGCTTCTGATATGCATTCACAAAAGCTTTCTTTATCTGAAGTAGTAGAAATAGCATTGCAAAATAATTCTCAAATTAAAGAGTCAAAAGAAAAAGTAGGAGAAGTTCGCGAAGAGAAAAGAAGCGCAAGATCCGATTTTTTTCCTAAATTAACAGCTTCTTATTCATATACTCGTTTGGACGAAATTCCATTTATGAAAAGCCCACTTGGTTCACTGGGGTTATCAAATCTTGACAATTATCACTGGGATCTTACAGCTGTGCAACCTCTTTTTACCGGTTTTGCTCTTTCAAACAAATATAAAATGTCAAAAAATAAAATTAAAACCCAAAAGGCTGAAAAAAACACAGTGGTTTTAGAGGTGGTAAAAAATGTCAAACAGTTATATTTTAAGCTGTTGTTATCAAAAAAATTTGCACATGTTGCAGCAGAATCTGTACAAAATCTTATGCTCCATAAAAAAAATGCTGAAAAATTTTATGCCCAGGGGATAATTCCTTATAATGATCTGTTAAGGGCAAAAGTGGCTCTTGCTAATGTTGTCCAAAACAAGGAGAAGGCAGATGCCGGTGTGAGAATAGCAACGTCAGGATTAAATATTTTGTTAAACAGGGATATTGACAGTAAAATTGATATTAAAGATATACATTCAATTCCTTCTTTTTCCACTGATTTTAATGCAATTGCCAAGGATGCTCTTTTAAATCGTCCTGAGCTAAAGGCTGCACGGCTTGCTGTAAAAAGTATTGATAATGGAATAAATATTGTCAGAAGCTCTTACTATCCTCATATTGCATTGGTATATAGGTATGAACAAAATGGGGAAAACAGTTCTGCTACAAGCAATGATTACTCGAATATGTATAATTCGAGTATAACTTTAAAAGCGGATTGGACTTTATTCCAATGGGGAAAAACAAAAGCTAATGTTTCAGCATACCGTTATAAAAAACGTTCAATACTTGAAAAGCTTGAAAGCATTAAAAATGGAATAATGTTTGAGACAAAAAATGCTTTTTTAGATCTTAACGTTGCAAAAAAAAATATTAATACTGCAAAAGACTCTCTTGCTCAGGCAAAAGAAAACTGGCGTATTACAAATTTGCAATATCAACAGCAGATAGCAACTTCAACAGAGGTTTTGGACGCAAGAACATTTCTAACGCAGGCCGAGACAAATTATTATCAGGCGCTTTATGGTTATTTGATTTCTATTGCAAAACTTGAAAGAGCAATGGGAAGAGACCATAAAGAAAGTGTTTTAAATAAAAATACTTATGCAACCAGCTAATTTTAAACACTATTTTTTCTATTTTAATGTGCCATAGTATTGCAAATCAAATAGAAAAATAATAAAAAGGATAAAAGTAATGTCGTCAGATAATAGGAAAACAGGAAAAATATTAGCTCTTATTGTAATTCTTATATTTTTTGGATTTGCAGCGCTAAACTATATTAAAGCATCCATAAGCAAAGATGAAGGGGTATATAAAAATAAAAAATATGCTGTTCATGTAGAAAATTCAATAAATATGAGCATAAAAGAAAATATTCTGCAAACAGGTGATATTCGTTCTTTTAGTGAAGTTGATGTCTTTTCAAAAGTGCCAGGTGAGATAATTAAAAAAATTTATGTTGAAAAAAGTGATTATATAAAAAAGGGAACTCTTATTGCTGAGTTAGAAGATGAAACAATTCTTGCAAAAATAGAAGGAGCGCAAGCTGCTTTAGAATCAGCACAAGCTGCCGTAAAACAAGCTCAGGCAAATTTTTTTGTTTTAAGCAAAGACAATATTAGACTTGTAAATCTTTACAAGGAAAACGCTGTTTCCAGACAAAAACTTGATCACATACAAGCTCAGGTCAAAGCATCAAAAGAGGCAGAGCTTCTTGCTATAGCACAGGTCAAAAGTGCAAAGGCTGCAATAAAGCAGTTAAATATTTTTTATTCAAACCATAAGATATATGCTCCCATAGGAGGATGTGTAGCCATTCGTTATGTGGATCAAGGAGCTATGAGCACACCAGGCAGACCAATTGTTAAAATAGCAAATGATGATGTAGTAAAAATTATTACAACTGTAACCGAAAAAAAATTACCAAATATTAAGACAGGAATGAAGGTGGAAATTAATGTTGACCCTTTTCCAGAAAAAACTTTCACAGGTTTTGTAACACTTATAAGTCCTGTGCTTAATCCTGTTACAAGGACAGTTGAAGTTGAAATACATATAAATAATGTTGATCGGTTGTTAAGACCTGGCATGTTTGCAAAATTAAAGTTTTATATGGGTGAAAAAAAAGCAACTGTTATTCTACGCGATTCTCTTGTTCGCATCCCTGGCACAGGTAGCGTGTATGTTTTTGTTGTTGAGAATGGTAAAGCTGTTCAAAAAAATATTACAGTTGGTATTTCTGATGGAAAGTATGTGGAAGTACTTTCCGGCATTAAACCAAATGAGCTGGTAGTTTTTCAGGGTCAATATACCCTCAAAGATGGGTATGATGTTTCTGTGCAGGATCAAATCGGGGGAAAAATATAGATGAAGCTTCCTGAATTTGCAGTTAAACAGCCTGTTGCGACACTAATGCTGTTTCTTGCTATATTTTTGCTAGGAATTTTTTCACTTGTAAAACTTAATGTTGATATGTTTCCTGAAATTGATCCACCAGTAATTTCTGTTTTAACAGCCTGGTATGGAGCCAGTGCATCAGATGTGGAAACTGAAGTTACAGAACCATTAGAAGATGTGCTAAATTCTATAAATAACCTGGATACACTTTCTTCAAAATCATTAGATAATTTGTCGATTGTTTCATGCAAATTTGACTGGGGTACAGAGCTTAATGAAGCTTCAAATGATATCAGAGAGGTGCTTGAATTTGCAAAAAGAGAGCTGCCTGAAGATGTTGAGCCTCCTATTTTATTTAAATTTAACAGTTCAGTGGCTCCAATTATAATTTTGACAGTAACAGCGGAAAAAAACTGGACAAGGCTTTATCACCTGGTAGATAAAAAAATCAGCGATGAACTTAAAAGGATTTCTGGTGTTGGCGCTGTTTTAATTTATGGAGGATTAAAAAGGCGAATAAACATATTATTTGATAAAGATAAAATTGAAGGATTCAACCTTTCATTGCACAGAATAAATCAGACCCTGGCAGCTGAGAATTTAAATGTGCCAGCAGGAAGAATAAAAGCCGGTCTAAAAGATTATTTTGTACGGATTCCAGCGCGTTATCAATCCATGCAGCAGATCAAAGATACAGTTATAGGCTATTTTAACAAGCATCCTGTTTATTTAAAAGATGTGGCTGAAGTTAAAGATGGTTTTGAATCTGTAGATATGCTTGGATGGGGTGATGGAGTTAAAGGTGTGGTTGTCACAATTCAAAAACAAACTGGTAAAAACACAATTAATATTATACGAAAAATAAATAAAAGGCTCAACAAAATAAGAAAAAATCTGCCTTCTGATGTGACGATTAACATTGTAAAAAATGATTCGGATGATATCATGCTTTCAATAATAAACCTTCAAACTTCTTTGTTTTGGGGCATGTTTTTTATAATAATTGTAACTATTGTTTTTTTGCGAAAAGTAAGAACAGTTTTTATTATTGCCACAACTATTCCAGCATCGTTGATAGTTACTTTCATATTTCTTTATATTTGCGATTTTACCATAAACGTTATGTCACTTATGGCTCTTGCTATTGCTGCTGGCTTGGTGGTAGATAATGCTATTGTTGTACTGGAAAATATTATAAGGCATGTTGAAAAAGGAGAGACTGTAAAAACTTCTGCCATGTTTGGTGCAAGTGAAATGGGACTTGCAATTTCGGCATCAACCCTGACAAGTGTTGTTGTTTTTATGCCGTTAATATTTCTTTCAGGAATTGCAGGAATGTTTTTAAGGCAGCTAGGCTTAATATTAGCCTTGTCTCTTGTCGCATCTCTTTTTACCTCTCTTATGCTAACTCCAATGCTTGCAACAAAACTTGTTTCTTCATCTAAAAATTCAAAAAATAAAAATAAATTTATTGCATGGTTTTACAAGTTGGTTGAAAATAGTTTGAAAAAACTGGAATATGTATATAAAAAGCTATTAAATTGGGCTTTGATGAATTTATTGACCGTTATTATACTTGCTGTTATGATTTTTGTTAGCAGTATTTCTCTTCTTCCTTTTATTTCCACTTCTCTTTTTCCAGTAGTTGATACAGGCGATGTCTGGATAAGGTTTCGTATGGCTGAAGGAACCAGAATTGAAGAAACTACTAAGATAATTGAAAGCATATATAAAGAATTTGACAAACTTGTAAGACCTGAAGAGATAAGGCATTCATATGCAACATGTGGTGAAACAAAAGAAGGGGTTGCCACTGCAATCGGGCTTGATGAAGGACCAAATGTGGGCAGCCTTACTTTCAAGCTTGTTGACAGGAATAAGAGAAATCGTTCAGCAGAAGATATAGCCTCTATATTAAGAAAAAGAGTATCAAAAATACCTGGAATTACCAAAATTACAGTTAGTTCAAGAAATGTGTTAACAGGAGCTCTTCTAGGCGGGGGCAAGCCAATATCTCTTGAAATTCAGGGAACTGATTTAGAACAAAATTTTATGATTGCCCAAAAAATAAAAAAAATCATGAATAAAATACCAGGGCTTGTGGATATTGATATTTCACAAAAGGATTTAAGGCCTGAATTATGGGTTGACATTGATAGAGGAAAGGCTACTGATCTGGGTTTAAATATTGCCATAATAGCTGGCACACTCAGAAACTATTTTTATGGTGTTGAGGCGTCAAAATTCAGAGATTCTGGTGACAGGTTTGATATCTTTTCCTGTTTTTCTGAAAAAGATAAAAATAACCTGGAAAATTTATTAAATGCGCCCATATTTACGCCCACCGGAAAGATGATAAGACTTAACAATATTGCCAGAATAGTGGAAGGTAAGGGGCCTGTTGAAATTGAAAGGAAAAACAGGTTCAGAATAATCAAAGTAGAAGGTGATACCTTTAACCGTTCAATAGGAGCTGTAACAAAAGATTTGAAAAAAGCATTGAAAAACCTTGAACTGCCACCAGGGTTAAATATCAAACATGGAGGAGAGGTGGATGAACAAAGAAAAACATTTCTTGATTTGACTGTTTTTCTTGTAATTGGAATAATGCTGGTTTATATGCTTATGGCATCTTTGTTTGCAAGTTTCAAAGATCCGTTAATTGTTATGTTTTCAGTTCCTTTTGCATTTACAGGTGTGATTTATATCTATTATTTTACCGGGACAAGTTTTGGAATAATGTGTTTTATGGCTAGCATCTTACTTGTAGGCATTGTTGTAAATAACGCGATAGTGCTTATAGATTATATTCACCTTCTTCAGAAAAGAGGCAGACCATTAAAAGATGCCGTAGTGGAAGGTTGTACAAACAGGTTGAGGCCAGTTTTAATGACCACTTTTACAACATTTTTTGCAATGCTGCCTGTTGCAGTATCTGATTCTGTGGGAGCAGAAGCCTGGAATCCTTTAGGGATTACAATGCTTGGCGGACTTTCGGTTTCAACTCTTGTGACACTTTTTTTAATACCTACGATATACTATCTTTCGGAAAGAAGAAAGGAAGGATGATTTTGCAAAACAATACAAAAAAAATGTTATTGATGATATATGATGTTATGTATGATGAAGAGGTTATTAAAGCTCTTTCCCAGTGTCCTGTTGCAGGCTTTTCTAAATGGAATAAACTATTGGGAAAAGGACAAAAATCAGATCCTAAAATGGATGATGCTGTATGGCCAGGTTATAACTGTGCTGTAATAATTGAAATCGATACATCTAATGAAAATATCATTTATGATACTTTACAATCTCTTTATAAATTTATGGGAAACAAAGGGCTAAAAGTATATGGATGGCCCATTGAGCAAATCATATAAGTTAATAATCAAGACCTGATCTACCATTTTTTTTAAACTTTACGAACTTTTTTTAACTTAAGTAGAGTTTTTGTAAGATTTAAAAATATACTTTCCAGATTTCTATCTTACTGTTAAATATCTAAAACGCTCACTTCAAGAGCATTGTTGTGAATAAATTCTCTTCTAGGTTCGACTTCTTCTCCCATTAAGACTGTAAAGGTCTCATCAGTTTCAACAGCATCTTCAATTTTGACCTGCTGCAGCATTCTTTTTTCAGGACTCATTGTCGTTTCCCATAGCTGATCCGGATTCATTTCACCAAGCCCTTTGTATCTTTGAATGCTTAGTCCTTTTTTACCTTCTTCTATCAATAAATGAAAAAATTGCTTTTTATCTTCTACAACAACAGGATCATCTTTTTTCCCTTCAACAAACAACGAAAATGGAGGATTAAAGTTAAACGTTTTTTTACGCATCAATAAAATTTTCTGGAAATCATTAGAATGTAATAAACTTCTTCCTATCTTTACTGGTTTAATTTTTGATTGCTTTGTCTCAGAAAATAAATCTTCATCTTGTATTTCATCATTTAAGTTTACCATAAACTCATAAACATTTCGCTGTTCATTATAAATGAGTTCTTCAACACTATAACCGTTACAAATCAACGTATCTCGCAAAGATGTCATCTTATCTTGATCTTTTAAAAGATTTGCATCCCAAAAATCACTTTTAAGAAGAAATTCAATAAAGTCAGACTTATAACCACGCATTTCAAGTTTTAACATTAATGTGTAATATTGTGCCAAATCACATGCCAAATCATACAAAGCCTCATCTGATAATATTTTATCATCTTTTCCGCTTTTAACATTGATTTTGCTGCTTACTCTTTTTAAAATATAATCATAATATTCAAGATCATCTTTTAAATATTTAGCATTTTTACCTGTGCCAACTTTGTAAAGTGGCGGGTAAGCAATATACAAATATCCTTTTTCAATTAAATCCTGCATCTGTCTGTAAAAAAATGTAAGTAAAAGAGCCTTTATATGTGCTCCGTCCACATCAGCATCTGTCATAATAATAACTTTATGATATCTTACTTTTTCTATGTCATATTCTTCCCTGCCAACTCCTGTTCCCAATGCCGTTATGATGTTTTTAATCTCTTCGCTTAACAGAACTTTATCAAACCTGGCTTTTTCAACATTTAAAATTTTCCCCTTTAAAGGTAATATAGCCTGAAATCTTCTGTCTCTGCCTTGTTTTGCACTGCCCCCTGCTGAATCTCCCTCAACAAGAAAAATCTCTTTTTCCTTAGGATCTGAAGACTGACACTCTGCAAGTTTACCTGGAAGAGCAGAATCTATGAGTGAGCCTTGCTTTCTTGCAAGATCTCTGGCACGTTTTGCAGCATTTCTGACTCTTGCAGCATCAACAGCTTTTTCTACTATTTTTTTTCCAACTACGGGATTTTCTTCTAGAAAAATTCCAAGTTTTTCATTTATTATTGACTCAACAAACCCTTTTACTTCACTGTTGCCTAATTTTGTTTTTGTTTGCCCTTCAAACTGAGGTGATTTTAATTTTACACTTATAATTGCTGACAACCCTTCCCTGACATCATCTCCGCTTATTTTTTCCTGAAGATTTTTTGGAAGACTACCAGTTGCCACATATTGATTAATTGAACGGGTAATCCCGGCTTTAAAGCCACTAAGATGGAATCCGCCTTCAACCGTATTTATATTGTTTGCAAATGAAAACAATATTTCCTTAAATGTATTATTATACTGAATAGCAATTTCAATTTTAACATCATTTTTAACACCTTCGATATAAATTGGATCATGCAAAGATATATGGCGTTTGTTAAGATATTCTACAAAGGATACGATTCCGCCTTGATAATGAAATTCATTTTTTACTTCACAACGCTCATCTTCAATTATTATTGAAACTCCTTTGTTTAAGAAGGCAAGCTCTCTTAATCTTCTTGCAAGTATTTCATAACTAAATTCAACGTTATTGAATATATCTGCATCTGGCATAAAATAAATTTTTGTTCCTTCTTTTTCTGTCTTGTCAACTATTTGAAGTTCACTTGTTTTTATTCCTCTTTCAAATGTTTGGCGGTATATGTTTCCGTGTTTTTTTATTTCAACTTCAAAATATTCTGAAAGTGCATTGACCACTGAAACTCCAACTCCATGAAGCCCACCTGAAACCTTGTATGACTTGTTGTCGAATTTCCCGCCTGCATGAAGTTTTGTCAATACGACTTCAACAGCAGGAACATTTTCTGTTTTATGAATGCCAACAGGAATACCTCTGCCATTGTCTTCGACACTAACTCCATTATCTGAATGAATAGTTACCTTTATACGATCACAAAATCCTGCCATGGATTCATCAATGCTGTTATCAACAATTTCATAAACAAGATGGTGAAGCCCTGCAACATCCACATTGCCAATATACATTGAAGGTCTGAGTCTTACAGGTTCAAGCCCTTCCAGAACATTTATGCTATCTGCATTGTATTTATTTTTCATATTATATCATCATGGGCATAATAATACTTTTATAACTGTTATCATCTTCCCCTTTTATCAAACAGGGGGATTCATCATCTAATAAATTCAAAACAATATTGTCACTTTCAATAAAATTAATTGTTTCAACAAAAAAACGTGGATTAAATGAAACCTTCATTGGATCGCCTTTATAATTAATGAATATATCTTCTTTTGCATCGCCAAGCTCTGGATTTGCAACTGATACTATAAGTCTGTCTTTTTCAAAATCAAATGTTACACTATTATATTTGTCAGAAGAAAAAATAGACATTCTTTTAAGCATCATTAAAAAAAGATATCTGTCCAATACAATTTTTTCAACCCCATCACTTAAATCAAAAACCTCATCAAAGTTAGGAAACTTACTATCAAGAAGCCTTGCCATCAAAGTTTCACAATTATTTTTTACAATAAAATGATTATCTTTAAAACCAATCCGGACGTTGCCTGTTGTGTCAAGAAATTTACTTACTTCTATCAAACTTTTTTTGGGTATAAGCCTGCCCCCTTCAAAAGGAAGATCAAAATCTTTATCAAACAAATACTCAACAGATGCAAGCCTGTTATTGTCTGTGGACTGCATCTTGATAAGATTTTTATTTTCATTGCAGACTTTGTCAAAATATACTCCATGCAAATGAACCCGTTTTTCATCGGAAGGTGGAGTTAATATAACAGTTTTTTCTATCATTTTTTTAAATGCCAAAGCATCAATTTCGAAAAAATCAACATCTTCTATATGGGGAATTTCAGGAAAATCATCCGGATTTTTACACAAAAGACGATATACAATATTTTCATTTCCAATTTTAATCAGCTGATTTTCAATTTCATTAACAAGTATATCATTTTCAGGAAAATTTTTTGTAATTTCATAGAGTTTCTTTGCATTTACGACAATTATTCCTTCAGATTCAATCTGTGCGCTGTAATACCCTTCAAAAACAGTTTCAAGATCAGTTGCAACAATTGCTATTTGATTATCACATGCTTTGATTAATATATTTTCTATAATTGCAAGAATGTTTCGGCGTCCTGTAATTCCTTGTATTTTTGCCAAAACCTCAAGAGATTCAATTTTATTCATTGTAAATTTCATATAACCAAACCTGACAATATTGGAGTTTATTATAAAAAATTAGCCTATGTTTTCGCTTTGCCTAAAAATAGTATTTTAAATTGCCAAAGTTAAAAACAGACCAAAAAAATTCCAAGCTAACAAATTATCGAAAAATCCATTGTTTTATCAACGGCAAAACCTCTTGAGTCCACTTATTTGAAATCCGCAATCTGATAAACTGTGTAAAAAGATTATCAATCAATTTTATAATCTTTGTAATCAGGAAAACTTTTTCAAGCACAAAGCCTTCAACATCTTTTTTTGATTCAATAGCCCCTGTGGTCGGAAGTTTAATATTTATAATATCCAGAGTATCTCCTTTTAGCGTAAACTGCCATTTATTATCATTACCAGCACTAAAAGACAGATTAAGTTCTATGACAACGGCACCTTTTTGCAGAGACAAGATACCTTCTTCTAATCCAGCATCATCACCTTTTATACTAATTGTTTCAACAGCATCATTTAACCTGTTTTCAAGAATAAGCCTGTTTCCTATATTAAGAGATATGAAATTTTCTTCAAGTTGTTTAAAATAATTTTGATCTTTTTCAATTACAAACCACAGCCATGTTAGAAACTCATTACCTAAAAATTTATACTGATCAAAAGAAGTAGCAACATCAAGCATTTTTATTACTCCGAAAATTTTGTAGGTGATAATTTTGAAATAGCATCACGTTCAGCATCAGAAATATCTATATTTAAATCTGCCATTGTATATGGAAAAAGTCTTACTATAGTAAGCTTAAATGATTTTGAAAATAGTGTTTCCAACTCTTCGTTAGCAGCTTTCTGATTTGATAAAAACAGTAACAAAGATTCTTCATAATTCCATAATAAATCATAAACACTTGGTGTTGCTGGTATCCGCAAACTCAGATCATCTATTATTTTTTCTTTTAATTTTTTCTTTTCATCTCTTGACAGATACTCACGTCCGGTTTCAGCAAGTTGCTTTGCCATTTCCACACTAAAGTGTTTTGTAACTATTTTTGCAGGAATGTTTTTTTTGTCTATTCTAAGTGAAAAAACCATATAATTGCCGATGACAAAAGACGAGCCTTCAAAGTTAGGTTTAAAAGGATTGTCAAAAGATGTCCAACCAATATTTTGGTCAGATTCCATATTTTCAATCTCAGAAATAGTGTTTTTCGTCAAACCCTTTTCAACTGCCTCAGCAACAGGGCCTTCAAGTTTATCGATAACTTTATAACGTGTAATAGAAACAGAAGATGATAATATACCCATAAATAAAACCCCTCGAAAAAACAAAGCTTGGAAAGTCAAAGTTTGGAGAGTCAAATATAGTTTCCTATATTTGACTCTCCAAAAAAATTAATGCATTTTTTAAGTATAATTGATTTTTTTACTCTGTTATATGCTTAACAATATGGCCAAGTTCAGGGAAAATAAGGGACTTGCAGGCTAATTTGCAAGCCTTTAAACTGCCTGGAATACAAAAAACCACTGTTTTTTCAATGACACCTGCAACAGCACGGGATAAAATAGCTGCAGAATCTACATGCTCAAAGCTAAGCTGAGCAAAGATAGGACCAAATGCAGTAAGTTCCTTTACGAATAAAGGTCGAACAGCCTCGATTGTAACATCATTAACGCTTATTCCTGTCCCTCCTGTTAAAACAAGACCTTCTGGATGATTATCCTGAATAACTAAAGAAACAGCTTTAACAATCGCATCCTTGTCATCTGGTATTATCTGCTGACAACAAACTTGATGCCCTTCTTTTTTAGCTTGAAGAGCTATCCAGAGCCCACTTTTGTCGTTTGCTATTGTTCGTGTAGTAGAAACAGTTAAAATTCCCAGACTAACAGTTTTTGGAGCCAAAGCCTTATGTTTTTTGCAACTCATCCAAACCCTATACTATTAAAACCTTATCTTCATTATCATGCTCTTTGAGCATTACATTTATTGTCTTGGAACGTCTTATTTTATATAATTTCCCCACATAATTAGCCTGTATTGGCAGCTCTCTGTATCCTCTGTCAACAAGAACCGCAAGCTCAATCCGATCTGGTCTGCCAAAATCAACAATTGCATCCATTGCCGCTCTTATTGTCCGACCCGTATAAAGAACATCATCTACCAATATTATTTGTTTGTTATCAACAGAAAAAGATATGTTTGTTGTTTGAACAATTGGGTTGCTGCTGATTTTTGTCCAATCATCCCGGTATAAGGTTATATCTATAGTGCCTGTTGGAATATTAACGCCTTCAATGCTGTAAATTATTGACTGTATTCTCTTTGCTAAATAGACTCCACGGGTATGAATACCTATAAGAGCCAGGTTACCCGCACCTTTGTGTATTTCAAGTATGTTATGGGCGATCCTTTTTAATATTCGGCTTATATCGGATTCATCTAATATAGTATAAATTTCATTCATTACATAGCCAGCAATAATTATTTTAAATTTGGTACTATACAATATTAGCAAAAAATAAAAATATTATTTTTAAATTTAAAATATTTTTTAAATAAACTTATTTATTTAAAAATAATATGTTATAATTTTACATTATGCAAATCAATTTTACATATTTATGTATATTTTTATTATATTTATTTTCGAAATTTAAGCTATGAAACACAAATACTGTACAATAAATATTTTTCATTTTATAATAAACTTAACATTTTTTAAATGCTGATTTAACAACCTCTTATACAATCTTATAATGTTATTTTAGTGCCCATCCAGAAGTGGCTGTTTTCCCGATTATGATCAAAAACAACGTATTTATATTATGTAAAAACAAATTATTCAACTCTATCAAAAATGGATATAAAAGGTTCCTTGAAATTAGAGGAAACCCCAAAGAAATCGCTTTGGGCTTTGCATTAGGACTTTTTATCGGAATGACACCGACTATAGGTTTTCATACACCAATTGCTGTTTTTCTGGCTGCTCTTTTAAAATGGAATAAAATATCTGCAGCTGTAGGGATTTGGATAACAAATCCTTTGACAGCTCCATTTATATATAGCTTTAATTATTATGTAGGAGCTAATTTGCTCGGTATTTCAAAAAAACTAAACTCAATAGACAATTACAGTCTGTCTGCAATGTCTCAAATTTTAAAAAATGCACCAGAAATAATGTGGGCGCTATTTCTGGGAGGTTTTGTTTTGGGGATACCTTTGGCGTTAATGGGTTATTTCTTTTCATATTCGACGGTTAAGGCATACCGAAAAAACCTTAAAAAATCATTAATTAAACAAAAAAAAGATCTTCTTAAAATTATAACAAAAAAAAAATCTCTATGATTTCATAGTCTAAATTTTTCTAATTTAAGGATTTGTTATGTATCATAATCTAAATCCGAGTTTCGGAAAAAAAATTATACCTTGGTATGATAGTAACTCAGTCTGTTTTATTGTTCTTTTTTTTACGTTTTTAACTTTTTTTTTTGGAATTGAAGGCATTGCAGTTGCATTAGAATATACAAACCGCAATGACTACATCTGGGTACCTGTTATGCTTGCAGTATCAAGCAGTATTGTTTTTATATCAATCGCATACCGTCTTATTATTCGATATACAAGTGATTCTTCAAGATAATTTTTAGTATCTAAATATGCCTCAAGCTATAATAAAAAATCCATATGCCTGCAGCAAGAAGTAATATATCTCTTGCTATATATTCATATGCACTTTGTTTAGCCTCTAAAGAAAGTGCAAAGCATCCACAACTGATATCAAGTCCCCTGTAAATATTTATCAAAAAGGCAGCAATAAAAATTATCAGCAAAAAATTTATAATAAGTGCACAGCCTTTAATAAAATGGCCTGTAATTAACAAAAGGCCACTGACTGCTTCAATCCATGGAAGCGTTAAAGCCACAGGATTGATTAAAAATTCTGGAAGAATTTTATAGTTTAGAATAATTTTGGCAAATTCATTCGGAGCAATAATTTTACTGTAACTAGCCCATATAAAAATTGTGCCAAGAAATATACGTATAATTAAATTTATATGTTGAAGGCTTAAGGGTAAACTATATTTACTTATCATATTTTAACAAACCAGACTGCAATCAAGCTAAAACCAAGTTAAAAATTTATTATATATTTGTGCTTAACTCTTTTGATCGGCTGGCTGCAGCTAAAATTGCTTTTATAATATTTTGTTTAACATCATTTGCTTCAAAAACTTTTAAAGCCGCTTCAGTTGTACCACCAGGAGATGTCACCTTATTACGTAAAATTTCTGGTGATTCATTAAGATTTTCAATCAGCTTAACAGAGCCTTTTAAAGTTGCCAATGTGAGAATTTTTGCAGAATCAGGATTAAGACCAACATTTATTCCTCCTTCTATCATTGATTCTATAAGGTAGAAAACATATGCAGGACCTGAGCCTGAAAGAGCGGTTACAGCATCCAAATCTTTTTCATCAAATTCAATTACTTTGCCCATTGAGCCTAAAATTTTTTTAGCATCTGCCAAATCATTATTATCAACATATTTATTTGAACTCATTCCTGCCATACCTTCCAAAACAAGTGCTGGTGTATTAGGCATAACCCGTATTATTGGAAATTTTTCCATATCTGATTCATCTAAAGATAAATATAACAAATCTTCAATTTTTTCAATAGTTATACCTGCTGCAATTGATATTACAAGTTTACGTTCATTAATACTATACTCTCTGTTTTTAGCAATTTTTGATAGTACTTGCTCAATTTGCTGAGGTTTGACTGCAAGAACAACTATTTTGCATACTGAAAAAATCTTAAAATTATCATTTTCTGTTAAAATGCCATATTTACTTGATAAAAAATCAAGTCGGTTTTGGTTAATATCGCTTGCTATAATCTTTGAGGCAGATGCAAATTTAGAACAAATGACGGCCTCAATCATTGCTTCGGCCATATTCCCAGCGCCAATAAAACCGATTTTCAACTCGCTATAACTCATGTATGCTCCTAGACTATAATAATATTTTATTTTTCTTATAAAAATTAATTTGATTTGCAGATAACAGAAATTATCTTGACTTATTCAAGATAATATAATTAAGTTATGCTAAAAGCTTATCCTATAGTAAATTAGAAGTATAAGCAATTAATAAATATACTCTAACTTAAGTATATTTTTTTCTTAAATAGCATGTAGATGCAAAAAAAAGATAGTTATAAGATAAGATAATATGTTTGTATTTGGTAACTTATTAAGTGCAGTGGCCTTGGTTTTAGATTATGCATTAACGTTATTTTTATGGATTGTAATCGCAAGAGCTATCCTTTCGTGGGTAAGCCCTGATCCATATAATCCCATAGTTCGTATTATTTATAACATTACAGAACCTGTGCTAAAGCATATCAGGACAAAAATTCCAATTGATTTAGGTGGTATTGATTTTTCACCCATTATTGTTTTTTTAGGGATTATTTTTCTGCAAAAATTTCTTATTGGAAGTTTGTTTGAGTTGTCTGCAACCTTACGTTAAATTTAAAATCTTAATTTTTTGCCTTAAAAAAAATAATGTAATCATTGATTTGCTTGATTTAAGAAAGTGGACAAAATGCTTACACATTAAACATAACAAATTGCTTCCATGTAATTTGTTTGCCAAAGGAATAATTTTATGACTATGAAAATCAAACCATTACTTATTAAACAAAAACAGTTTCGTGTAAGGTTCAGAGGGTTTGACCGTTACGAAGTTGATGCATTTCTTGAGCAAATCGCAGATACCTATAGCCTGCTGCAGCAGGAAAATGAAAACATTCAAAAAGAACTAAATAGTTTAAAATATGAAAGGCAAGGCTATAAAGAACGTGAAGAAACTTTTAAAAGGGCCATGCTTAATTCACAAAAAGTATTGGAACAAATGAAAGAAAATGCCCGTAAATCAGCCGAACTTATTATTGCTGATGCTGAAGTAAAAGCAGAAAAAATATTAAGTAAAGCCCACAACAGACTTGCACAACTTAATGAGGATATTATCGAACTAAAACGCCAACGTGTTCAGATTGAAATCCAGATACGTTCAATCATAGAATCGCATACAAAACTACTTGATATTGAAAAAGAGGAAACAAATATATTAGATAATGGAGGTTACAAGATAAAACTTCTAAACAATTAATATAACATTTCAATTCATATTGATTATATTGATTTTTAAAATTATTCATGATATTATTTTTATTAATATGATAGGCTTTGATTGTTT
>Ga0209344_10003074_pt1 | contig 17099 bp, 18 predicted proteins | sample Cruoilmetagenom6_FD_187293 | JGI IMG/M metagenome (GOLD analysis project Ga0209344, IMG submission 187293) | Oil polluted marine microbial communities from Coal Oil Point, Santa Barbara, California, USA - Santa Barbara Oil Seep Sample 6 (SPAdes)... | ecosystem: Environmental > Aquatic > Marine... | reverse complement strand
ACAGCAACAGCTGTGAGTAACACTTTTAATATAATTTTCATAATATCTGTTTATTTGTGGATTTGTTCATCCGTTTAAGAGATAGCTATTAGTGTGCCAATATATTATTTCGCTAAAAAACTGACAACATAGTCATAAAAATCGTCTGGATTCTCAGCATGGAGCCAATGACCTGCATTTTTGACAGATACAACTTCCGCTTTAGCGAAATGTGCTTTTATCAATGCTTCATCCTCACTAGTAATATAACCTGAATTTTCTCCACGTAAAAATAAAGTATCTCCATCAAACTGCTTTAATGGTGGCAGCTGTACTCCTATTTCATCATAAGTTGAGGTGAGTACTTCTAAATTAAATCGAAATCCAAACTCATCTTTACTTTTTCTATATACATTTTTTAATAAAAACTGACGAATACCAAATTCTGGAACATAATTTTCTAAAATCTCTTCAATTGAACTTCTGGATCTTTGTTTTGAAAAATCAATTGCATTCAAGCCTTCTAAAATATGTTCATGATGAGGAGGATAATATTTTGGTGCAATATCAGCCACTATCAATTTTTTGACTTTTTCAGGATAACTAACCGCAAATAGCATTACTGTTTTACCGCCCATAGAATGGCCCAACAGATTTACTTTTTCTAATTGATGGTGTTCTGTATAGTTTAACAAATCCTCAACTAATACTTCATAATCGAACTCATCTGAATGAAAACTTCGTCCATGATTTCGCTGATCTATTAAATGAACTTCATAATTTTCAGCGAAACGATTGCCCAGTGTTTTCCAATTATCACCCATGCCTAATAATCCATGAAGGATTAACAGTGGCTCTCCTTGTCCTAATATTTTAGAATGTAAAATTGGTTCCAAATTCTTTCTTCTAGATTTTATGGCTTTAATCGATATAAATACATACTAACCACATTTTGTAAACCGAGATACAAAGATTCAGCAATAAGTGCATGCCCAATAGAAACCTCTAATAAATTCGGAATATTCTGAGCAAAGAATTTAATATTTTCCAAATTCAAGTCATGCCCTGCATTAATCCCCATGCCTAATTTTGTAGCTAATTTTGCACTTTCAACATAAGGCTCAATTGCTTCTCTATTACTTAACTCATATTGACTCGCAAACTCTTCAGTGTACAGTTCTATTCTATCAGCTCCTGTTTTTGCAGCCGCTTCAATAAGAGGCAAATCAGCATCCATAAAAATAGAAGTACGAATATCATTTCTTTTAAACTCAGCAATAACCTCTACCAAAAAATTTTGATGTGTCTTTGTATCCCAACCGGCATTAGACGTAATAGCATCAACAGCATCAGGAACTAAGGTTACTTGCTCTGGTTTTATATCTAACACTAAGTCAACAAATTTTTGGATAGGGTTTCCTTCAATATTATATTCTGTATTAACTATTGGATTTAAATCATACGCGTCTTTATATTTGATATGACGCTCATCTGGTCGAGGATGAATAGTTATTCCATCAGCACCAAAATCTTGAATATCAATCGCTGATTGTACCAAATTTGGAGTATTACCTCCACGAGAATTTCGTAAAGTGGCTATTTTATTTATGTTTACGCTTAACTTAGTCATTAATAATTTTATTTTTTATATAAATTTACTCATGACAAAAATAGTGCATTTGTAACTTTATTTTAGTTATTTTGCAACATATTATGCAGACATCAGATTACATAACTAAAGACGTTAAAGCCTTATCTCCAAACGACACAATTGAGAAAGCTCAAAAGCTTTTTGAGCACCTTACTTTTACTCATTTACCTGTTGTTGAAGAACAAATATATTTAGGATCAATTGCTGAAGAAGATGTTCAAATAATTGAAGAAAATCATAAAAAAATAGCTGAATTTAACTATTTATACCAACCTTTTTTTTCAAATGAGAATACCAATTGGTTTGAATTGTTAAAAGAGTTTGCTTCTCATGATACCACTATTATTCCGGCAATAAATAGCAAAAAAAAATACATTGGTTATTTTGAATTAACAGATATACTTCATGTTTTTAATAATACTCCTTTTTTAAGTGAAGCTGGTGCAATTTTAGTTGTTTCTAAACCCATTAAAGATTATTCATTTAGTGAAATTTCACAAATAGTAGAATCAAATAATGGTCAATTATTAGGAGCATTTATTTCATCTATAGAAAATGAAATAGTTCAAATAACAATAAAATTGAATGACCTTGATCTTAATAATACTATTCAATCTTTTAGACGATACGAATACACTATAATTACCGGAATCCATGAAGACGAATATTTAAATAGTTTGAAAGAACGTTCAGATTATCTTCAAAAATACCTAAACATGTAACGATATGAAAGTAGGTATTTATGGCTATATTAAAAGTGAGGCACAAGAATATGTTGAAATATTATTGGAGTGTTTGGACTCTTATAATATTGAAACTGTAATAGAAAATAATTTTTACGAATCAATAGATGTTAAAAAAACCTATCAGACTTTTTCTGATTATTCAGACTTAAATTCGTCTTATGATCTACTATTTACATTAGGTGGAGATGGTACTTTTTTAAGAGCCGTAACTTTTGTAAGAGATTCAAATATTCCAATCTTAGGAATTAATATGGGGCGCTTAGGGTTTTTAGCAACTATTCAAAAAGAGAATATTAGATCTTCTATAAGATCTTTAATAGATAAAAAATTTTCTATTAAGGAGCGATCCCTACTTACAGTTAAAGCTTCCAAAAAAAATATTGATCTTGAAGAAATAAATTTTGCATTAAATGAAATTACAGTGGCAAGACGTAATACTACCTCCATGATCACAGTAAAAACATATTTAGACGATGAATATTTAACATCGTATTGGGCAGATGGTCTAATAGTTGCTACTCCAACTGGTTCTACAGGATACTCTTTGAGTTGTGGAGGCCCAGTAATAAATCCTGGAGCCAAAAGCTTAGTTCTAACACCTATAGCTCCGCACAATCTCAATGCAAGACCCCTTGTAATACCTGATGATATTGAAATTAAACTTAAGGTTACAGGCAGAGAAAAACAAGCTTTGATTTCATTAGATTCCAGAACATCAGTTATTGACAATGAGACTGAAATACTTATAAAAAGAGCTCCATTTACTATAAAAACGATTCAACTTAAAGAACAGACTTTTTTTAAAACGCTTCGCGAAAAATTATTATGGGGTGAAGATAAAAGGAATTAATAATCTTAATACTGTTAACTTAAGCTACTTTATCACAATAATTTATGATAAAAACTGTTTATCAAAAAAGGTCTCCTTTAAACTACCCAAACAAATAGATTTATTTATATTTGCAAACCCATTTTAAAAAATGAAAAAACAATTTTTTATATATTTATTTGTACTACTATCCAGTACAGTGAGTGCTCAAATGTTTGAAGGTGGTATTTTTATTGGCGGTAGTAACTACATAGGTGACGTTGGTTCAACAACTTATATAAACCCTAATAGCTTAGCTTTTGGAGGTGTAGGTAAGTTCAATTATTCTTCGAGAATTACATTTAGAGGTACTTTAACGTATACAAAGCTAAATATTTCGAACGAAAAAGTAAATAGACCCGCAAGTTTTTCTGGTTTTCCGCTTCAATTTGACAATAGATTATTTGAAGCAGCTATCGGTGTTGAATTTAGTTTTTTTAAGTATAATTTGATAAAAGCTGGACATTCGCAAACACCCTATATTATAGCAGAAGTAGGTGTAAATAATTATCAAACGCGTCTAGATGATGGCGCTTTAAAAAGAAAAACAAGTTTTTCATTACCTTTTGGAGTGGGTTATAAAATGAAACTTGCAGAAAATATCGGTATTACATTTGAAACAACTTTTCACTATACATTTAAAGATGATATTGATGGTAATAATGAAAATTTTGCTCCGGCTAGATTTGGTAACTTAAATAGTAATGACTGGTATGTCTTTACCGGAGTTTCTATAGTTTATGCATTTGGTCGAGGAGGTTGCTACCGAGATTTCTTTTAATACCCATGAGCTTAAAATCAGACATAAATACAAATAATACCCCCAAACATGTTGCAATAATTATGGATGGTAATGGTCGCTGGGCCAAAAAGCAAGGTATGGTCAGAGTATTTGGTCATAAAAATGGGGTAAAAGCCGTACGAGAAACTATTGAAGCGGCCGCTGAAATTAATATTAAAGTACTAACACTTTACGCGTTTTCTACAGAAAATTGGAAAAGACCAAAAAAAGAAGTTGACACATTAATGAGTTTATTAGTAAGCTCTCTCAAAGATGAACTCAAAACACTTCAAAAAAACAATATAAAACTTCAATGTATTGGAAACATAGAGAGTCTTCCAAAAAAAGCAAAAAAAGAACTGTTTGAAGTTATAGAAAAGACAAAAAATAACACTCAATTAACGTTAATATTAGCATTGAGCTATGGTTCAAGAGAAGAAATTGTTAATACTATCAAAAAAATATCTAAAAAAGTTGTTAATAAAGAACTTTTAATAGAAGAAATTAATGAAAAAATTATAAATAATCATTTATATACATTTACTTTGCCCGACGTTGATTTTTTGATACGTACAAGTGGTGAAAAACGAATAAGTAACTTCCTTTTATGGCAAATTGCTTATGCCGAATTGTACTTTACCGATACACTTTGGCCGGACTTTAGAAAAGATCATTTTTTCGAAGCAATATTAGATTATCAAAACCGAGAAAGGCGTTTCGGAAAAACAAGTGAACAATTAGATGACACGAATGAACAAACTGAAAAATAACCTACTATTTTTATGTTTTACTTTAGCCATTTTTACCGCTAAAGGTCAAGAAATAACAGTACAAAATGATTCTATAACCAAAGTAGCACAAGATACTTTACCAAAAATAATAGATCAACTTACACCGGAAAAATTTAAGACAACCGCTTCATATATATTGGGTGGTGTGTCTATAAAAGGAAACCAACAATTTAGTGACCAATCGATCACAGTATTTTCTGAATTAGTTGTAGGTCAAGAAATAAAAATTCCCGGTGATAAATTAACTTCGGCAATAAAAAAATTATGGAACTCTAAATTATTTAGTAATGTTGATGTATATGCTATTAAAATAGATGGTAATACTATTTATCTGGAATTTGAGGTCCAAGAGCTTTCTAAATTAAGTACTGTTACTATTCAAGGTATTAAAAAAAATAAAGCTGCTGAGTTACAAAAGGAAACAGAATTTCAAAAGGGCTCTATGCTCACGGAAAATTTGTTGACTACAACAAAAAATTATATTGCAAAAAAATATATTGATAAAGGTTTTTTAAAGGCGAAAGTAACCATCGATACAAAAACTGATACCACAGGTAATAATGCTGAAAAAGCTTTGGTTGTTATTGATAAAGGTGAAAAAATTAAAATTAAGAATTTACGTTTTAGCGGAAACAATGCCTTCAAGACTAAACGATTAAAGAAACTTCTTAAGAAAACAAAACAAAAAAATCCGTTGCATATATTTAAACCTTCAAAATATATTGAAGAAAAATATACCGAAGATTTAGAAAACTTGGTAGATAAATATCGAGAGAAAGGATATCGTGATGCGCAAATAATTAAAGATTCCATTTCCTGGAATGATGACAATACAATTAATTTAGACATTACCTTGAATGAGGGTAAAAGATACTATTTTGGAGATATCAAATTTTTAGGCAATTCTGTTTACTCAGATGAACAATTAAAAGCTTTTCTTTTATTAGAGAGAGGAGATATTTATGATAGTAAACTATTAAATGAGCGTATTAAAGGTGATGGTTCTCCAGATTCTCAGGACATTACAAATACATATCTAAACAATGGTTATTTATTTAGTTCAGTAACCCCTGTAGAAACTAAGGTAGAAAATGATACTATCAGTATAGAAATTAGAATTCGCGAAGATGAACCTGCTACTGTTCGAAATGTAACATTAACAGGTAATGAGGTTACAAATGACCATGTGATTTTTAGAGACATCAGAACGCGTCCCGGTCAATTATTCAGTAGAGAAAAAATTATTCGAACTATTCGTGAAGTTGGACAACTAGGATACGTGGATGCAGAAAATATCGTACCAGATGTAAAACCCAATTATGCCGATAAAACCGTAGATATTGAATATAGTATTGCAGAAAAAGGGGCAAGTCAAATAGAACTTCAAGGTGGTTTTGGTGGCGGTTCTTTTATTGGTACTTTAGGTTTATCCTTTAGTAATTTTTCGGTTAAAAACTTATTTAATGGCAAAGAATATAGACCCGTACCGAGAGGTGATGGACAAAGTGTATCTTTACGTGCACAGGCCAGTCGGTTTTCAAGTACATATAGTCTATCATTTACTGAACCATGGTTAGGAGGCAAAAAACCAACATCTTTATCTTTTTCAATTTACAGCTCAAGCCAATTTAACTTCAACCCTTTAACAAGAGATGTTGATAAAAGTCAGCGTTTAAATATATTAGGAGCTAGTGTAGGTATTGGTCAACGTCTAAATTGGCCTGATGATTTCTTTACGTTATCTACAACCATAAGCTATCAGCGCTATACTCTAAAAGATTTTCTTATCGGAGGTGCTTTAAGTTTTGAAAACGGGAATGGAGTTTCAAATAATTTAAACCTAGGTGTCGCTTTCTCAAGAAATTCTGCTGGACCTAACCCTATATTTCCAACTTCCGGTTCTCAATTTAACATTAGCGTAAAAGCTACTCCTCCCTACTCATTATTTAGTAGTAAAGATTTTTCAAATTCAACTTCCGAAGAAAGACTAGAATTATTGGAGTTTTATAAATTCAATTTTTCGAGTAAATGGTATAATTCGATAATTGGGAAACCTGGAAGTCAATTAGTACTATTATCTAGTGCTGAATTTGGTTTCTTAGGAGCTTATAATAATGATATAGGTATTTCTCCTTTTGAAAGATTTTACTTAGGAGGTGATGGTCTAAATCAAGGACAATTTGATGGAAGACAAACCGTTGGTCTAAGAGGTTATGAAAACTCCAGCCTCTCTTCCATAGACCCTGTTTCAGGTAACGCTCTTGGTAGTTCAGTTTATAATAAATTTTCTTTTGAATTAAGATACCCATTAACATTAAAGCCCTCAGCGTCTATATATGCTTTAGGGTTTTTAGAAGCCGGTAATACTGCGAATGATATTAATTCTTTTGAACCTTTTAAATTAAAAAGGTCTGCAGGTTTCGGTGTTCGTATTTTTATGCCGGCATTTGGTTTACTTGGTATAGACTTTGGTCATGGATTTGATGATACTCCCGGGAATCCCGGTGTAAAATCAGGCTGGCAAACACATTTTATTATTGGTCAACAATTCTAAAAAATCAGTACATTTGCAGACAATCAGGACTTTGGCACGATTTTTTCTAAATACAAATTGCATTATGATACGTAAAGTACTACTTATCTTAACCATATTATCAAGCAGTATTAGTATGGCACAAAAGCCACAAAAAATTGCTTATATAGATATGGAGTATATTTTAGAAAATGTACCTGAATATACTGACGCACAAGGTAGGTTAAATGCTAAAGTAATTACTTGGCAACAACGATTGGATGGATTAAAACGTGAGATAGAAGTATTAAAAGTAAACCTTACTAACGAAAAAGCTTTACTTACGAATGAGTTGATTGATGAACGTGAAGAAGAAATACAAATTAAAGAGCTAGATTTAAAAAATTTACAAGCAGGTTATTTTGGTCCGACGGGAGACTTATACGCTTTACGACAACAAATGGTAAAGCCTGTACAAGATCAAATTTATAATGCAATTCAGGAAATTGCGGTGCAAAAAAAGTATGATATAATTTTTGATAAATCGAGTGATTTAATCATGTTATATTCCAATAGTAAATTCGATGTAAGTGAGCTGGTTTTAAATAAAATAGTCAAAGGCCGAAAACTAAAAGCTGTTGAAGATAGAAAGATTGAAAAAAGTGCTGCAGCCATTGAGAAAGAAAAGAAGATGAAAGCTAAAGCAGAAGAAAAAATTGAAAAAAATAAAGCTTTACAAGATAAAATTAAGGCACAAGCTGAAGAACGAGCAAAGGTAAGAGCTGCTTTAAAGAAAGCAAATGAAGAAAAGCGAAAAAAACGTATTGAGGAAATAGAAAAACGCAGAAGAGAAAGAGAAGAAAAAATAAAAGCTGCAAAAAAATATAAAGACTCGATTTCAAAGAATAAAAATTAAACAACAAAAATTAAACAACAAAAATTAAATTAATATTAATACTAAAACAAATGAAATTATTTAAAAATCTACTATTAGCAAGTGTACTATTTTTAGGATTTATGACGGCGAATGCACAGTCAAAAGTAGCACATATAAACACGCAAGAATTAGTTGCTGCAATGCCGGAAACTAAACAAATGCAAGAAGAATTGAAGAAAGTAGCTCAAGCTTACGATACTGAGTATAAATCTCAGGGTACTGCGTTACAAGCCAAAGTACAAAAATACGATCAGGAAGCTCCAACACAAACTGATGCAAAAAATGCAGAACGTATGCAAGAAGTTCAGGATCTACAAAAAAAATTACAAGTATACGCTCAAACTGCGCAGCAAGAGCTTGCTAAAAAACAAGAGGACTTATATAAACCTATTGGTGAAAAAGCAAAAAAAGCAATTGAAAATGTTGCTGCTGATTTAGGAATTGAATATGTTTTTGATTCTTCTCCCGGTGCCGGATTAGTTGTATATAAAGGAAAAGATTTGATGGCGGCTACTAAAGCTAAGCTCGGTATATAATTTATATTATAAAATCTTAATAATAAAATCCCACTCTCGTGGGATTTTTTATTTTTGTATCATGTGTAAACAAGCAATTGGTGTATTTGATTCTGGAGTAGGTGGTATTTCTATATGGAAAGAAATAATAAATCTTTTACCTCGTGAAAATACTATTTACTTAGCCGATAGTAAAAATGCTCCTTATGGGCAAAAATCCAATGAAAAAATACTGGCACTTAATATCAAAAATACTGAGTTTCTAATTCAAAAAGGCTGTAAACTTATTGTTGTTGCTTGTAATACCGCTACAACAAATGCAATTTCTTATTTACGAGAAAACTATGATGTTCCTTTTATCGGAATTGAGCCTGCAATAAAACCGGCCGCATTAAGAACCCATACCAACGTTATTGGTATTTTGGCAACTAAAGGGACGCTATCAAGTGAATTGTTTTATAAAACTTCTCAAAACTTTACAGAAGGAATTAATGTTATTGAACAAGTTGGTGAAGGTTTGGTTCCATTGATTGAAAATGGTAAAATTGAATCTGATGAAATGGATATTTTACTAAAAAAATACCTCAATCCTATGATTGAACAACATATTGATTATTTAGTATTAGGCTGTAGTCATTATCCTTTCTTAATTCCAAAAATTAGAAAAATTGTAGGCGACAATGTTACTATTATAGACTCTGGTGAAGCAGTCGCAATACAAACAAAAGCTATTCTTGAAAAGAACAACTTGTTAAATATAATGAATTACAAAGCCCAACATCACTTGTACAGCAATACTAATATTAAGACCTTGCAGGAAATTTTAACCGGTGTTCAAGATCATTATACCGTTAAGTATTTAGATTTTTAATCTAAAACTTCCATCAAAATAAATTGATTTATTTGATTGTTATCTTTATTAAAGTTATTATCTGAAATTAAAATAATTGATTTATTACCATTTGGTAATATAGGACCAAAACACAATCCTTCTATATTATCAATGCTTTTATTTGTAAGTTGATTTTGAACTGTAGCAAAATCAAAAATCAACTCTTTTTTTACCGGATAATAATTTACCTTAGTTAGTCTTTTATTATTAACTGTATTTACAGCATTTGTGTGATCCACGCTATATAGTTTTATAACGTTACCATGATTTTCATAACCACTTGAAAAACTTCTTTCTATAATTAGTAATTTATTCTGATCGTAAGCTAGCAAATCAGTAACTCCGTTTACAGAAAAATCACCTAAAGGCCTCTTTCCTACTCTATCTAATAAATAAGCAAACTGTCTTGTTGTCTCCCCTTCTTTATTAAAATAAGTAAACCGAACCGGTGAAGTTGTTTCCTTAAATTTTGGTTTTGGTCCATCTGCTTTGAGCGGTAATTCTGTAGCAATCCAATAACCATCATTATTAAAATCATGGGACAATCCTTCAAAAACACCATTATCTCTTGGTCTTTGCTTGCCCTTAGCTTTAAAGTATGGTGGTATTTTAAACTCATTCTTAAATTCTCCCTGTTCATTTACAGAAAAAAATGAAGGGTCCTTTTCTTTATTAATTTTACCTTCACTTACCAATAAAATTTCATTTGAAATAGAATCCACAACAATAGATTCTAAATCTAAAAAGATATCAGATTTTGGAAGCGTAATGACCGTATTTAATATTATAGTATCAAACTTATAATTGGAAATTGTAATATTCGATTTATAAAATCGCGGGTTTTTAGAATTATCACAAACTATATAATACTGCCCATTATGAAAATCAATTCCCGACAAGCCTCCAACTAAAGTGGAATCGACATATAAATCATTTGGTAATACATATTCATCTAAAAATTTAAGCTGAATATTTTCAGATTGTTTTGTTGCAGAATTGCATCCACAAATAAGAATGACGAAAATCCAAAGAAAAAGAAATCTATACATATAAATTTTAAAATACACCCCTAATAAGCTCCGTTTGTAGTTTCATAATGAAATATATTTCATCTTCAACTAACCTCAAGGAGACAATAAATATTACTAATACCAACCTGAATATTTTACATAATTGTCTGCTATTCTATTGATCTCACCCGAAATTAATTCCTGCGAAATATCTTTTATTTTCTTTGCAGGAGTACCGGCATAAATAGTTCCAGATTCTACTGTTGTTCCTTTAGTTACAACAGCGCCTGCCGCAATAATGGAATTAGTTTCAATAATACAATCATCCATAATAATACTACCCATACCTACTAATACATTATCATGAATCGTACAACCATGTACAATAGCGTTGTGTCCAATAGAAACATTGTTGCCAATAGTTGTTGGGCTTTTTTGATATGTACAATGTACAACTGCTCCATCTTGTACATTAACCTTATTACCCATTTTAATATAATGCACATCACCTCGTAACACAGCGTTATACCAAATACTACATTCATTACCCATAGCCACATCACCAATTATTACTGCATTTTCGGCAATGAAGCAATCAGTGGGAATATTTGGATATTTATCTTTAATAGGTTTAATAATTGCCATACGACTCTCTAATTAACTCTAAATATATAACTATTGTTCATTAAAATATATCGACATATATAGATATTTAAAAGTATTGTGTATATTTGCACTATGAATATACTAGAAATAAGTAAAATATTATCAAATAAAACTAGGTTAAATATTCTGGAATGGCTTAGAGAACCCGAAAAACATTTTCCTCCTCATGTTGACGTCGAAGGATTTGATGATGGTGTATGCGTAGGTTATATTCATGATAAGTCCGACTTATCACAATCAACTATCTCTACATATTTAACAGCCATGCAAAAAGAAAGTTTAATTATACCAACTAGACATGGTAAATGGACGTATTACAAAAGAAATGAGGGAGTAATAGAAGAATACAAAGAAGAAATTAGTAAGTTATAATTTTTTAATTATATATATCTATATTTCTAAATATATAATAATTTAAATACAATAAGATGGAGTGCACAGTAAAACATGTTACAAATCATAAAGCAATACTCTTTAAAAAATCTTTTTTGGAATTGGCTCAATGCAAATTAGAACGATTCTTTAAAAACATTCGAATTGAAGGGGCTGAGGCCATGTCAAAAACTAAATAGTCATTTATGAAAACAATTGGTATAATTGGAGGAATGAGCTGGCAATCCTCTATGGAATATTATAAAATATTAAATGAGTATGCCGCCAAAATTATGGATGAATCTCATTCTTGTAAGGTAATTCTATATTCAGTAGAATTTTCAGAAATCGCTAAATTCACACACCAAGAAAATTGGCCTGCTATAGGCGAAATAGTAAAAAAAGCTACTATAAATTTGGAAAAAGCGGGAGCAGATATAATAGTATTAGCAACAAACTTGATACATATTGTAAGCAATTATATAGAATCAAACACCAATGTCCCATTTTTACATATAGCAGAAGCCACTGGAGTAGAAATTAAAGCTAAAAAGCTAAATAAAGTTGGGCTTATAGGCACTAAATTTACCATGGAAAAAGAATTTTACACTAAGTATATTTCAGACAGATTTGGTGTAGAAGTAATTGTGCCAAATGAAGAAGATCGTCAGGTTTTACATGATATTATTTACTCGGAATTAATAAAAGGAATATTTACGGAGTCTTCTAAAAACAAATGCAAGCGTATTATTGAAAAATTACAACTGAAAGGTATTGAAGGAATTATTTTAGGATGTACAGAATTTCCATTATTAATCCCTGAAAATGAAATTAACATTCCGTCCTTTGATACAACTAAAATTCATGCCTTAGCCGCGCTAAATTTGGCAATAACATAGGAGTTACTTAAAATAAGATAAGAATTCCGCTTTTTTCGACGCTGAAACACTTAGTTCTTTTCCATTAGATAATGAAATAGTGCCTCCCTTTCCCTTTTTATACGACGCAATATATGATACATTCACTAAAAAAGATTTATGAATTCTGGCAAAACCACTATCCTTTAAAATATCTTCAAAATACTTTAATGTTTTACTAACTAGTTTCTTTTGATTATTCTCTAAAAACAACTCGGTATAATTATCATCTGCCTTACAGTAAATAATGTCTTTCATTTCTAAAACTTCGAAACCATTTTGAGTTGGAATTGTAATTTTATTATTTGTTGTACTTATTTTCGGAACTAAAACGGCATGCTGTAATTCGTTTTCCTTTATTTTAATTTGAGTTACATAGTCAACAGCTTTTATCAATTCATCAATTGAAATAGGCTTCAATAAATAATAAGAAGCATGATTGTTTAATGCTTCAATAGCATATTGATTATAGGCTGTTACAAAGACCACTTCAAAATCGGTCTTATCAAATTTATTCAATAGGTCAAATCCGCTGCCATATGGCATCTCTACATCTAGAAATATAAGATCTAAATCATTATTACGAATTAAAACCATTGCCTCATCTATATTTGAAGCTTCTCCTAAAACTTCAACCGTAGGGCAATATTTTGTAAGATAATTCTTTAGAATTTCTCTACTAGTTTGTTCATCCTCTACTATGATAGTTTTTAAATTCATTTGTTTATTCGTTGATAGGTTTATTTTTTATTTAACTAAGACACTTTGACAAGCTTTGCTTGCTACTTTCGACGCAAAATATACTTTGCGTTTTAGTAAAATACTCAGTGACAATTTCCATTTTTTCTCTTCCTCGGGGTAAGACTTAGAGATGGGATCAATCTTTCTTAATTGTTAAAATTACTTTAGTTCCTGTTTTATCATCATATAGATCTTCAATGAAAACATCTACTTTATCTTTATACATCTCGTTTAGAATTGCAATTCGTTGTTTTATGTTTTGCATTCCTTTTGATTTTTGATTTTTCTGATAATCAGTTTTTAATGCGGCTGATTTTTTTCTACCAATACCATTATCAGAAATTTCAATTAAAATTGTTTCTTCATCTTTCTTTTGTAGAGATACTTTTAAAAAACCTTTATCTTTTTTATATCGCAACCCATGCCAAACAGCATTTTCTATATAGGGCTGTAATAACATCGGCGGAATTTGAAATTGGCCTTTATCGATCGCCTTGTTAACGTCCAACTCATAATCAAACTTATCTTGAAAACGAGAATGTTCCAATTTTAAATATAATTCTAGTAATTCCAACTCTTTTTCAAGGGAAATAAAATCTTCTTCAGAATTGACTAGTACACTTCTCATCAAGGTTGAAAAATCAGTTAAATAACGATTTGCTGTACGTTCATCATTTTGGGCTATAAAACTGTTTACAGAGTTTAAGGCATTGAAAATAAAATGAGGGTTCATTTGTGTTCGCAACGATTTAAGTGCCAACAAATTATTTGCTAATTTTCGCTGCCTATTGCTTCTAAGCATCCAAAACAAAGAAAATAGCAATAATGTCAATCCGATAAGCAAGCCATAAATAATAGCTTTTTGACGCCTGTCATTTTCAATTGTCAGTCTATTTTCTGTCTGGTATAATTGTATTTTACTCTCCGAAAGTTCTCTATCTTTTTCTAAACTAGAAATCCTGTTCTGCTTGTCGGATAAATCTCTATTTAAATTAACCACAGAACTTATCTCCTCTTCTTTTTCTTTATATAACCTATCAACAAGTGATACATACTTTTTATAATTGCTTAATGCTTTATCATCATCACCTAAAGAAACATAAACTTCCGAGAGTTTTTGAATTGCATTTTTTTGAGTTTCAATATCGTTGCTGCTTTCAGCTTCAGCCGCACTTTCTTCTAATACTTGAATTGCCTCAGACTGTTTATTTTGTTTGAGATACGCATTTCCCAGATCAAGTTTTGCTTTTGACTTAGTAAGTTTTCCGGCCTCATCTTCAATAATAACTTCGTCTAAATCAGCTTCTTCTAAATTTTTCAATGTTTGCTCGCGCTGAATTACTTCTTTATCAACATTGTTATTTCTGCTATAAAAATCTGCAGCTCGTTTGCTTTCTACAACTGCTTTTTGAGGACTTTGTGCAACTTGAGAATTCGATTGTAATAAATAACTTTCAGCCTTACTTGTTTCACCTTGTGCTTCCAGTGTACTAGAAATTTTTGCATTTAAATCAGTTATTTTTGCTGAATCTGATAAACGCCTTGCTAGGGTTAATGCAGTTTGGTATTGATTAAAGGCTTTTGTCTGCTGGTTTTGTTTAGAATATATATCTCCCAATCCCTCATAAACCTCAATTTTTTGAGCCGTAATAATTCCTCTTTTTTTTAATATATCATTATATTGATCTTCACTCTTTTTATAATCTGAATTCAATAACAAAGCCCTTGCGAGTTTTAATTCAAAAAAAATAATATTTTGAGAATTATCTACAGCAGTAGTATAATTACTTACTGCTAAGTCATATTGCTTTAAGTTCATATTTACATCACCTAAAACACTATAAGACGTTGCTAATTGTGATCTACTTTTTGTTTGGTTAGCGATTTTTAGAGCGCTTTCTATAAAATCAATACTTTTAGTTGGAGCATTCTTTTTGGAAATATTTGCAGAATCAATTAACCTTTCAAATAAAACCGTATTATCAACTCTTAATTTCTTTGATGAACTATATTTTCTCGCCTCTTTCTCAGTTTGAATTTGATCTGATTCATCTTGAACTTCATAATAAACACTGCCATCTAATCTATATGAATTTATAGTTCTACCATTTTTACTCAAAACAATAATATCTCCATTTTTTGCAGCGATCTTGAACTCACCGTTAACATCGGTAAATGTTATTAGTCCTTTACTTTTTACGCGAACTTGAATACCATTTAATGGGGTTCCATTTTGATCTGTTATTCTATCTGAATAAATTTTATTCGGTGTCATTAATCTATTGTTTTCCTGCGCAAAAAGTATTGTAGTAATGAGCAAAAAAAGAAATAGTAGTATGTGATGCTTTCTTATCATTTCAAATTTTAAACTTGGTAAATCTACACACTTAAATTCGTTTAATAAAATGGGCTTATCCCAAAAATCAGCTTTTTACCCCTAAAATTCTAGCATAAATACACCCTTACTAGACAAAAAGCATCTTTCACTCACTGAAACGGTTTACTTACGCATTTTTAATTTTTTAGACACTTTTCTCAACATACTTTTACTTAAAATTAAAAACAAAAAAATTATGAAGAATCTATTTATTGTACTACTAACCTTTTGCACCTTAAATATTTCGGCAAACGAATTGAACCCTGAAAAGAAGCACACCGTTAAAGTTGCTTTATTATTAGACACCAGCAATTCTATGGATGGTTTGATAAATCAGGCTAAAACACAACTTTGGGAAATTGTGAATGAACTTTCTTATGCTAAATGTGAAAGTCAAGATCCAGATCTACTAATTTCTTTATATGAATACGGCAATAGTAACTTGCCTTCAGATGAAGGTTATATTCGTCAAGTAATTGGTTTTAGCTCTGATCTTGATGAAATTTCAGAAAAGCTATTTTCCTTAAAAACCAATGGTGGTAATGAGTTCTGTGGAGAGGTGATTCAAACTTCCTTAAAAGAATTAAACTGGGGGAATAATAAAAAAGATTTGAAGCTTATATTTATCGCTGGAAACGAACCTTTTACCCAGGGTAAAATCAATTATAGAGATGCAACAACACAAGCCAATGAACAAGATGTAATTGTAAACACTATTTTTTGTGGAAACTATCAAAATGGTATTTCAGGCAAATGGCAAGATGGAGCCAGATTAACAAATGGCGATTATATGGCAATTGATCACAATGTTGAAATTGTGCATATTGCTTCTCCTTATGACGACGTTATTATTCAACTGAATAAAAAATTAAATGACACTTATATTTACTATGGAAACCAAGGTGCCAGTAAAATGAGATTACAGTCTGAACAAGATAGTAATGCCGAGTCTTTAGATGAAGTTGTAGTTGTAAAAAGAGCCGTAAGTAAAAGTTCTAGAGTTTATAAAAATTCCACTTGGGATTTAGTCGATGCCGAAAAAGAAAAAGGTTTTAACTACTCTAAATTGGATAAAAAAAATCTTCCAAAACAATTACAGAATAAGTCATCTGAAGAGTTAAAAAAATACGTATCCGTACAAAGTAAAAAGCGTAAAGAAATTCAGCAAAAAATTCAAGAATTAAATACTAAAAGAAATACTTATGTTGCTAACAAAAGAACAGAAAGTAATTCTAAAAGTTTAGATAAAGCATTGATTAATGCCTTAAAAAAACAAGCCAAATTAAAGAATTATGTTTGGTAAATTATTGAACTGTCTTTATACTTAGAGTCTTATAAAAGTAT
>Ga0209344_10003073_pt1 | contig 17106 bp, 9 predicted proteins | sample Cruoilmetagenom6_FD_187293 | JGI IMG/M metagenome (GOLD analysis project Ga0209344, IMG submission 187293) | Oil polluted marine microbial communities from Coal Oil Point, Santa Barbara, California, USA - Santa Barbara Oil Seep Sample 6 (SPAdes)... | ecosystem: Environmental > Aquatic > Marine >... | reverse complement strand
TTTGAAAAACACATTTCTGAAAACGGAACCATTATTTTTAAATTCTATTTACACCTTTCCAAAGATGAACAAAAAAACCGATTGCTTCGTCGTTTAGAAAAAGCAAATAAAAACTGGAAATTTTCTCCAGACGATTTAAAAGAAAGAATACTATGGGGCAAATATCAGGCTTGTTACCAAGATGCCATCAATAGAACATCTAAGCCTCATGCACCTTGGTTTGCCATTCCAGCAGACCATAAACCTACTGCTCGATATTTGGTAGCAGAAATTATACACGAAACCTTAAAGCAATATACAGATATTAAAGAACCAGAATTAGACGATGATGTAAAAGCAAATCTGGAACTTTATAAAAAGCAGCTTCAAAGTGAATAGTTTTTTACCATCTCTTTAACAGTTTGATTTTTCATTAATAGTATCTTTATTTTTTAAAAACCTTATTCATGCGAATAACCTTTTTTCTCTTTAGTTTGTTTTTTGTTCTAAACACTAATGCACAAACAGATGCAGACGTTTTAAAAACTATATACACAACCTCTCTTACAAATGGGCAGAGCTATCAATGGCTAGATCATTTATCTAATCAAATTGGTGGTCGATTATCTGGTTCATTAAATGCTGAAAAAGCAGTTGAGTACACCAAAGAAGAGCTTGAAAAATTAGGACTAGATAAAGTTTGGTTGCAACCAGTAATGGTTCCAAAATGGGTTCGTGGTGCTCCTGAATTTGCGTTTATAGAGACTGCTCCTGGTGTTACTAAAACTGTAAATATATGTGCTCTTGGCGGATCTATAGCTACGCCTTTTGGAGGTTTAAAAGCTCAAGTGGTTGAGGTTAAAAGTTTTGAAGAACTTGAAACTTTAGGGAAAGAAAATATAGAAGGAAAAATCGTTTTTTTTAATCGTCCCATGCAAGCCGATTTAATAAATACATTTGAAGCTTATGGTGGATGTTCAAATCAAAGATATGCAGGAGCATATGAAGCAGTGAAGTTTGGAGCAGTTGGTGTTTTAGTTCGTTCTTTAAATTTACGACAAGATAATTTTCCTCATACTGGAAGCATGACTTATGGAGATTTACCATTGTCTGATAGAATTCCTTCGGCAGCTATAAGTACCAATCATGCTAATGAGTTAAGTAGTATGTTAGCTTTAAACAAGGATTTAAGGTTTTACTTTAGTCAAACATGTCAGCAACTAAAAGATGTACAATCTTATAATGTGATAGGCGAAATTACTGGAAGTCAGTTTCCAAACGAATATATTATAGTTGGTGGACATTTAGATTCTTGGGATTTAGGAGATGGCTCACATGACGATGGAGCTGGAGTTGTACAATCCATGGACGTTTTACGTTTGCTTAAAGAAAGTGGTATTAAACCTAAACGAAGTATTCGTGCTGTGTTATTTATGAATGAAGAAAACGGACTTCGTGGTGCAAAAAAATATGCTGAGGTTGCCAAACAAAAAGGAGAAAATCATATTTTTTCTCTAGAAAGCGATTCGGGTGGTTTTACACCTCGTGGATTTAGTTTCGATTGTAGCGATGCTAATCTCAATCAGGTATTAACTTGGCAGGAACTTTTCAAGCCTTATTTAATTCATTATTTCGAAAAAGGATATAGTGGAGCAGATGTTGGACCACTAAAGAGTGAAACCAATGTTTTGGCTGGATTACGTCCAGATTCTCAACGTTATTTCGATTATCATCATGCAGCTAACGATACTTTTGATGCTGTAAATAAACGTGAATTAGAACTTGGAGCAGCAACTATGGCAAGTTTGGTATACTTGGTTGACAAATATGGATTAGCAAAATAAAATCAATTTATATGAAATCATTTTTATTTTTAATCACTTTCTTTTCATTTTTCATGGTTAAAGCTCAACATAACATGGAGCAGGCATTACCTTTTTATGAATTACCTGAGTATCCAGAAACATATACAGCTGGAACAGTTGCTGGCAGAATGGTAGAAAGTTTAGGTTTTAGATATTATTGGTCAACTGAAGGATTAACTGAAATAGATTTAGCTTATAAACCCAATGATGATGTGCGTTCTACATCTGAAACAATAGATCATATTTATAATCTGTCTCAAATAATATTAAACGCTACTTTAAATAAACCTAATAATAAGAATGAGGTTGAAATGACTATTGAAGAAAAGCGAGGTCAAACTTTATTGAATTTAGAAATTGCTGCTAATATTTTAAAAGCTAGTAATGATATATCTCAGTACAAAATCATTTTTGGAACGAATGAAATTCCATTCTGGAATGAAATTAATGGACCTATTGCAGATGCCATTTGGCATTGTGGGCAGATTGCTTCATTTAGAAGAAGTTCTGGGAATCCTATTAATCCAAAAGTGGATCAATTTAATGGGAAAGTAAAACCTTAATCAGTTTTTTCTTCTACTTTTTTTATCTCTTCTGGCTGATCATCTTCCTTTTTCATTTTAAAATAGCCAGTCACTAAACGCACACCTAATCTTGCAAATAAGATGATGGCAATAACCATAACTATATTGAACCCATCCATAAATCAATCAATTTTAGACAAATTTAGGGCTAAATATTTGTTTTGATTCTAAGTTTATAACCCATTTAACATTCTATATAGACTTAACAGAGTAAAGAATATCTAACTAAAAGTATTCCATTTTCACGCCATTTAATCCATCCTGTTCCTACATTCTTGTAACTATTATCTGTTAATTTTACTAAAATCCAGTCTTGCTTCATGGCTATAGGTTGCATCAATCCAAAGGTTAAATTTACTTTGTCAGCATAATCGAATGGACGGGATTTTACTTCCTGAGTTTCTGAATTTAGAAACTCAATACTATGAACTTTTAATAAAAACTCTGGCCAATATTGTATGTTACCAGATTCAGGACTTACAAAAGATGTCTGACCATTTGTTCCATTGACTTCCACTTCAATAAAATCTCGAATAATGGTTTTTACTTTAAAATATAAAATGCCATAATCTAATTTTAAATGTTCTGGAACAAGCCATGGAGGAGCAGTAGTTATTTCAATATTATTGTATTTATCGCGCCTAAAGGTAATACTATCATAAGGTGTATGATCATTTATTGCTTTTTCATAATTTATATTTCCGTAGAAATAAAGCGTATTATTTTCATACATATTAGGTGAAAACAAACCCAAACCCATTTCAGAATTATTTTTCGAAGTATTATCGCTTTTACTTAACATAGCCAATAGCTTCGCATGATTATAATCTATGGAAGTTGCTTCGTTATTATTAAGAGGCTCAACTTCTTTTGCAGGAGTAGTAGGGTTTTTTTTAAGACGTCTTTCTTGCCTTAGATTATCTTCTTCTAATTTTTCTTTCGCTTTTTCCTTTTGTCTATTTTGATATTTAATGGTGTAATAAGCGAAAAATGAAGCGATAGTTATAAAAAGGAATACATTAAACTTAATAATAAAACTTCTACTAGCTTTAATAGCTATAAAAATAGAAAGAACGAGACCTATAAAAGCTGCAATCACGCCATATCCAAAAACAATGGCTCCACCAGCTAACATTTGTCCTTTACCAGCTTCTACAATTCCAGCATACGTAACACCAATAAAAAAGGATGCAATAACAACTAGAAAATACATTAAGTAACTATATGGTTTTACTGCTTGATGTGCCATAATGAGTTGTATTTAAGTTGTTTAAAGGTAAACAAAACAACTCACACCTGAAATTATTTAAGTAATTTTGATTGAATCTAAAGTGAAGTAATAATCATATTAAAGCCAACCACAGCTAATAATAATAAAAGACCTAAAGCTAAAAAACGTAATGATTTATTGACATACTTAAATTTTATAGCTGCAATTTTAGATATGATGAAGATTTGCTGACCTAATTGGTCGAATAATTGATCTTCATCGCTACTAATGGTGTGAAACGTTTTTGAAAATTCTTTAATAGTTCCGAATTTGGAAATAACATCTCCAAAGAAAAAAATATTCTTTTCGTAATTTGCTTCTATTCTTGGCATAAAACAACGAACACTAAAATAGATAGATGTCATGGTGTATGCAAACCAAGCGCCTAATAATACGTATAAAATAGGCTTGGTAGATGCAGAAACTAATGCCATTTCTATATATTTATATGAGAAGTTTAGTAAAATTCCATAAAAGGATAGAATAAGACCAGCTTTAATTTCTGATGCTTTTATTAATGACGATACATAAGATATACTTCCCCAATAATGGTCAATTAAATCGTCGGTATGTTTGTTTTTTCTGTTTTTGGGTTTTTGTGGTTCTTGCGTTTCCATAAGGCTGGGTTTGTTATTAAAGGCTGTTTTTTTATTCTAAAACTTCGTAAACTGTTATAGCTTCAGCTTTATTTTTCACATTAATATCTCCTATTTTCTTACATTTAAAGGCTTCTTTTACTTGATTGTAGCAGGCTTCACTAATAATTATCTGATTCTCTTTTGCTGCATCTTGAAAACGTGCTGCTGTATTTACAACATCTCCAATAACAGTATAATCTAATCTTTTTAAGCTAGCAGAACCTATGTTTCCTGAAATCATTTCACCACTTTTTATTCCTATAGAAACTTTTGGCATAAATCCTTCTAAATTTTTAGATTCTGGAAGGTTGTTTATTTTCTGCCTCACTGCTAAAGCAGCGTCAATTGCACGATCTAAATGGTAGTCTCCTCTAAAAACAGCCATAATAGCATCTCCAATAAATTTATCTACAAAGCCTTTTTGATCCATGATTTCTTTTACCATTTCATCAAAATACGTGTTAATCATAGTTACAACTGTATCTGCTGGAGCAGTTTCACTTATTTTTGTAAAGCCACATAAATCGATAAACATCACTGTTGCTTCAATAGTTTCATTAGCCATGATGGTCGATTCGTACTCACGACTTCCCATAAAATTAAGTACATTCTCATCGACATACATTTTAAGAATGTTATTTTCTTTAATGGCTTGCAAGGTTTCTTTAATCTGAGTGCTATGCTTCAAAGTTTTTTCAACTGTAATGGTTAAATCTTCAAAATTAATGGGTTTGGTAATAAAATCGAATGCACCTCTGTTCATGGCAGTTCGAATGTTTTCCATATCGCCATAAGCAGATACAATAACCGATTTAAGTAATGGTTTTAACTCACTTATTTTTGTCAAAAGAGTAAGACCATCCATTTCAGGCATGTTGATGTCACTTAAAACAATGTCAACTTCTGGGTTGTCAAGCAATTTTTCTAAGGCATCGTTTCCATTTATTGCGAATAGAAACTCGTATTCTTTATTACGTATTTTTTTACGGAATTTTTGCTTGATTAAAACCTCTAAATCTGTTTCATCATCTACAACTAGTATTTTAGCCATTATATTAAAGTTTTTAATTTGTCTTTTAAAAGATTAAAATCCAAAGGTTTGGTTAAAAAATCGTCAGCACCAAGTTTTTTAGCTGTGTTAAAATTATCATCGTCTCCGTAAGCTGTAATCATCATGACTACTGGAGGTGGTGCATAAAATTTTTGTTTAATATGGTCTAATAGTTCCAGACCACTCATTCCTGGCATGTTTATATCTGACAATATAAGAACTGCTTCTTGTTTATTTTCATTTAAATAAGTTAATGCTTCTTCTCCTGAAAATGCAAAAACAAAATTCATATTTCCAGTTTTAATTTCTTTTCTAAAACGTTGTAGAAAAAGTGTTTTTACATCGTGTTCGTCGTCTACTACTAATATTTTCATAATTTTATTTCCCATGAAAATGGGAATCTCATTTTTAATTAAACTTTTAAACGGGCAAAATAATTTTAAATTCTGTTCCTTTTCCTTGTTTGGTTTCAACCTTCAATTCTCCACCATGTCCTTTAGTAACAATATCGTAACTCATACTCAAACCTAATCCAGTCCCTTGTCCTGTAGGTTTGGTGGTGAAAAAGGGTTGAAAAATCTTCTCCAATACTTTTTTAGGAATACCATTGCCATTATCTTTTACTGAAATTATAACATTATTGGCGTTCTTTTTCGTGGTTAATGAAACGGTTGGTTCATAACCATTTTGATTGCTTAGTTTTTTTTCATTGACTACACTTCGACTGCGCTCAGTGCAGGCGTAGAATGCATTAGTCAATAAATTCAAGACCACACGTCCTAAATCTTGAGGTAGGATATTTATGTTTCCAATACTTTCATCAAAATCTGTGACTAAAGTGGCATTAAAACTTTTGTCTTTAGCTCTTAGACCATGATAAGCCAATCTTAAATATTCATCTGCTAATGCATTTATATTTGTAGGTTCTTTAGTGCCAGAGCTTGACCTAGAATGTTGTAACATTCCTTTTACAATACCATCTGCACGTTTACCATGATGATTGATTTTTTCTAGATTTTGAATAACATCCTGCATGATTTCTTTTACTTCCTCCAGATTGCCATTTTCCAATTCATCTCTAATCTCTTCGAGTAATTCCTGACTGACTTCAGAAAAATTATTGACAAAATTTAGAGGGTTCTGAATTTCGTGTGCAATACCAGCCGTTAATTCTCCCAAACTAGCCATTTTTTCCGATTGTATTAATTGGGTTTGTGTAAGCTGTAATTCAGATAAAGCATCTTCTGCACTTTTTTTAGCAGCTTGTAGGTTGATTAAATCTTCTTCTGCTTTTTTTGTTTGGGCTTCAGATACTTTTAAGTCGTTGAAACGTGTGTAGGTTAAATTAAAAACAGCAGCAAAACGTTCTAATAATTTGATGGTTTCTTTTGGTTGTTCTTCTGGAGCAGCCATACCTATTAAGCCTCCTGAAAAATAAGCTATGGTTTGAACGCGCCTTTTTTGGTCTAAACCATGTATAAATGGAATATCCATTTCTTTATTTAGATATTGAAAATAGTCTTGTAATTCTTTTCCTTTCAAATCTATGACAAGCGATTTTTTCTTCTGTTTCCATCCTGTCAGCATTTTTTTAATCGACTTATTTTTTGAAGCTTGAAGGGTAAAATGACTTCCAAGTTTACTACCATCTTCATTGGTTGCCCAAGCTTCTATACTTGCGCCTTCATCTTTTACAATGCCAATAAACAATCGGTTAGGAGCTATACCTAATTCTAATAGTTGTTGAAATACTACAACAGATGTTTGTGCCAATTCCTCAGAATTCTGCATAGCAAGTGTTCTACTTCTTACACGCTCTAAACTTGTTTCAATTAAAGATTCTCTAGCTTGTGCTTCAGCTTTTTGTAGATCTAGGAAACGTGTGTAAGATTGCTCAAAGACCTGTCCAAAGCGTTTAATAATTTTGTTTTCCTCATTTGTATATGGAATCGATGCATAATTAGCAACAATCAACATGATATTAGGATTTATGGCAATAGAACGTGCCATACCTTTACTCATTATATACTCATTTTCTTCTTTTGAAAAAACATTAGCTTGCTCATCATTTTTAAGCAAATGCTTATGCCATACTCTATGCTCTTTTTGCGTTAAAATGTCTGTAAAAAATGAAGAAGATTTTTTTTGAGCAGCTATTATATTGCGAAACATTACTATATCAATATATGGTACAACAAATCGCATAGGTTGTGATTTACCTTTAGCAGATGTCCAAAAACTATAAGTCTCATCAATATTATTATTTGCAAAACTTACATGATGAAATCTAAATTCTAATGCAATTAGCTGTTCTGAAACTACGGAAATAACATCTAATAGTTCCTCACTTTTGTGCATAGCCATACTTCTGGAGCGAACACGTTCTAAAGCTGCTTCTATTTGCGATTCCCTTGCTTGTGCTTCTGCTTTTTGAAGATCCATAAATCGTATGTAAGCTTGTTCAAATACTTTAGCAAAGCGTTTTAGTATGTCGGCATCACTTTCAGAAGGTATAGCTCCAGTAAGAGAAGGAATAATAATTGCAGAATTTTTTGACCAAGCGGCTGAGAGATTATGGCTTCCAGCTTGAAGTACAAACTGCTTATAGTCGTCTGACATCTGTCTATAATCACTATGCTCAAAGGCTTGTTTAAAAAAATCATTTTTAGCTTTTACAGGAAATTCTTTAGAGAAATAAGCATCTCCTCGGTTCTTTGAATCCCAAGCATCATTAAAAATAGGATTATCAAAATACGGTACAAAATATCTTCCCGAAGTTGAAAAGTCATCAACAGCTATCCAATGTACAACGTCTTTGTTGTCTGGGAAATATGTACAGAGAATGACACCTCCTGCATCAAAGATTACTCCTAATTCATTTAATTTTTCAGCAACCACAGCAACTACTTCTTGAAGTTCTTCAGCATTATGCATAGCCAAAGAACGCGAACGTACTTTTTCCAAAGCAGCTTCAATTCGTGCTTCTTTAGCTTGTGCTTCGGCTTTTTGTAAATCTTCAAAGCGTTTGTAGGCTAAATCGAAAGCTGCTCCCATTTTTGTGAGAATGGTTTCCATTTCGGCAGTTGGTTCATTCAATAAATCGATAACTAGCTTTCCGTTATTCAGTTTTTTTACGGCATGATATAATTGCTTCAATTTTGTGACTTCAGTAAACTCTTCAACTTCATTAGCAATTTGTACTTTATTGTTTTCTATGAGAAAAGAAATGATTCTTTTAAAATCTTTCTCTACCTGAATTTCAACAAAATAGTTGCCTGGATTCTCCCAAATACGTTTGACATATAAATGTGGATCTATTTTTTTGAGTTTAAAGGAGATGTCGAATGGTATTTCATAACCATCATTATCTTTTTCAAGTGATGATAAATCCCACATTCTCACTTTATCATCTCCTTCTTTTAGAAAAATGGTAGCAGCAACGACATCTGGAATATCCAGTCCCATGACTTCATCTTTAAGTTTAGCAACAACCTCCATAATCTCTTCAGATTTGTGCATTGCCAAAGCTTTTGCTCTAACACGTTCTACAGCTAGATTTATTTGGGCTTCTCTGGCTTGTGCTTCTGCTTTTAGAAGGTCTTTAAATCGTCGATATGCAAGTCCAAAAACTTGGGCTGCTTTCCGGAGTACTTCCTTTGTATCTTCTGAAGCTGGCGAGTGAGTAACTAATAAAAGCGCTCCACCTGAAAAATCAGAAAAATTCCAGTATTCTGAATGATCCGATGTTCTTCTGTTTTTAACAAAGCCTATTCTACGGCTAGCTATTTCTGGAGCATGCTTCATCATAACCTTTTGCCATTCTTCAGCCTTCTCTTTATTTACTTCGATTGTATATTCTGATACATCAGAAACATACATTTCCAACATATGCTCTATAAAGTCTATTGATTTAACAGGGAAAAAAACATTAGCCAAAACAATTTCACCAGATTCACCTGGAGGTCTAACAGCTGCTATAGATTCAAACATTGTTGCACCTTCAGTATATAAATGAATAACACTTGCTTCTAGGTCTAATTGACCTAATGAATCAATCTGTCTACGTAATTCTGAGATAACATCCATAAGTTCCTCAGATGTATGCATTGCTAACGATCTACTTCTAATACGCTCCATTGCAGCTTCAATCTGCGCTTCACGTGTTTGCGCTTCGGCATTTTGAAGATCTAAGAAGCGTGTATAGGTTTGTTGAAACACTTTTCCAAAACGTTTGAAAATTTCCCAATCGTTTGGAACTGGTTCATAGGTGATAAACATGAGATAGCCATGTGAAAAATAAACAATATGAAATATTTGAAATGTTGGAAGCACTATTCCTTTTTCATCAAACTCCTTTAAAACATCTCCAATACCAGGAAGCGTTTTCATAAAGTTATAATGCTTCACCAATTTTTTGCCACCTAATTCTGCTACATGAAAGGTTTCACCTTTTTTAATTGGATTGGAAAAATTATAGCCTTCACCTATAGTAGGTAATGAAAATCCTTTTTGTATTTCTCCTTCACTACTCATATTACACCATGAGCTTTTTTTCTTATCGCCTTCCCAAATACAATAGCCAGCAGACCAAGCTGGAATACCCAATCCTTGTACTTGCAAAAAGAGGTTGTTGGCTGCTTCTGGTAGTTCGTCACTTTTTTGCATTGCCATGGTACGCGAACGTACTTTTTCTAAAGCCATTTCAATCTGCGCTTCTCTGGCTCTTGCTTCAGCTTTTTGTAAATCTTCGTAGCGTGTGTATGTTAGATGAAATACTTCGGCAAATCGTTTAATAATTTGTTTATCAGATTCTGAAGGTTCTACATCTGAAAACAGATATAATCCTCCTGCTCCAAAAGGTGTATAGAGGTAATATTCTTTTGGGAGTGAAGTTGATTTACCGATAGCTTTTTTAGATAAATGAAAATCACTTTTTTCCACTAATCTATAATAGTCTTCTAATTCTTTCCCTTTTAAAATGTAAGGGTAAGGTTCTTGTTTTTTCCATGCGTCAAAAGTGCCTATTAACATAGGATGAATAGTTAAGGAAGTAATTCCAGTAACTAATTCTTTTTTACCTTTTTTTGTAACTACAGTTGTCCATAGGTTACAATCTTTAGTTATTGGATTAAAGATGCCAATACCACTTCTCTGTATATTAAGTTTTAATTTCTCTAATTCTTCAAAAAGAATGGAAGTGCTATTTACTAAGTCGTCACTAGTTTGCATAGCCATGGCTTGAGAACGGACTCTTTCTAAAGAGGCTTCAATTTGTGCTTCTCTGGCTTGTGCTTCGGCTTTTTGTAAATCTAGAAAACGTGTATAGCTTTGTTGGAAGACTTTTCCAAAACGCATAAGTATGTTGTTCTCTTCTTTTGTATAGGTAATGCCTTTGAAATTTTCTATATAAAGTCCAACGTTATCTAGCAATACAGTTGAAGCAGTAAGGCTAGGAGCATTTAAATAAAAATCTTTTGATGCCTTTGGTAATTCTGGAACAAATGTAAAAAGCTCTTTATAAAATTTATTCTTTTCTTCAAAATTTAAATTAGTGGCAAAGAAGTCTTCGCCTTTTTCTTTGGCTTTATTAAATTGATTTCCCCAAACAGATTCAAAATAAGGATGGGTTATTTTTGAAGGTATAACCTGCTTATCTGCAATCCAAAAATTCCAATCGCCTTTTGGTGTATAGTCCACTACAAAACCAGAATGATCCAAATTAATTTTTAAATGGGTGAGTTGCTGATAAACAATTTTTATAACCTCTTTAAGTTCTTCACTATTTTGCATTGCCATACTTCTGGCACGAACCCTTTCTAAAGCCAATTCAATTTCAGATTCTCTAGCTTGCTTCTCAGCTTTTTGAAGATCTAAAAAACGTGCATAGGTTTGTTCAAAAATCTTGGTGAATCTAGCTAATAAAGATTCTTCTTCTTTATTAAGTTCTGAGCCACAAACTAGATGTAGATATCCATGTGAAAAATTAAAACAATAAAATACGGTTGGGTCTGGAAACTGATTTAAAACCATTTCTTCTGCCTCTTTAGAATTAAAGGTGGTTATGGCATACTCCAAATGTTTTCTTCTCTTTTTTCCAGCTACTGTTTGGTGGAACACGGTTTGTTGTTTCTTCCAAGCTTCATATCTTTTGTCAAAATAGGCATCTCCAGTTAAAGGAAGATGAAATAACCCTAAAGAGTCTCCTCCTGGACTTGTAACCCAAGTTAATTGCCTGTTGATTTTCTCATTTACTTCTACATAACCACAAGAAACGAAGTTGGTAATACCAAGTGTAATAAGTTCTTTGTAAAGAAGGACAACAACATCTTGGAGTTCTTCCCCTTTTTGCATGGCCATGGTTCTGCTTCTTACTTTTTCTAGTGCTGTTTCAATTTGTGCTTCTCTGGCTTGGGCTTCGGCTTTTTTAAGGTCTGAAAAACGTGTGTAAGCTTGATTAAAAACTTTAGCAAAACGTGTTAAAATACTACTCTGTTCTTCACTTAAACTACTGTGTCCAGCTGTCTGCAAACAACCAAAACTATGGAAAGATCCAGACATAACTGATTGTTCTGATTTCTGCATCATCTTTTTCAATGTTTCTGGAAATTGCTTCATTTCCGTTTTTGTAAAAACAAAGTTGTCCCATTCTTTTTTCACCTTTCCTTTTAAATGATATTCCCAGTTTGTGTCTCGTTCTTTCCAACCTTTAAGAACAGCTTTATAAGGAGGGTTTTTATGATTTTGTATATAAAAACTAACAGGTTCAGCTTCTCTATTTGCCATCCATAACCGTGTTGAATAATCGTCATCGTTCATAATCCAGATAAGACATCTATCTAAAGCCATATCTAGATTATTGAGTTCTTTATAAACAGTGCCTATTAATTCTTTTAATTCATCAGAATTTTGCATTGCCAAGGAACGTGAACGCACTTTTTCCAAAGCAGTTTCAATTTTTGCTTCTTTGGCTTGTGCTTCTGCTTTTTGAAGGTCGAGAAAACGTGTGTAAGTACGTTGGAACTCCTTAGAGAAACGACTTAAAATGTTTTTCTCTTCGTCTTCAAGCTCTCGTTTTATCATAATACCAAAACAACCATAGTCCATATAGGCGTCTATATAGTACAATCCATCTTGAAATAATTCTGGTTTAAATTTATCAACGTCATTTAGCAATTCGGACCATGTGTTAAAATAGTCTTCCACTTGATTAGGTTGCACAGGGTTTACATGAACAGTATCTCCACTTTCCCAAGCTAGATAACAAGCTTCAATAGATGGTTCTTTTTTGTCTAATGGAAAAGTAACCGTTTTATTCTTGTAAATTATTTTTCTTTTGTTGATTTCACTCCATGTTGCCCAAAACAGATGATTTTTTTCATCTTCATCTGGCAACCATAAATAGGAAAATTCAGAATCTATTCCTAGAAATTGTAGCTGTTCATGAAATACTTGAGTTGTAGTATTTAGTTCATCTGAATGTTGCATGAGCATACTTTGGGTTCGTGTGCGTTCTAAGGCAGCTTCAATCTGTGCTTCTCTGGCTTGTGATTCAGCTTTTTGAAGGTCGAGAAAACGTGTGTAGGTTTGCTGAAACACTTTTGTAAAGCGTTGTAAAATTTTATATTCTTCTTTAGAGGCTTCTTTCCACATACCCAATCCTAAAAAACCATGCTCATGCCATAGTTGGTGTAAATGAAACTGGCTATCTTCCTTTGGTAACGATAAATTTATATCAAAGAATTTCTTTAAAGTCTTTTGGGCAACTTCTTTTGGCATTTTGATGAGAATGAATTCCTGTTTGTTTTTCCATGCCTCAATTTCTTGTTGGAAATTCTCAAACTCTGCACCTTTTACATCTACTGGAGTTATTTTAGTTTCACCATGACTTACCCATATTTCTATGCTGTTTTTTTTAACATCGACAAGAGATACCCAACTGGAAATAACGTTGAGGTCTAGTTCTTTTAATTGGTAAAAAAGATTTTCTATGACAGCTGATAAATCTGTGCTTTTGTGCATTGCCAATGAGCGCGAGCGTACTTTTTCTAAAGCAGTCTCTATTTGTGCTTCTCTGGCTTGCTCTTCTGCTTTTTGTAAATCTAGGAAACGAATGTAGGATTGCTCGAAAACCTTTCCGAATCTAACAAGAATCTTATTTTCTTGTTTAGAAAATTGTTTGTCAGAATACCTGTTGAGTTGAATCCCAGAATATCCCATAAACGTATTAGACACATTATAAACTTTACTTTCTAACGCTAATATTTGTCTCTCTTTTGGAATGTTTTTAAAATCAGTATGTTCAAAAATATAATTGAAGAATTTGTTTTTTTCTTTAAATGAATAGGTTTTAGAAAAGGTCTCTCGTTTATTTTTAAATCCGTTTAAGTTATCCTTAATAATTGGCATACTTTTATTAGGCATAAGGAAGGGCTTACTATACTTATCATCACTACTCGCAAACCAACATAGTAATTCATTGGGATTATTTGAAGCAGTTATTATTGTACAAGCATGAATTTCAATGTCTAGTTCAACTAACCTTTCATATACACTTTCTATGATTCTTTGTAGCTCATTACTATGTTGCATAGCCATGCTACGGCTTCTAACTTTTTCAAGAGCGAGTTCTATTTGAGTTTCTCGTGCTTGTGCTTCAGCACGAGATATGTCTTTATAACGTTTATATGATAACTGAAATACGTTTCTGAATCTTTGTAAAAGATCTTGTTTTTCTTTTGAGATTTGACTGTACGTTGAAATGCCTATGCCACTTGAGCCTACAGAATAGTTATAATAGTGAAGCGATTTGGCATCATCTAATCTTTTATCTTCATATTCCTTGTTTGTTCTTCTGAAAGCTTTCCAATCTTTAAGTTCTTTGCCCTTTATGGTAAGTTGACTGAAAGCATCATCCGATTTTCGAATGACTTTAATAAATTTTTCCATAGTTGGGTTACCTCTAAATGGAATTTTATTAATATTTCCTCCAGTAGCAAAAGAATAATCATAGTTGGTGAAATAACTTTCCTCATCAACAAATACATGAATCAAGGTATTTCGGAGTTCAGTAAATCCTAATGTCTGTAATTCATCAAAAACAATTTTGCAAATACTCATTAAGTCTTCAGATTTCTGCATTCCCATAGCAATAGCTCTCACTCTTTCAAGGGAAGATTCTATCTCTAGTTCACGATTTTTTTGTTCGAGTTCAATCGTGCGACGTTGAATAGCTTCACGAAGTTCTTGATTTTCTAAATGGACTTTATCAAAACCAATGGTTTGCCCTTCTTCAGATTTTGAGTCAGGCATCGAAAAATGTTGATATATAAAACGCCAGCCTTCTTTATTTTTATGCATAACAGAAGAAAATCGGAATCTTCCATAAAAACTCCAGTCTTCTTGATTTTTAAACCAAGCATCAAAAAAATGAGTTATAAAAACATGTTCTCCGAATATTTCTAGTGTTTTAGTTTCCTTACGTAAATCTGTCATTCCAGCAAACTGTTCTCCAGTAGCTTTAAAAAAAGCTGTAGTATCTTTTCTGTTTAGAAATTCTTCATTGTTTGTAGAACCTATAAAATGGTATTCATTGTCCAAAAATGAATCGTAAGTTTCTACATCACCATTTAGATAACTATCTAACCAAGTGTTGTACACTTGCCATATATCTTTTTCTTCTTTCTTGGTTAATTTCATGCGTTTTAGTTTGTTGGTAATGAAATGATGAATTCTGTGCCTTCGCTTTCTTTGGTATTTACTTTGATGTTTCCACCATGTGCTTTAATAATATCGTAGCTTAAAGAGAGCCCTAAACCTGTTCCTTGTCCTGTTGGTTTAGTAGTGAAAAACGGCTGAAAAATCTTATCTAAAACCTTTTTTGGAATACCATTGCCATTGTCTTGAACTTGAATTTCTATATGATCTTTAATTTTTTTGGTTTCAACTGTTACTTTAGGTTCATAACCTTCAATCTCCATTTTTTTCTTTTCGTTGCAAGCATAGAAGGCATTGGTAATTAAGTTTAAAACAACCCTTCCAAAGTCTTGTGGTACGATTTCTATTTTTTCTATTTTATCATCAAGATGTGTCTCTAATGCAGCATTAAAAGATTTGTCTTTAGCTCGTAAACCATGATAAGCCAGACGTAAATATTCATCAACCAATACATTGACATCTGTTAACTCTTTAGTTCCAGAACTGCTTCGACTATGTTGCAACATGCCTTTTACAATACCATCTGCACGTTTGCCATGATAATTTATTTTTTCGAGATTCTGAATAACGTCTTGTGCAAAGGCATTAACTTCTTCCATATCGCCATTTTGGATTTCTTCTAGCATTTCTTCTAGAAGTTCTTTACTGACTTCAGAAAAATTATTGACGAAGTTTAAAGGGTTTTGAATTTCATGTGCAATCCCAGCCGTTAATTCACCCAAGCTAGCCATTTTTTCCGATTGAATTAATTGTGTTTGAGTGGCTTTAAGTTCGTCTAGCGATTTTTGTAAAGCGTTATTAGAATCTTCTATAGCTTTTCTTTTTTGTTCTAGTTCTTCAATAGTTTCTTCTAGTAAAATAGCTGTGGTGCGTTTTACTTTTTCAGTACGCTCTAGTTTAAATTCTGAAATAAGTAACTCTTTATCAGCACTTTTTAAGGATTTTAATAATGCTGCTTTTTCTTCTTCGGAAAGATGATTCAATTCCTCAATAAAATCTAAAATATGTTGTAGGTGTTGATTCATTCTATTTTTCTTTTAATGCTACCCAGCTTATGGTCGTACCATGAAACTGAGTGTTTCCATTTTTTGTCTTGCCAAATTCTCCCATGCTAAAAAATCCCGCCATGGGTTTATCCCATATTTTTTGGATGCCCAATACTTCTTCGAAAGCCATAGGACCCAATGAAACTTTCCTGCCTATACATGAGAAAATAAGTATAGCATCAGCATCTGACAATTCATTTTGTTTTATTTTCTGTGCACTTTCTACAACCGCATCTACAACTTCGAAGTCGGGTGGAAGTGAAAACCGGAAACGGGATCCTTTTATTAAACTACCACCACATAAAATAGCACCATTTTTAGGGTTATACTTTAAGAACGGACGCATAACTGGAGCACCTTTTTCCTGTTGAATTTGTATAGGGAAAGTGGTGCCTAAATTAGAGTAACCATCATCTAGTACATGTTCATCAATTTCTAATCCGGTAAACTTTTTAACGACTTCTATAGCTGGCTTATCGTTGATGGTTTGAATCCATGGGCCATCACATTGAGTTATTATTTTTTCAGTACCAACTGCTTTCCATCCTGACACAGCTTCTCCTGCTAGTTTGACTTTTGTTTCATCAATAATTAGAGCCAAAACAGCTTGTTTGCCTTCTTTATTATTGGTAAAAACAGCATCACCAGTCATTCCACCTATAATTCTAGTTTTTTCATCTACTTCATTAAGTATCCCATGCATGATAAGTTCTCCTGGAGCTTCCATATTGGAGCCAGAGATAATAAAAGCAGGATGTTTGAAGGTGGTTTTTCCGAAGTTTCCGATATAGCGACCTGAATTAAGCGCTTCTCCATACTGATAATCTTTGATAACTATTTTGAAGTAAGCTGGGTTCATATCAAGAAGCATAATAACAATATGATTTGAAGTAACCCCTTCTTCAGTGAATTCACCTATAGTTGTGGCACCAAAAATGATAATGCCTTGCTTATCCAAA
>Ga0209344_10003072_pt1 | contig 17108 bp, 17 predicted proteins | sample Cruoilmetagenom6_FD_187293 | JGI IMG/M metagenome (GOLD analysis project Ga0209344, IMG submission 187293) | Oil polluted marine microbial communities from Coal Oil Point, Santa Barbara, California, USA - Santa Barbara Oil Seep Sample 6 (SPAdes)... | ecosystem: Environmental > Aquatic > Marine... | reverse complement strand
TACAGGCGGGTTGGCAATTTTTGCTGCTGTATCGCTGGGTGTTCGGCTTTGTCGATGGCGCGCCGACAGAGTTGTGCAGGAGCCCCTTCTGTTTGCGTTGCATGCGGCCTATGCGTGGCTTGTTTTATCCTTCGCCTTGCTCGCAGGGCACGTATTGGGGGATTGGTTTACATCTGCGCAGGTCTCACACGCGTTTGGTGCAGGGGCCGTTGGCACCATGACACTCGTGGTGATGCTTCGCGCGCTTTTAGGGCATTCAGGGCGTCCTGTTACCGCCAATGGATTGGACATCCTCGCCTTGGTTATGGTTCATACAGGGGCGTTGTTGCGCATTCTGGCGGGAAGCGTCGATGTCCCAGCGCTGCTGTTCGTCTCCGGAACGATCTGGTCCTTGGGCTTTTTGACCTTCACCTTGCGCGCGATACCCCTTGCTAAAGCCGAAACGCCTTAGTCTGTCGCGTGTCCGCCCCCTCGCGCCGGTTTTGCATTCCCCAGTCAGGCCGGGACTGTTAGACACTATTCAAAATCTGTCCCCAACAGGAGTACGATCATGAAAACTGTTTCAGAAAATACGTGTTTTGACGGCGTTCAAGGCGTCTATTCTCATTCATCTAAGGCCTGTGGCGTCGATATGACGTTTGGACTGTTCCTGCCGGCGGAAGCCAAGGACGGGCCGGTTCCTGTATTATGGTATCTGTCTGGTCTGACCTGCACCCATGAAAATGCCATGACCAAAGCGGGCGCGCAGGCCTGGGCCGCCGAACAGGGGATCGCGCTTGTTTTCCCCGACACATCGCCCCGCGGTGACGGTGTTGCCAACGACGACGCCTATGACCTTGGACAAGGCGCCGGATTTTACGTGAACGCCACCCAGGACCCGTGGGCGCCGCATTTCCGGATGTGGGATTATGTTGCTGAGGAACTACCTGCGCTGATCAGTGCAGAGTTTGCAATTGATCCTGAACGCCAGTCGATCACGGGCCATTCCATGGGCGGGCATGGCGCGCTGACCCTGGCGATGGGTCGTCCGGGGCAATACAAATCTGTTTCCGCGTTTTCGCCCATCACAAACCCAACGGCGAGTGATTGGGGGCGCAAACAATTCAGCGCCTATCTGGGCGATGATGAATCTACATGGGCCGCACATGATGCCACGCTTTTGATGCGCGAAGCCGGATTTGACGGCCCGATTTTGACAGACACAGGCACCAAAGATCAATTCATTGATCTGTTGAAGCCGGAAGCCTTTGCCGAAGCGGCCAACGCCAAACGCCAGCAAGCCAACCTGCGTTTGCAGCCCGGTTATGATCACAGCTATTTCTTTGTTTCGACATTCATGGAAGATCACGTCGCATTCCATGCCGAAGCTTTGTACGCGGGGTAAGCCATGAGCCATTATGATCTAATTGTAATCGGTTCCGGGCCGTCTGGGCGTTCTGCTGCTATTCAGGCCGGTAAGCTCAAACGTCGCGTGATCGTGATTGATCGCAAAGACCGTCTTGGCGGCGTGTCTGTTCATACCGGCACGATCCCATCCAAGACATTGCGCGAAACGGTTTTGAACCTGTCGGGTTGGCGCGAGCGTAGCTTTTATGGGCGGTCTTACCGTGTCAAAGATGACATCCATGCCGAAGATCTGAAAGCGCGCCTTCATAAGACGCTGGATTACGAGGTTGACGTTCTGGAGCACCAGTTCAATCGCAACCACGTTGACACATTGCACGGCATGGCAAGTTTCGTCGGGCCAAACGAGATCGAAGTTGCGACGGAAGCGGGTGAAGTGACCCGCCTGACCGGTGACAAGTTCCTGATTTCGACAGGCACCAAAACGTATCGACCTGATTACGTTCCCTTCAACGGGACCACAATCGTCGACAGTGATGAGTTTCTGGAACTTGCACAGATCCCCCGCAGTTTGACGGTTGTTGGTGCGGGCGTTATCGGCGTGGAATACGCAACGATGTTTTCCGCGCTTGACGTGCGGGTCACGTTGATCGAACCGCGCGATAGTTTCCTTGATTTCGTGGACCGTGCCGTGATTCAGGAATTCACCCATCAAATTTTGGAAAACGGTGTTGATCTGCGTCTGGGGTCTCCCATTGAGAAGATCGAAGATGCAGACGGGCATGTCGAGGTCACAATGGGCAACGGACGACATGTGCGATCTGAAATGCTGTTGTTCGCGGCAGGCCGGATGGGGGCCACCACACGCCTGAACCTTGGCGCCGTAGGATTGGAGACAGACCACCGCGGACGGGTTGATGTCGATCGTAAGACATATCAAACGTCCGTGCCGCATATATATGCAGCTGGCGATGTGATCGGCCACCCAAGCCTTGCTTCGACGTCTATTCAGCAAGGCCGCGTTGCGGCCTGTCATGCATTGGATGTCCCGACGTTGGACGAAAGCCCTTGGTATCCCTACGGCATCTATTCAGTGCCAGAGATTTCGACCTGCGGCATGTCCGAAGAAGAAATGCAGGAACGCGGCATTCCCTATGAAATCGGGGTTGCCCGGTTCCGCGAAACGTCGCGCGGACACATCATGGGATTGGAGCATGGCATGTTAAAAATGCTGTTCTCGCTGAAAACGCGTCGGGTGCTTGGTGTGCAGATCGTTGGCGAAGGCGCGACCGAGCTGATCCATATTGCGCAGGCGGTTTTGAACCTTAAAGGCACGGTTGATTATTTTGTGCAAAACACGTTCAACTATCCGACGTTGGCTGAGGCCTACAAAATCGCCGGTCTGGATGCGTTTAACCGCATGCCAATTCCGGAGGAATTTAAGGTCAGCCAAAAGAAGAAGAAATCGAAGTCTTAAATTAACGTGCGCATTTTCTTTAAAAGAAAATGGTCCAGAATTTTTTCAAAATTCTGTTTGCCGCAAATGAAAGTCACCAATGGCAATTTATGTCGACGCCGATGCCTGTCCGGTCAAAGCCGAAGTAGAAAAGGTCGGCACGCGGCATCGTGTGCAAATGTATGTGGTGTCCAACGGCGGCCTGCGCCCGTCGCTGAATCCTTTGGTTGAAATGGTGATTGTGCCCGACGGACCAGACGTGGCCGATATGTGGATCGCCGAACGCGCAGGACCGGGTGATGTTGTGATCACGGGCGACATTCCTCTGGCGGCGAAATGTGTAGAAGCGGGCGCGCAGGTTCTGAAACACAATGGCGAGCCCCTGACAGGGGCCAACATCGGCAATGTTTTGGCCACGCGGGATTTGATGGCGGATTTGCGCGCGGCCGATCCTTTTCGCCAGGGCGGCGGAAAAGGATTTACCAAGGCAGATCGCTCGCGTTTTCTTGACGCGTTAGAACGCGCGTTGCGGGCGGCCAAGCTGGCAAATTAGAAAAAGATGTCTTTCGGTGCTACGACTGTGAATAGCACCGTAGGAAATATGCGCATATGACAAACGTATTGGCAAAAGGCACAATTTACTTGTGCCACACCGGGATCGAAACCGATCTCATCTTTAACCGTGGGGTCGATTTACCGCACTTCTCGCTCTACCCTTTTCTGGAACATGAGGCCGGACGCGACATCATCCATAGCTATGTCGATGAGTTGATAGATATTGCATCTTCCCATGGCTTGGGCGTTGTCATGGAAACGCCGACATGGATGGCAAATACAGATCGCGCAGCACCCTTGGGGTATAGCGCGGACGACATCGCGCGCATCAACGCGGATGCTGTTACAATGATTGCCGGGGCTTGCTCTGGTGCGTCCATTCCGGTGGTGGTCAGCGGCAACATAGGTCCGCGCGACGATGCCTATGTTCCTTCGGATCAAATGGATGCAATCACCGCGCGAGAATACCACGCACATCAGATCAAAAGCTTGGCGCAGGCCGGTGCGCAACTGGCAAGTGGGTATACCCTTGCTTATGTCAATGAGGCCGTTGGCATGGTCAGGGCCGCACAGGACGCAGGTATTCCCAGCATGATTTCCTTTACGGTAGAAACCGACGGGAACCTTCCCGACGGGACGCCATTGCCCGATGCGATCGCTAGTTGTGATGCACAAACAGACGGTGGACCCGAATACTATATGATCAACTGCGCCCACCCGACGCATTTTGATCATGTGCTGGATGGCGGAGCATGGATGGCGCGTATCAAAGGTCTGATTGTCAATGCATCTATGTGCAGCCACGCAGAGCTTGACGAAGCAACAGAGCTCGATCCCGGTAACCCAACTGAACTTGGCCAACAATTGGGGGCTTTGGCGCAAGCGCACCCCAATCTACAGGTTTTCGGCGGGTGCTGTGGCACCGATGCGCGTCACATGAGAGAGATTGCAGGTGCAATCGCCCGAGACGTTCGGATTTTGCAATCTCTTTAGGGCTTTACAAAAGTCATCTGGTCGCGCTTTCTGATTACACTGGAACGGGCCATTCCGCCACGAACCGGTATGTTCCGGAGCCTTTTGATGACAACCGCAACCGTTCAGCGCAATAATATCATTGGCGCGCTTTATGCGCTCGCCGCGATGGTGTGTTTTTCGTTCAACGATATGGGCATCAAATTCCTGAGTGACGATTATGCGTTGCATCAGGTTGTATTGCTGCGAACATGTGTCGGCGTGACCGTTTTTCTCACTATAATTATGCCGTTAAACGGTGGGTTGTCTGTGATGCGCACGCGGCGCCTCGGAGCGCATTTAATGCGTGGTTGTTTTGTTGTTTTCGCCAACATGTGTCTGTTTCTCGGTCTGGCGGCACTTCCTATTGCCGATGCAATCGCCATCTTCTTTGTCTCGCCCATGATCATTTCCCTGCTTTCGGTTGTCTTTTTGAAAGAAAGGGTCGGACCGCGCCGGTGGGCGGCGATTGTTGTTGGTTTTATAGGTGTATTGGTCATCGTCAAACCCGGAACAACGGCGTTTCAGGTGGCGTCGATCCTGCCGATCATAGCGGCCACGCTTTATGGCAGCATGCACATGATGACGCGCAAAATTCGCGACACCGAAAGTGCCGCAACGATGACCTTTTACATCTTGGTTACCTTCCTCATCACCAGTTCCATCTTTGGTCTGGCATTGGGTGATGGCCGTTATGCCGATACCGCACATCCGTCATTGGAGTTTCTGCTGCGCGCATGGATCCCGGTTGAGATGTCCGATGTTCCCATGCTTGTCATGTTGGGTGTTACCGGCGTGATGGGCGGCATGCTTGTCAGCCAAGCCTATCGGCTTAGTGAAGCGGCATTTGCCGCGCCGTTTGAATATGTCGCCATGCTGATGGCCATCGTCTGGGGCGTGACCGTCTTTGGGACCTGGCCGGACCGAAGTGCCTGGATTGGCATCGCCCTCATTCTGGGGTCAGGGTTATTTTTGCTATGGCGTGAATCTGTGAAAGCCAAGTCCGCAGGATCAGCTGAAGTTCCAGAAGGATAATTCATGCAAATTGAAGTAGTCGTTTTTGACATCGGGAATGTTCTGATCGAATGGCAACCTGAACGCTATTTTGATCGCGTGTTTGGTAAAGAACAGCGCAGAGCACTATTTGAGGATGTCGACATTTTTGCGATGATGGATCGGATCGATGCCGGGCATCATTTTGGTGAAACTGTCGAAGACATGGCTCTTGCACATCCAGACTGGACAGGCGAAATCCGCCATTTCCGGGACAATTGGACAGAGATTGCCCAACCCGCAATAGACCATTCCGTGCGCTTGCTGTTCGCGCTCAAGTCAGCAGGCATCCCTGTTTTTGCTTTGTCGAATTTCGGCGTACAAAATTTCCCGCTAAGCGTTGCTCAGTTTCCATTTCTTGACGCCTTTGAACGCAAATACATCTCGGGTGAGATGCAGCTGATCAAACCCGACCCCGCGATTTACGCAGCCGTTGAAGCGGATTGTGGTGTTAACCCGGATCGTTTGCTGTTCGCGGATGACAGGGTCGACAATATCGCCGCGGCATCCGCACGCGGCTGGAACACGCATCTGTTTGACGGCGCGACGGGATTTGCACAGTGTTTGGTCGATGTCGGCCTGTTGACCGAGGAGACTGCAAAATGAGCCCTGTCGTTATTCCCTTTGAGGCGGGTGAAGCCAACCTGAGTTGGACAGGGTTATGTGACGCGCTGATCAAAGGTCACGCACTTCCCAAAGCCGAGATCGCAGATACGTTGCTTTATCGCGGCGAAGATACGTTGTTGAACCGGTCCGCATGGATAGACGGTATGGGTTTGGCTGTGAAATGCGGAACGATCTTTCCGGGAAATCCGGCCAGGGGCGAGCCGTTGATTTATGGGTCGGTCACCTTGTTTGATGACACAAACGGCGATCTGGCGGCCTATATCGATTTCCACCTCGTGACCAAATGGAAAACCGCAGGTGACAGTTTGTTGGCGGCCAAACGTCTTGCCCGCCCGGACAGCAAGAATATTCTGATTGTCGGCGCGGGAACGGTGGGGCGCACCCTGTGGCAGGCGTATTCATCCGCCTTTCCAGATGCACATTTCACACTTTGGAACCGAACCCGCGCCAACGCGGATAAGATGGTGGTAGAATGCCCGGGAATGACGGTTGAAGACGACCTTGAAACCGCGGTGCGCGCGGCGGATATTGTGACCAGCGCCACCATGTCAACGGACCCTTTCCTTAAAGGAGAATGGTTCCAGCACGGTCAGCACATTGATTTGATCGGGGCCTATCGCCCCGACATGCGCGAAGCAGATGACGAGGCGATGCGGCGTGCGCGTATCTTTGTTGATAGTCGCGATACAACTGTTGAACATATTGGTGAGCTCACGAAACCTATCGCCGATGGTGTGATTTCCGCCGATGACATTATTGCGGATTTTTACGACATCGACTTGTTCACGCGCCAATCGGACGACGAAATCACACTGTTCAAAAATGGCGGTGGGGCACATCTTGATCTCATGACCAGTCGCTATGTTCTCGATGCGTGGAACGATGCGCAATGAGTTTCCTGCTCGCTTTCTTATGTATAGCTGCGGTTGCACCATTTATTCGCGAAGCCATGCGTCGTCGCATGGGGGCGCTTGCCCGCAAATCTGCGCCGGGTAAATTTGTACAATTATCCCAAGGCCTGACGCATTACTGTTGGCTTGGTGCGTCGGAGGGTCCGGTGGTGGTTTGTGTGCATGGTTTGACCACCCCATCGTTTGTCTGGAACAGTATTGCCAAGGGCCTCGGTGAAATGGGATTTCGGGTGCTGGTTTATGACCTTTATGGCCGGGGTTATTCTGACCGCGTGCGGGGGATACAGGACAGCGGTTTTTTCAATACCCAATTGCTGGATTTGATGGAAAGCCAAGACCTGAACAAAGACATCACCCTGCTGGGTTATTCCATGGGTGGCGCCATTGTGCCTGCGTTCGCCGCACACCATCCCGAAAAACTCCGTCAGACTGTGTTGGTTGCACCGGGAGGTTTGGGCCACGACCTGGGGCCAATGTCTCGTTTGATGGCCAACCTCGGCATATTGGGGACATGGGCCGCGCTTGCCGTTTACGGGCGTTCGATGCGCAAGGCTTATGAGGCGGAAAGAGATTTGAAAAGCAGTATTCCGGACGTCATCGACAAGCAACTTGCAGAGCTGCGTTATGCAGGGTTTATGCCCGCAGTTTTATCCTCATTGAGAGGGATTATGGACGAACCGTTAAGTGACGAACATCGCGCGGTTGCCAAATCTGGTCTGCCGGTATTGGCAATTTGGGGTGAAGTGGATGATATTATTCCGCTGGCATGCAAGGATGAATTGTTGGGATTGAACCCATCCGCAAAGAATATTGTAATCGATGGTGCCGGCCATTCGCTGGCCTATACGGATGATGTGACTGTTTTGCAGGCGCTGAAGGACAATCTGATCTGATAGTTGGCCTTAAAGTGTTTCGTGAAAAACCCCGGTCACAGGTTTGGCGTGAAAAGCCCAGGCCCTATTGAGGTTGTGGGCGTTTCGAAATCACCTTGTGTTTCAAGTTAATTTCGAAACGCTTTAGGCCGCAACCAACCTGCGTTCTTTTATCGGTAGATGCACGATTGCGCTGAATGCGCCGATACCAACACCAACCCACCACACGGCCGTATAGTCACCGTAAATATCGTACATCCGCCCCCCCAGCCAGACGCCGAGAAAGCTGCCAAGCTGATGGCTGAAGAACACGAGACCATAGAGTGTTCCCATGTAGCGCACGCCGTAAATATGCGCGACCAGACCGCTAGTTAAGGGAACCGTCGCCAACCAAAGTGACCCCATGAAAATCGAAAACAGGACAACCGTTTCCGGTGTGATTGGCGCCATGATGAATGCGGCACCGATGATGGTACGAAGCGTATAAATCCCCGCCAGCAGGTATTTCTTGGAATAACGTTTGCCCAGCCATCCCGCTGTCAATGTCCCAAAAATGTTAGCCAGCCCAACCAGCGATATCGCCAATGCGCCCAAGGCAGAGGTCGATGTCACCCCCATGCCATGCAGCATGCTGCCCGGCGCAATCGGGCCGCACATTTCGGTGACAAAGGCGGGAAAATGCGCCGTCACAAAAGAGAGCTGATAACCGCAACTGAAGAACCCAAGAAAAATCAGCGTGAAACTGGGATCACGCAGGGCTTTGCCCAGGATCTGCGTCATGCTTTCTTCCAGTTCGACCTTATTGGTCGCCGGAGGTGCGCGCATCAGAGGCAAGACGCTCAGAATTCCCAAAATCGCCGCGGCAAAAATTAGAAAGACTGTTTGCCAGCTCATTATGCCCAAAAGGTATTCGGCCACGGGCGCGCCGAAAACTTGTCCTGCAGACCCGGCGGCGGCCGCGATTGCCAGACTCATTGAACGGTGCTCATCCGAGCTCGCGCGGCCCACAACAGCAAGGATCACGCCAAACCCCGTTCCTGCGATGCCAAAACCAACGAGAATTTCGTAGAGTTGATGTTCTGTAGGTGTGACCGCGAATGAGGACAAAACCAATCCGGCGGCATAGAAAAAAGCACCTATGATGATGGCTTTGCGGTCACCGACCTTTTCAGCCAATGCACCAAAAATGGGTTGGCCAAAGCCCCAGGCAAGGTTCTGAATAGCAATCGCCATGCTAAAGTCAGAACGCAACCATCCAAATTCATCGGCAATCGGAATCTGAAACACACCAAAAGATGCCCGGATTGCAAATGAAACAATCATGATCAGGCAACCGGCGATCAAAACCGGTGTAAAGAGAGGGGCAGGTTTTACCATTGAGTGGCTCCGTCACGCGTTGCGCAATCCTTAGCCGTCCTGATGTTCGGGTCAATTCAACAGTTGTGATGGGTACAATCACCGTTGTTGTTTGGGATCGAGGATTATCGCGATTTAGCCAATCAATTCTTGCGATTTGATGTGCTCTGCCCATTGTATGTGAGCAGAGTTCGCCACCCCCAAAAGGTTGATCGCACGCGCCGCGATTTGATCAATGATTTCTGAGATGCTTTCCGGCTTAATGTAGAACGCCGGAACGGGAGGAAAAACAATCGCGCCCATTTCTGTGGCGGATGTCATGTTTCTGAGATGTGCAAGTGTGAGCGGTGCCTCGCGGGGTAGAAGCACCAGGCGTCTGCGTTCTTTGAGTTGTACGCTGGCCGCACGGGTGAGCAGGTTGTCGTCCAGACCGTGTGCGATGGCCGCCAGAGAGCGCATCGAACACGGCGCGATGATCATCCCGGAAACCGGAACCGATCCTGATGCTATGCTGGCACCGATATTGTCGATGGGATGGATTCGTGTGACCGTTTCCTGAAGTGCGCGCATTGCGTTTGGACCACATTCTTCGGTCAAGGTTCGCTTGGCTGCGATGCTGGTGACAAGATCAATCTCAGCACCCAGATCCGCCAACTGGCGGGCAACGGACAGACCGAGTGCCGCACCAGACGCGCCGGAAACTCCAAGGACGATACGATGGGCGGTCATGTGTTCAGCTCTGGCAAAATTCGCGACACGAGATCGGCAGCAAAGGACGCATCTTCGGGCGAGGTTGTCATCACGCGTCCCCAATCCCGTGTTGTTTCACTTCCGATCTTGGTGGTGGCATCGAAGCCAATTTTTCCGGCCTGACCAGCCTTGGGTGATGCGAAATCAAGATAATCCATGGGTGTGTTGTCCAACTGCATGACATCGCGGGACGGGTCCATCCTGGTGGCCAGCGCCCATGCAATGTCATCCCAGTTTTTAGGATCAATATCGTCGTCCACGACCACGATCATTTTGGTGTAGCTGAATTGCGGCAACATCCCCCACAGCGCCATCATCACGCGCCGCGCCTGTCCGGGATATCGTTTGTCGATGCTGACAATGGCAATCCGGTAAGAACATGCGGCAGGTGGTAGCCAAAGACCGCGGATTTCCGGAATTTGTGCGCGAATGGTTGGCAAGGCCAGTTGATTGAAGACCTCGCCAATGATCGCAGGTTCATCCGGCGGGCGACCTGTGTATGTGGACAGGTAAATTGGATCACGACGATGGGTGACAGCGCTGACCTGAACAACCGGAAAGGGATCGGCCGGATTGTAGTATCCGGTATGATCCCCGAACGGGCCTTCGAGCGCAGTTTCGGATGGTGATACCCAACCTTCCAGAATAATCTCTGCCGCAGCCGGAACCAAAAGTGGTAGGGATTTGGCTGCAACCAACCGCGGCCGCTTACCGTTGAGCGCACCTGCAAAGGTTATCTCGGATACAATTTCCGGCAAGGGTAGCGCGGACGACAGCAGTGTGGCGGGATCGGCGCCCAAAACAATGGCAACCGGCATTTTTTCGCCCTGCATTGCCCAGCTTCGGTGGTGGGCCGCGCCACCGCGATGAGGCAACCAGCGCATGATCAGCTTGTCGCGGTCCAGAACCTGCACCCGATAAATGCCAGCGTTGTAAGCGGCGACATTTTCAATCGGGCAACCGTGTGGACGGGTCACAACAACGGCCCAGGTGATTAGTGGGCCTATGTCACCGGGCCAATGGGTTTGGACCGGGATGGTGGACAAGTCCACATTTTGACCCTGCAGGACAACCTCGTGCACGGCGGCCTTTTTGGTAATCTTTGGTCGCGTGGCCAAAGCGGCCTTGAGCATGGGCCAGCGGGACAATCCATCGCGAAACCCACCGGGTGGTGCGGGTGATTTGAGAGCCGCGAGGAACGCGCCAAGATCATCCAACTTTTCAGGTGTCACGCCCAACCCCGCCGCAACACGTTCTGTTGTGCCAAACAGATTGACCACAACCGGCATGTCGGCTTTTTGGCCGTTTTCCAGCACGGCATGGTCAAATCGCAGAACCGGCCCTGCTGTTTCAAGAACCGCGCGATGCACGGCTGTCATCTGATGGCGGGTCAACACCGGGTCGGACACTGCCTTGAGTTGGCAGGTATCGAAACACCAGTCAAGAAAACCGCGTAAATCAACAAAGGGCGGGAAGCTTCGGATGGCGGAATTCCTTGCGCGTTAGATTCACACGCGATTAACACCAAAAAAACCAAGAGAAATTGACCATCGTCAATTTGCTGGAATGCGCAACAATTTAGGAGGGTCAGACAGATTGGTTTAGCGCAACAATGGAAAGGGAAATACTTATTGTCTGATACTACAGCGGCGATCCCCAGATTTCCTCCACTGGTGGCACAGTCAATTCGAGTGCTGCCTATGCAGCCCCTGTCGTTTGCCCTTACCAATTACGCCCGGAAGGTCGCAGAAAATCACCCAGAGCTGTTTCGCCGCCTCGGCGAGCATAGCCATACCCGGTATGTTCTGGACCCAACTGATTTGCCATTTTTCATTTGTCTGGACCCCAACGGCGGAAGGCCACAAGTGACCGCCACGCGCCGGAACGTCAAAGGAGCAGCCCGAATTGCCGGACCACTGGCCGCGTTGCTGGGCCTTGTTCACGGCGCATATGATGGGGATGCATTGTTTTTTTCCCGCGATCTGGTGATCGAAGGAGACACCGCTGCGGCGCTGGCGCTGCGGAATGCCATCGATAATGCGGAACTTGACCTTGCTCAGGAGCTTTCGGCACGGGCCGGGCGTTTCTCGGCCCCCTTGCGGCGCATCGTTGAATTTCTCGAACACCGAACCGGCGCCTGCCTGACCCGACCAAAGGAGGCGAAGGCGTGGTGATGGAAATCGTATGCCCGGCAGGCACCCCTGCGGCATTGCGGGCTGCCGTCAAGGCCGGCGCGCACACGGTTTATTGCGGATTTAACGATGAGACCAACGCACGAAACTTTCCCGGTCTGAACTTTGACCGGGCCGAGATGCGTGAAGGCGTGACTTTCGCGCATGCGCACGGGGCAAAGGTATTGGTGGCGATCAATACCTTTCCCTGTGCGGGACATGAAGCAACCTGGCATCGGGCAGTTGCTGACGCCGAAGCGTGCGGTGTTGATGCTGTTATCCTTGCGGATCCGGGGCTTTTGGATTTCGCGGCTCGAAATCATCCAGGGGTGCGGCGTCATCTGTCGGTTCAGGCCGCTGCCGCCAATGCAGATATCATAAATTTCTACGCCCAGGTCTTCGATGTGAAACGCGTGGTCCTGCCACGGGTTCTTTCTGTGCAGGAAATTGCCGCCATTAACGCCGAAGTGGAGGTCGAAACCGAGGTGTTTGTGTTTGGCGGCCTGTGCGTGATGGCCGAAGGTCGCTGTTCATTATCGTCATATGCAACCGGTCAATCCCCCAATATGAATGGTGTCTGTTCGCCCGCCAGCCATGTGGTTTATCAGGAAAACGAGGGTGTTTTGGATGCTCGTCTTGGTGGTTACACGATCCACCGCGTCGGCAACGGACAAGCCGCGCCTTATCCGACGCTCTGCAAGGGGTGTTTCAACGCAGGAGAAAAAACCGGCCATCTGTTTGAGGACCCGGTCAGCCTGAATGCGGAACGTTTGATCCCCCAGTTGCAAAAAGCTGGGGTAACGGCACTTAAGATCGAAGGGCGTCAACGGTCGCGTTCCTATGTAGCGCAGGTTGTGAAGAATTTTCGTGCGGCAGTGGATGCACTTGAGGCCGAACAACCAATCCCCGAGGGTATGCTGGCGCGCCTGTCCGAAGGTCAGGCCACAACCACCGGTGCCTACAAGAAAACATGGAGGTAACAAAATGGAGCTGACCGTAGGCCCCAATCAGTTTTTCTGGGCGGCGGATCGTTGGGCAAGCTTTTACAACAATCAACTTGATGCGCCGGTTGATCGGATCGTTTTGGGCGAGCTGGTGTGTTCCAAACGCCTGCCATTTTATCAGGATCACCTGCCGGATGCGATTTCGACATTGCAGAGGGCGGGCAAGAAGGTTGCCATGACCAGCCTCGCGCTTGTGACCCTGAAACGAGAGCGCAAGCTAACATCGGAATTGGCGGGTATGGGGGTTGAGGTTGAAATTAATGACCTGACGGCATTAACCCATCTACCCAAAGGTATGCGGTTTTCAGTAGGCCCGCTGGTCAATGTGTACAACGAAAGCACGCTTTCTTGGTTGGCTTCTAAAGGTGCAACCCGCATTTGCTTGCCCCCGGAATTACCTTTGACGTCTATCGTCATCCTGACCAAGGCTGCAGAAAACCTTGGTATTGCCATCGAAGTGTGGGGGTTTGGACGCGTACCGCTTGCGATTTCTGGTCGATGTTACCACGCCCGTCTGCACAGCCGGACCAAAGACAATTGCCAGTTTGCCTGCGAAGACGACCCGGACGGGTTGAAGGTGAGCACGCTCGATGACCAGCCGTTTCTAACCATGAATGGTGTGCAGACATTATCAGAAAGCCATGCCTGCGCGGCCCGCCACGTTGATGCGTTGGCTGATGCCGGTGTGGCGGCATTGCGTTTGTCCCCGCAATCGCAGAGTTTTTTAGAAATATGTCGGCTATTTCGGCAGCTTTTGGATGGCCGATGTGATCGGGACATTTTTGTTGATGCAATTGATCACATTGCCGAGGGCGTCCGATTATCGGATGGTTTCCTTGCTGGCAGCAGAGGCGCGGATTGGTCAGGCCGACCACAAGAGCGCGATGAAAGAAGGTAAACAGATGAAAATTGCCTATGTAACGTCTGAAACGCGCGGCAAAGTTGATGGCTTGTTGTCCGAAATTGCCAGGCAATTACAGTCCGATGGTCGGTCTCTGACCGGGATTGTCAAAGACCAAAGCCACACCAGCCAATTTGAAAACGGCTGTGACATGAAAGTCCGGGTTCTTCCCGATGGCCCCACCATTCAGATTACTCAGAATTTGGGCAAAGGCTCGGATGCATGCCGTCTTGATCCGGGTGCAATTGCTAATGCAGTTTCTTGTGTTGAAAACCGAGCCATGGATCAGTTCGACCTGTTTGTCCTAAACAAATTTGGCCCGGAAGAGGCCGCCGGTCGTGGGTTTGTCTCGGCCATCGGCGAGGCGATCCAAGGCGGCGTTCCTGTTCTGGTGGGGGTAGGAAAAGAGAACACTGCGGCATTTGAAACCTTCTCAGGTGGGCTGGCTATGGGTTTGCGTGACGATCTGGCCACTCTGTTATCCTGGTGTCAGACGGCGATGCCAACACAACCGGCCTGCTCAGGCCAGTGAGAATTTAAACATTATGTCCCGGACCGGACCGGCCAAAGTGCAGAATTCCTCGGACCGGGTGCGCGCCTGGGCCGGACCGGGGGTGCTAACCTACGGGTATCGGCCGTTCTTTTTGTTGGCCGGCATTTGGGCGGTGTTTGCAATGGCCAGCTGGATCGCAATGTTGAGCGGACACATGCAGTTTTGGAGCAGGTTCGATCCGGTGTCATGGCATGCCCACGAAATGTTGTTCGGTTATGTGGGGGCAGTCATGGCAGGCTTTCTGCTGACGGCTGTTCCAAATTGGACCGGACGTTTGCCGATTATTGGTATACCACTGGCATTTCTGGCGGGATTGTGGGTTTGCGGACGCGTTGCCATCGCCATTTCAAACTTCTTGCCACCCGGATTGGTGGCCGCCATTGATCTGGCATTTCCGACCTTGTTGGCGGCCGCTATCGGGCGCGAAATACTGGTATCAAACAACCGTCGCAATCTGGGTGTTCTGGCGCTTTTGCCCTTGTTCATCACTTCCAATGCTCTGTTTCATGTCCAAGCGGCACAAGGCGAGTACGCCGCCGGGTCGTTCGGATTTCGGATGGGGTTGGGTGTGGTGGTCATTATGCTCTGCCTGATTGGCGGGCGGATCGTTCCAAGCTTTACCCGCAACTGGCTGGTAAAACAGGGGTTTCAGGCAGATTTGCCCGGTTTTGGCCCAGACGACAAAGCAATTCTGGGTCTAACTCAGATATGTGTTGTGGGTTGGGTGGTCCTGCCTGAAAACCCGATCGTGGCTGCGCTGTGTTTGGTCGCCGGGTTGGCCAATCTGTTCCGGCTTGCGCGATGGCAGGGATGGCGGACAAAATCCGAGCCGCTGGTGTGGATTCTGCATGTTGGGTTTCTGTTCGTTCCGCTGGGGTTTTTGATGATTGCGTTATCCGGCATGAACAGCAACCTGAGCCCGTCTATTGGCGCCCAGCATGTCTGGACAACCGGGGCAATCGGCGTGACCACATTGGCGGTCATGACCCGCGCCTGCCTTGGCCATGCCGGGTTGCCACTCGCGGCAACAAGGGGTGTGACATTGGTCTACCTGCTGGTCATCGCAGCGGTTTTACTGAGGTTTTTCGCGGCATTCGGAAATACCCCACCTTGGGTGTTACATGCATCTGCCGGGGCTTGGATGACGGGGTTTTTAGGGTTCGTGATCCTGTACTGGCCCATCCTGACCAAACGACGCGTCTGATTCACCCTGATCAACCCGCGCCTTTGGGCGCAGGCAATGCACCGGTTTTATAAGGCGTCCAATCGGTGATTTCCGGATAAAACTGTTTTCTCCACGCCCGAACCTTTGGGTTGAACATCCGGCGCCATAGCGGTGGAACCATCGCCAATGCCGTCATTGGCGGGTACCCGGTGGGTAGCATGGGGACCTGAGATGGATCATAAACCTGCAACAACGGAAAGCGGCGCATCGGATGGATGTGGTGATCGGCGTGTCGCTGAAGGTTTATAAGCAACAAACCGGAAACACGGTTTGCTGAATCCCAGGAATGATGCGGCGCCACCGGTTCGTATTTGCCAAAGCCCAGATGTTTGCGCGTCAGCCCGTAGTGTTCCACGTAGTTTGTCAGCTCCAACTGCCAGACCGCGATGAAAGCCTGAAATGCAAAAAGGCCTACCCCGACCCAGCCGCCAATGGCAAATGCCAAAGCCAGAAAGAGGGTTTGCAGGGTCAGATATTTCCAAATCGGATTAGACAAGTTCCACGGTGAACGGTTGCGGCGGGCAAGCATTGCTTTTTCCGCGCGCCATGCGGACCAAAACCCGGTGAACAAAGTTCTGGCAAACGCGCGGTGGAAGCTTTCGTTGTAACGCGCCGTCACGGTGTCACGCGGTGTGCCGACATAGGGGTGGTGAACAAGCAAATGTTCGGTGCGAAAATGCCCATAAAGCACCAGCGCTAATAACAGGTCGCCGAGGTTGCGTTCCAACCGGTTTGATTTGTGCATCAGTTCATGGGCGTAAACGATACCAACCGTGCCGGTGGTAACGCCGATGCCAAACATGATGCCAAGGGTTTCAAGCGTCGAATGCGAGGTGACGCGTGTCAGGTAGAAAAGCGTGCCAAAGACCAATGCGAACTGAATAGGAAACCAGACCAACGTCAGCAGTCGAAACCAGAACAGCTCGGTATCCGGTGTATTCGGGTCCGGGTTTCGCAAATTCTTACCCAGAATGACATCCAGAACCGGCATGAGAACCCAGCCATAGGCCGGGATCAATAAGATCGTCCACCCGCCCTTGATTACAGCGATGGCCACCAGTGGCACAAACGTCATCGTCAACCAATATGGCCAGGCGCGCAGTTTTTCGTGGGTGTCATTCATCAGCTTTATCCTTTCGGGCAGTGATCACTCGCGGGGTCAGGCGCAGGCGAATGCCATTAGCCGACCGCACCGTCAGATGGGCAACTGGCACCGGATCTTCCCCATCAACAATGTCAAATCGGTATGCCCTCACAAGTTGCGATAGCAACAACGGGCCTTCGGCCATGGCAAAGGCCGACCCTGGGCAAACACGTGG
>Ga0209344_10003070_pt1 | contig 17111 bp, 15 predicted proteins | sample Cruoilmetagenom6_FD_187293 | JGI IMG/M metagenome (GOLD analysis project Ga0209344, IMG submission 187293) | Oil polluted marine microbial communities from Coal Oil Point, Santa Barbara, California, USA - Santa Barbara Oil Seep Sample 6 (SPAdes)... | ecosystem: Environmental > Aquatic > Marine... | reverse complement strand
AAAATGGGGAAATTTATAAGGAGTAAAGTGATGAATTTTTTTTTGGATTTAATAAGTCGTACCTAGTACAAAGAAAGAATAAACTGGCTTGTTTGTATATAAATATCTTGTATTGATCACAATCGAGAAAAATTAAACTAGCCATTACAATCAACTGTATTAAAAAACTAATTCTTTTTTAAACGTAAATTAACTTCTTGTATTTTTGAAATCAACACATAAATATGATGTAATTGTTGTGGGAGTAGGTTCAATGGGAGCCGCAGCCTGTTATAATTTAGCCAAACGAGGAGTTAAGGTGCTCGGCATAGAACAATTTAGCATTGTTCATGAAAATGGCTCACATGCCGGTCAAACACGAATCCTTCGTAAAGCTTATTTCGAGCATCCTGATTATGTACCAATACTAGAAGAAACTTATAAATTATGGGCAGAGCTAGAACAAAAAACAGGTCAGAAACTATTTCATAAAACAGGTGTTTTTTATGCCGGACCAAAAAACCATGATTTATTAGAAGGTGCGAAACTGTCGGCTGAAAAGTATAATATATCGTTAAAAACCTTAAATAAAAAAGACTTCTCAGTACAATTCACAACTTTTAAATTCAATGAAAATTATGAGTATCTGTTCGAACCAAATGCCGGATATGTACAGCCGGAAAAGGTTATTAGTCTTTATGCTGATCTGGCTCGAAACGAAGGTGCTACACTACTTGAAAATCAATTGGTTGAAAGTTGGAATGATGCCAATAATACAATCACCGTAAAGACAAAAAACGACACTTTTATTGCCGGTAAAATTATTTTTACCCTAGGTGGATTTACGCAAAAATTGTTATCGATTCAAACATATAAGTTAATCGCTAGACGTCAAATAACATGCTGGTTCGAAACCAAAAAGCCGTTGCTTTTTACGGATGAAAATTTTCCGTGCTTTATTTATACCACTTCAAAAGATTCGGGTTCTTTTTATGGATTTCCTTTAGTCTCAACGGGGCAAAACTCTAATAAAATGGGCGTAAAAGTTGGATATCATTATCCGGGGGAAGCAATTGATCCTAATACCTTAAATGACTTTAACAATGAAAAGGGTGCTGAACTGATTAGAAAATTTATGCAAAACTTTATTCCAGATGGTTTTAAATCCTTATTTGCTACGAAAGCCTGCATATATACCTATTCTGAAGATGGTCATTTTATTATAGAAAATCATAAAACATGTAAAAATGTTAGTTTGGCCTGCGGATTTAGTGGACATGGATTTAAGTTTGCTCCTTTAGTGGGAGAAATTTTGGCAGATTTATGTTTAAATGGGAAGACAAACCATTCTATTGGATTCCTATCTTCTGACAGATTTAAATGAAATTGATTAAAACATAGCTTTAATTAATATCAACTTGTTTCAAAAAATGCCTATCTACAAATCAAAAAAACAATAGTACTTTTGCCTTATGCGAATAGATATTATTACTGTTTCTCCAGAATTAATTAAGAGTCCGTTTGAGCACTCTATTATAAAAAGAAGTATCAATAAAGGTTTGGTAGATGTTCATTTTCATAATTTAAGAGATTATGCAATTAACAAGTATGGTAAAATAGATGATACTCAATTTGGAGGCGGTGCGGGTATGGTATTAATGATAGAACCAATTGATAAGTGTATTAGCAAATTAAAATCTGAGAGAGTTTATGATGAAGTCATTTATATGACACCAGATGCTCCCGTCTTAAATCAGTCAATGGCAAATAGTTTGTCGCTATTAAAAAATATTATTATTCTGTGCGGACATTATAAAGGAGTAGATCAGCGTGTACGCGATCTATTTATTACAAAGGAAATTTCTATTGGCGATTATGTTTTGAGCGGTGGTGAATTAGGAGCTGCTGTTTTATGTGATAGTATCATACGTTTAATACCAGGTGTTTTGGGTGATGAAACTTCTGCCTTAACGGATTCTTTTCAAGATGATTTATTGGCTCCACCGGTTTATACAAGGCCCGCCGAATATAAAAACAAAAAGGTTCCTGACATTTTATTATCTGGTAATTTTTCGAAAATTGATGCTTGGCGAAGTGAAAAAGCTTTGAAAAGAACTAGACATATACGTCCGAATATATTAAAAAAGGAATAAAAAATATTTTAATTTAGATATACAATAGTCAAAACTTTTTTCCTAAATTTGCAAACTCAAAATTAACCTCTGACGAAAATCGTGAATGTTGGTTTGTAAAACCATTAAAAAACAAAACAATGGAATCTTTATTAAAATTTGTACAAGACGAATTTGTTACTAAAAACGAACTTCCAGAATTTTCGGCTGGTGATACTATAACAGTTTACTATGAAATTAAGGAAGGTAATAAAAAACGTACACAATTCTTTAGAGGAGTAGTAATACAACGTAGAGGATCTGGTTCATCTGAAACTTTTACTATTAAAAAGATGTCTGGAACTGTAGGTGTTGAACGTATATTTCCTATTAATTTACCTGCAATTCAAAAAATTGAAGTAAATAAAAGAGGCCAAGTTAGAAGAGCAAGAATTTTCTATTTTAGAGATCTTACAGGTAAAAAAGCTAGAATTAAAGAGAGTAGAAGTTAATAATCATCATCACTTCTCAACAATACTTAAGACCCATTTTGAATTTCAAATCGGGTCTTTTCTATTATTAACATTTGTTGATAAACTTATTTCATATCTTATTAATAACTAGGCCTCGATTTTTTTTTTATTTTTCAATTCATCTACTATTTTTACCAAAGAATTTACAAAGAGATATAAGTTCGAAGTAAAAGTAGGATAATGAGGTTGGAATCGATAAGGATGGCGCAAGTTAGACTTAGAAAGGACAAAAGAGTTAGACTGCATATTTTATCAGAATAAGTATTGAAGGGTAAGTTTAAAGAAGAACGTTCTTTTTGTTTTTATGCACTTTTAAATATAACCAAGTGTTTAGCATGAATAGTTGGAAGTATAAAAGGAAATAAAGACATAATCAGAATAGGATTTAATAGAATGTCAGTTTAGACGCAAGTTTTTATTGTAACTGTTAAGGAATATTTTGATGAAATAGATAACTGAGTGTATGGTTTTTATAAATGGTACAGCGTGATTCTTCGGAGTCACAAGCTCGAGTTAAATATTTCAGCTAAAAGCCATATTAGTGTAAGCTAGTATGGCTTTAGTTTTTAGTACTAATTCCATTTTACAGAGCAATACAATTAATAAAAGTTATTAACAATTGTTAATAACCCTTGTTAAAAACAAGTTCACAAGTTGAATCAATCTTATTGACTGATTCAGAGTTTCTTGCTTTATATTTACAAGGTAAACTTAGATAAGTTATTTAAAATTATCCCTTTTTTATTTATTGCTATGAACTAGCACACTATGAGTCTTATCTAAAATTTACATTTTTTAATTGCTGTTTTTAATAAAATTTCATAATCGAGTGTTTAGCGCACAATTAAATGATAAAAATTATTATTAAAAACGATACTTTAAAGCACCTTATTTCCCGATAAGGTGCTTTTATTTTTATTATATATACCTATTCTTCCAAGCACCCATAATCTCTATTTCAAGCACTCATAATCTCTATTTAAATAGTATATTTGCAAACAATTTTTTTTCTAATACTCTGTACAAAATATGTCACAATTGCCAAAAATCATCTATACGATAACAGACGAGGCCCCTGCCTTAGCTACAAGATCATTTTTACCTATAGTTAAAACTTTTATTACTTCTTCTGGAATACATTTGGAAACTAAAAATATCTCTTTGGCTGCTAGAATTTTAGCGGTTTTTCCAGATTTTTTAAATGAAAATCAGCGTGTTTCTGATGATTTGGCTGCACTTGGAATTCTTGCAAAAAAACCCGAAGCAAATATTATAAAATTACCAAATATTAGTGCTTCTATTCCTCAACTGAAAGCAGCTATAAAAGAACTACAGAGCCATAATTATGGTATTCCTAATTATCCAGATGAACCAAAAAATGATATAGAAAAGAATATCAAATCCCGTTATGATAAAATAAAGGGTAGCGCCGTGAATCCGGTTTTACGTGAAGGAAATTCTGATAGACGTGCACCAAAAGCTGTAAAAAATTACGCTAAGAAGAATCCGCATTCTATGGGCGCCTGGTCTTCAAAATCTAAAACTCATGTTTCAACAATGACCGAGGGTGATTTTTTTCACAATGAAAAATCGATCACATTAGCTTCCAATACTACTGTAAAAATTCAACATATTGATGCAACCGGTAAGGCTAGCGTATTAAAAGATAATTTGGCTTTATTAAAAGGCGAAATTATCGATGCTACAGTTTTAAGCAAAAAGACCTTGATAAGCTTTATTGAAAAACAAATTGCCGATGCTAAAGAAAAAAATATCTTGTTTTCTTTACACATGAAAGGTACTATGATGAAGGTGAGTGACCCTATAATATTTGGCCATGTTGTTAAAGTATTTTTTAAAGATGTCTTTGAAAAACATTCAGATATTTTAAACGAAATTGGAGTAGACGTAAATAATGGTTTAGGTAATCTTTTAAATAAAATTCAAGAATTGCCCGAAGTAAAGCTTAAAGAAATTCAAACCGATATTGATGCTGTATATGAAAAAGGACCGGCAATAGCAATGGTAAATTCTGATAAAGGAATTACAAATCTACATGTACCAAGTGATGTTATTATTGATGCTTCAATGCCGGCAATGATTCGTAATTCCGGTCAAATGTGGAATGCCGATGGTAAATCTCAAGATACTAAAGCCATCATACCTGACAGTAGTTATGCGGGAATTTATACTGCCACAATAGACTTTTGTAAGAAAAACGGAGCATTTGATCCTACAACAATGGGCACCGTACCCAATGTTGGCTTAATGGCCCAAAAAGCTGAAGAATATGGTTCTCATGACAAAACTATTGAAATTGCTTCAAGTGGTAAAGTTCAAGTAATTGATGCCTTAGGAAATACTTTAATAGAACATCCTGTTGAAGCTGGTGATATCTGGAGAATGTGCCAGGTAAAAGATGCTCCCGTTCAAGATTGGGTTAAATTAGCAGTTACTCGAGCCCGTGCATCACAAACTCCTGCAGTATTTTGGTTAGATGAAAATAGATCACATGATGCTGAATTGATCAAAAAAGTAAATCTGTATTTAAAAGATCATAATACTGATGGCTTAGATTTAAGGGTTTTATCACCCTTTAAGGCAACTGAATTTACCCTAAAAAGAATTAAAGAAGGAAAAGATACCATTTCGGTTTCAGGTAATGTATTACGGGATTATTTAACAGATCTTTTTCCAATTTTAGAAGTTGGTACCAGTGCAAAAATGCTTTCCATTGTCCCTCTAATGAATGGTGGTGGTTTATTTGAAACAGGCGCAGGTGGTTCTGCACCAAAACATGTACAACAATTTTTAAAAGAGAATCATTTACGTTGGGATTCTTTAGGGGAATTTTTAGCTCTCGCGGTTTCTTTAGAGCACTTTGGTCAAACAAACAATAATGCTAAGGCAATAATTTTAGGCGAAACTTTAGATGATGCCACTGAAAAATTATTAGAAAATAGAAAAGGCCCGTCACGTATAGCTGGTGAATTGGACAACAGAGGAAGTCATTTTTATTTAGCGCTGTATTGGGCTCAGGAATTAGCAAGACAAACGAAAAATATAGATTTACAAAATCAGTTTAAACCATTTGCAAAAAAATTAGCCGAAAATGAAAAATCTATAATAAATGAGCTAAATAGTATTCAAGGTAAGCCTATAAGTATTGGTGGTTATTATCAACCCAACGAAGCCTTAGCTTCTAAGGCGATGAGACCAAATGCAATTTTTAATAGTATTATAGAATCCATTTAGATTAGAAAATTTAATTATATGTAAAGCAGACGAGAACATTAATCTTAGTCTGCTTTTTTCATTAATCAAACTAATTATATTTTAAGAGGATTATGTGAATTTGTTGTTTCCTTCGGTTCTATTTTAATAGACATTTAACAAATCAAATTTATTATTTAAGACTAAAAAATAAGGAATATTTAACGTGTCCTAAACTTTTAATTAGCGCTATTTTTATATTTTTATCTTTAATCTAATTCAGGTAAATGAAATTATTAAAATCTGCTCTAATCTGCATTTTTTGTTTAATAAACATCCCCCTTTTTTCTCAAGAAAAATATACTATAAGTGGAATAGTTTCCGAAAAAACAAGTAATGAAACTCTCATTGGAGTAACCATGTTATTTCCAGAATTAAATACGGGAACTACTACTAACGAATACGGTTTTTACTCTATTACGCTACCAAAAGGGACCTATAAAATTATTATAAGTTATGTTGGGTTTGATAATATTAATGACACAATAAGTTTAAATGAAAATATAACAAAAAACTTCAATTTAATAGAGACCTCAGAAAATTTAGACGAAGTTATCATAAAAGAAAACGTTGAAAAATTAAATATAAGAAAACCCCAAATGAGTATTAATGCATTATCATCTAACAGCATAAAACAGATTCCTGTAGTTTTAGGTGAAGCCGATGTTATTAAAGCAATTACACTTTTACCTGGTGTTACAAATGCAGGTGAGGGTTCTTCTGGTTTTAATGTTAGAGGTGGTTCGGCCGACCAAAATTTAATTTTGCTTGACGAAGCTACTATTTATAATTCATCACATTTATTCGGCTTCTTTTCTGTTTTTAATCCTGATGCAATAAAAGATCTAAAATTATATAAAGGCGGAATTCCCGCCCGTTATGGTGGTCGCGTTGCTTCGGTATTGGATATCTATCAAAAAGAGGGAAATAATAAAGCTTTTCATGCTAACGGAGGAATAGGCATTGTGTCTAGTAGATTATTAATTGAAGGCCCATTAAAGAAAGACGAAGGATCATTTTTATTAGGTGGCCGAAGTTCATATGCTCATTTATTTCTACCCTTATTCGATATAGATAACGTGGCCTATTTTTATGACTTGAACACTAAATTTAGCTATAAACTAAATAAAAATAACAACATTTACCTTTCAGGTTATTTTGGGCGTGATGTATTTAGTTTAGCTGATAGTTTCGAAAATACTTATGGAAATACGCTCGTTAATTTTAGATGGAATCATCTATTTTCTGATAAACTTTTTTCAAATCTCTCCTTGATTTATTCTGATTATTATTATGGATTAAATTTAGATTTTGTTGAGTTTGAATGGAACTCAGGTATTCAAAATTTTAATGTTAAATATGATTTTAAACATTATATCAGTGATACCTTCAAGTTGCAATATGGGTTAAATAGTATTTATTATAAATTCAATCCCGGTAAAATTGAACCCTCTACTCCAACTTCCGGGATAAATCTCTTTAAACTTACAGATAAATACGCTTTTGAAAATGCATTATATATTGATGCAGAACATAAACTTTCGGATAAATTAACAATGTCTTACGGATTACGATTCAGTTCTTTTTTACGATTAGGGCAAGATGAGCTTAACATTTATGAGAATGACCTACCCGTAATTTTTAATGAAGATTTTCAAGTATATCAAAATGCGAAACCAATTGATAGTGAAACTTTTAAAAGAAGTGATATAATTGAATCTTTTAGTAATCTTGAACCTAGAGTTACCTTGGCTCTTCAATTAACTAATGAATCATCAATAAAAGCAAGCTATAATAGAATGAGCCAATATTTACATCTACTTTCAAATACTTCCTCACCGACACCCTTAGATGTTTGGACGCCAAGTGGAAAATATGTAAAACCTCAGTTATTAAACCAATTTGCTATTGGATATTTTAAAAATTTCAATGACTATTCTTTTGAACTTGAAAGTTATTACAAAACCATTAAAAACAGGATTGACTATATAGATGGTGCAGATCTAATTGCAAATAATGCTATAGAACAGGTTATCCTTAACGGAAAGGCCAGAGCTTACGGTTTTGAAGTATTACTTAGGAAAAATGAAGGTAGATTTAAAGGATGGTTGGCCTATACCATGTCAAAATCTGAGCAGCAAACTCCTGGCAGAACACCTTCTGAACTAGGTATCAATAATGGTGAATGGTATAGCACAGCCTACGACAAAACACACGATATTTCATTTACAGGAAGTTACCAGTTCAGTAAAAAATGGAAACTAAATACAAATTTTTTATTCCAAACGGGACAACCAACTTCATATCCTAATAGTCAATATATTTTTGAAGGTATTACAATTCCGAATTTTGGGAATAGAAATGCCGATAGGCTTCCGGCCTATCATCGTTTAGACGTATCATTTCGATATACACCTAAACCATCAAAAAATAAAGGTTTGCAAAGTTATTGGGTCTTTGGTGTTTATAATTTGTACGATCGTAAAAATGCTACTTCTATAACTTTTGATCGAAATGTAACAACTGGAGCCAATGAAGCAACCCGTTTAGCCATTTTCGGTATAGTACCTTCGGTATCTTATAATTTCAAATTATGAACGACATGCGAAACGTAATTTTCATAAGTTTATTAAGTTTTTTTATCACATCCTGCGAAGATGTTATTGATGTTGATGTGCCAACGGCTCCACCAAGATTAGTTATAGATGCCAGTATAAATTGGTTTAAAAATACACCTGGAAATGAGCAATTTATAAAACTAACCCTTTCTGCACCTTATTTCGATACTGAAGTACCTCCGGCAAATGGAGCGCAAGTAATAATTACAGACACCAATAACAATACCTTTAATTTTGTAGAAGATCGCAACACGGGATTCTATTCAAATAATAACTTCGTACCAGAAATTAATGGTATTTATAATTTGACGATAACCTATAATAATGAGGTTTATACAGCTACAGAAACATTAAAATCTGTGAGCTCTGTAGAATTTATTGAACAACAAAATGATGGTGGTTTTACAGGAGACGAGATCGAAATCAAGGCTTTTTATACAGATCCAATAAATGAAGAAAATTTTTATTTTTATCGTTTTACAAATACTACTGAACCTGATATTTCATTAGAAGTTTATGACGATGAATTTACAGATGGAAATCAAATTTTTGCTTTCTATACGGATGAAGATCTTGCAAAGGGACATGAACTAATAATTAGAAACTTCGGAATTTCAGAGCAATTTTATGAGTTTATGTTTATTCTACAACAACAAACCGGAGATAATGGTGGCGGTCCGTTTGAAACACAACCTGCAACTGTAAGGGGAAATTGCATTAATCAGACAAATCCTGAAAACTATCCGTTCGGCTACTTTAGAGTGTCTGAGGCGGACGAGCTTACATATATTGTCCAGTAGTCAATTCATAAACCGTTTATAGCTAAAATTGTGTATTTTTGACTAATGAATTTTACAAAAACTACTGAGCAGTCTTCAAATTTTAATGATCTCGAAAAAATGTCGGTTAGCGAACTATTAACTAACATCAATCAAGAAGACCAGTCTGTTGCTCTATCTGTTCAAAAGATAATCCCGAGTATTGAAAAATTAGTTGAGCAAATAGTTGTAAAACTTAAATCTGGTGGGCGTTTATTTTATATTGGCGCAGGTACTAGTGGTCGGATAGGCATTCTAGATGCGTCTGAATGCCCTCCAACTTTTGGCGTTCCTCATGGTTTAGTAATTGGTTTAATAGCTGGTGGTGATACTGCTATTAGAAAAGCAGTTGAAAATGCTGAAGACTCGACGAGTCAATCCTGGAAAGATTTACAGGAATATAATATCAATGAGCAGGATATATTAATTGGGATTGCTGCATCTGGTACAACTCCTTATGTAGTTACCGCTTTAACAGAAGCAAATAAACATAATATAATTACAGGCTCTATAACTATGAATGAAGGGAGTCCTTTGGCATTAGAGGCTACATGTCCTATTGTTTGTATTGTTGGTCCTGAATTTGTGACTGGCAGTTCTCGTATGAAAGCAGGTACAGCTCAAAAATTAATTTTAAATATGATCTCTACTTCAACCATGATTCAATTGGGACGCGTACAGGGTAATAAAATGGTAGATATGCAACTATCCAATAATAAATTAGTCAATAGAGGAACAAGGATGGTAATGGAAGCCTTAGCCATTGATGAAAATTTAGCTAATAAATTATTATTACAATACGGCAACGTGAGAAATGCAATAAATAATTATAAAAATGAAGACTCGTAAAACACCCATATCAAAGGGGCTAGCGTATCTAGCCCTGTCCTTACCTTTACTTTTTGGCGCCCCAATAGTTGTAACCGTTGGGTTTAAGGCATTGAATAAAGATGGTGTTTTATGGATTCTGGTTATTGGGATATTACTCGCTGTTGTAGCTATGATCATTACCGCCTTGGGAGTAAGAAACATTACGAAATCATTTTTTGATAACGATAAATGAGTGTCAAAACTTTTTTAACTAAGCTTACCAAATGGGAACATTGGCCAACATATATGTTTTATGTTCCGTTGATACCATATTATTTATGGAAAGCATTAAAAGCGAAAAATCTAATATTCTATTTAGCAGCTAATCCCGCAATAAAATATTCTGGTAATGGCACCGAATCAAAATATAAAACTATTTTACTAATTCCCAAAAAATATAGGCCAAAAACTGTTTTCGTTGTTACAGATGAGGACTTAGATTCAGTTAAAGAAAAAATTGCAAATGCTGAATTAAATTACCCACTTATAGCTAAACCAGATATTGGGTTTAGAGGGTTTTTGGTAAAAAAAATAGATACTGACGAAGATTTAGAACGGTATTTACAAAAAAATGATGTTGACATACTAATTCAAGAGTTTATTGATTATAAAAATGAATGTGGCATATTATATTCTAGAATTCCTGGCCAAGAAAAAGGAAAAATTACATCCATAACTCTAAAGAAATTTTTGACTGTTACCGGGGATGGTATCTCAACATTATCAGAACTAATATTAAATGATAAAAGAGCATATTTATATTTTAATCTGTTGCAAAATATTCATGGCTCGAGAATGAATAAAACCCTTGAAAAAGGAAAAGAGAAAGTTTTAACGGTAATTGGTAATCATTCAAAAGGCACCCAATTTATCAATGGTAATCATTTGATTGATATTGAGTTGGAGCAGTTACTCGATACTATAAATAAACAAATTAAAGGATGGTTTTATGGCAGGTTAGATATAAAATATGATACTTTTGAAAAAGTAAAGCAAGGCTTAGATTTCAAAATTTTAGAAATTAATGGCATTATTTCAGAACCTACCCATATTTATGACCCAACAACCGGTGCTTCATACTTTGATGCGCTAAGCTCCATAAGGAAACATTGGAGTATTATGAATAAAATTGCACGTAAAAATCATGCAGAGTTTAATATCAACTATCCTAAATTTATACCATATTTAAAAGAAATTTTATGGTTAAGAACTTATTCTAAAAAATTAAAAAGGCTCAATAAATAATATTGAGCCTTTTTAATTTATAAAATATCTTTTAAGCTTCTTGTCCTTTACCTCTTGGAGTTGTAGGATTATAACCAAAATCTGCATCAGGTAATTCGATACCTAATTCACAAATAATATATCCAATACTGGCAAAATGATGAATTGCATGACTATGAGCCTGAATCAAAACCGACGCCAGTGTATAAGTAGTTGTAACCATTCCCAAACCTAAATCATCAGAAACTTCAACCTTCTGATTTAAATCAATGGTTTTGAAACCCGCTAATTTTTCAATTGTATCATCGAAATAAGCCAACCCGAAAGCAGTTTTCTGTTCTGCTAGTTGATTTCGTTTTCTTGCTGTTAAGTCTATACGCTTTCGCTCTAATCCACTAAAAATACAGTCAAATACGTCTAATATGTGACGCATATGACTTCCTATACTTGAATGGTAGGGGTGTACTGAAGTATCGCTATATTGAGTATCGCTTATAGAATTTAATAATTTAACCCCACGGTTAAGATTATGCTCAATAGCTTCTATCATAATTGATTTCGTTAAAATTAAACGGTTAGTCGCAAATATAATAATTAATTTACGTCCAATCTTTTATTAATTACAGATTTCCTAACAAAGTATTAACATGACGAAGCAATTCATTATCTTAACACAAAGAAAACATTATTTAAATCAGGTTCACTTTACCAGTTTGTAAGCTATAAACTCCTCCAACAATATCAATCTCTTTTTTATCAAACATCTCTTTTAAAATTGAACTTCTTTCCTTTATACGCTCAATTGTTAATTTAACATTGTTTTCAACCACTTTTGCAACAAAATCTTTGTTAGATGAGTTTGTTTCTCCGGACACCTCATTAGAAGATTGACTAACTGCTGGCATAATATTATGCAACATAGCAGTAATATTGCCTAGTTCTACACCGTCACATGCGGCTTTTACTGCTCCACAACTTTCATGACCTAATACAAAAATCAGCTTACTTCCGGCGACCTTACAAGAATATTCCAAACTTCCAAGAATATCAACATTTTCAAAGTTACCGGCAACGCGAGCAACAAAAATATCGCCAATTGCTTGATCAAAAATTGTCTCAACTGGAACTCTTGAATCTATACAGGATAGTATCACAGCCTGAGGAAACTGTCCTCCTACAGTTTGGTCAATGAGTGCCTTGTTATCAATTTGCTGTTGTTTATCATTGACAAACCTTGAATTACCATCCATTAAATCTTTTAAAACATTTTGTGGATCCAAACTGTTTTGTAACTCTCTAGTGATAGCATTATTTTTTATTTTCATAATATTAGTTTTTTAAATTACCATTTTGTTTTACATTTTCTTTGATCCAATTAAGACAGGTATCAAAATCTTCGAATATATTATCTTCTGATACTAAATCGGGAATAATATCAATTCGTTCCATCATATATCTCGGTTGTTTTAGAACATCTACAAACAGTACATCAATATTATCCTTTTTTAAATCTACTAAAATATCTTCCAAAGCGTAGAGTCCAGACTGATCTACATATTGCATTCTATCCATCCTAATTACCACCGTGGTAGCCGTTTTCGGAATTTGCTTAGCTAATTGCTGGAAATTACTTGTTGAACCAAAAAATAAGGGCCCTTTTATATGTTTTATAAACACTTTTTCTTTAAGTTCATCCGGAAAATTCGCCTCGTCAGCCCAGGCTTTTTCTTTATTTAATGATTTAACATCAGACCTTTCGGCAGTTAGATCACCGATTTTTTTCATAAACATTAGTGAAGCTATTACTAAACCAATTCCTACAGCATAAACTAAATTCCAAAAAGTTGACAGTATCATTACTACTAACATTATAAACACTTCTGAACTTAATTTTAGAGGGCCAATTTTAATATCTCTTGGTAAACTAGGTATGGCCTTCAATCCTTTATAATCCATAACACCAATACCAACGGTAATTAAAATTCCGGCTAAGACCGCGGCTGGTATTTTAGAAGCTACAGGGCCAAGAGCTAATAAAATAAATAACAACATAACTCCGGCAATCATACCTGAAAGTTTTGTTTTACCACCTGAATTAATATTTACTACAGTTCTAATTGTCGCTCCGGCACCAGGAATTCCGCCAAAAATTGCCGCAATACTATTCCCAATACCTTGACCAACCAATTCTTTATTAGGTTTATGCTTGGTCTTTGTCATATTATCTGCTACGACACTTGTTAATAAGGAATCTATTGCACCTAATAAAGCTAAAGTTAATGCCGTAAATATATAAGGCGTAATATTCCCGAAACTAAAATTAGTGAAAATTGACATATTAGGAATTGGCAATCCACTAGGAATTTCTTCAATTGGTCTGTAATCGAGATTAAAACCATAGGCTATACCCGACATCACCAATAAGGCGACTAAAGTACTGGGTATAGCAGTAGTTATTCTTTTAAAACCGTAAATAATTATAATCGTACCTAGCGCCAAAATTACTTCTAGCCAACTAACACTTTTTAGCGCCCTTGGCAATACTTTGATTGTTCCCATAACGCCTGAAGCCTCTTTAGAGGCTAAAGTTTGAGATTCATTTAAAATCTGTTCTTCTGTTATTACCTCAGCTCTTTTAATCGTCTCTTTAAAATCTTCTAAAACCAATATCCCTTCTCCCGCTTCTTCTTTTAAAATATTGTCAAGAATAATTTCTTCAGCTTGCGGTTTGAACTGATTCACAAAATCAATATCTTCTTTAGGATAATATCCTAATGAAGGTAAAACTTGTGTGATTAAAATGATGACTCCAATGGCGGTCATAAATCCAGATACCACCGGATAAGGAATGTATTTTATATATTGACCTAAGCCTATTAGTCCAAGTCCGACTTGAAATAATCCTGCTAATAAAAACACCGTCAAAATTGCCGGTAAAGCTTTATTGATGTCACCATCATTTGCAGCTATTATTCCTGCAATAACAACCATACTCACAGCTGTCATAGGTGCAGTTGGACCTGAAATTTGCGTACTTGTTCCGCCGAACAGTGCAGCAAAAAAGCTAATGAATATTGCTCCATAGAGCCCCGCACTAGGTCCTAAACCAGAAGAAACTCCAAAGGCTAAGGCTAATGGTAAAGCCACAATACCGGCAGTAATTCCTCCAAAAGCATCACCTTTTATATTTGAAAATAAGTTTTTCATTGTATTTATATTGAATATGAATTAAGATTCTTCTTATCATCTACAAATTTAGAAGATAAGAATTAGAAAAAATGAATTGTTTGTTGAGTTTATGTTAACTCCGGAGGAGGTGATAAAAGATTTAAGTATACAGTTGTATATCTTTTAAGATAAATAGTATTGTTTTCGGTACTGCTTTCGTCAGCCAAGGAATTACTGAGGTTATTCACTTCAATTATTTTAATTTCTTTTTCTTTAGAAGTTTCGCCCTCTTTACTCTCTTCTTCATTAGTATCCATCAAAAAAGCTATATCAACATCATCATCAACTAACGAAATAATCGCCGGTAAAACTGCATGAGAAATAAAAATACTTAAAAAAAATATCGCTATAATCTTTCTTAACATGTTTGAGATAGTTAATCTAATGACGCCAAAAATAATATTTTATGACCAGTATAGTGTTAAAAAAAAATTAAATTTAATTAAACAAATCAAAATATTAATTTATCAATTTAACTTATTGATTATAAGGTGATTATTGTACTTTTAATTTTCTTTAAATACTTTACCACGTTATTCTCAATAGATCCTCTAAGTCAAAATTTTCATCAATGTTAACAATGCTAAAATTAAAAATAATGCGCTTAAAATATAATTGATATTTTTAGCTATAAAGTGTATTTTTTTCACAATAGTATTCGCAAGCCCCACGTAAGTAACAAACAACATGAACGCTCCTAAAACGGCTCCAACTACAAAAACAGTTATATATGGTTGTGTTAATATAATTTGCTTTTTTGCGCTTAAATAAGTACTCAAACCCAGGTAAAAAGGTATAGCCAACATATTTATAGATGACATAAACACCCCTATAAAAAAAAGATTCCCTTTACGGTTTTCTCCTTCAGCTTTAAATTTTTTTCTTGCTTGTAAAAAGAAAAATATTGCCAGTATAAAAAATACAAGAACTCCTGCAATCTTTAATTTCTCAATTATTTTGGGGTGCCGATTTAAATAATTCGCAAAAATTAAAGCAATTGATGCTTGTACAAATACAACCGAAGCTGCCCCGGCTGAAAAAATTATTCCTGCTTTTTTACCTTTTTCAATACTTGTTCTAACAGCAGTCATGTTTAACATACCCGGTGCTAAAAGGCCTCCGAAAGCCATTATAAACCCATAAAATAAATGAGAAACATATATCATAAACAAACCAATAAATTTCAATACAAATTACGTTAATTCTTTTCATTTATGAAGTCAATATAAGTAGTAAGATTCGCTTCTTTTTATTTTTTTGGCACGCTCTTTGAAATTCTACTAACAAAAAAGTGGAAGCCGAAAAACTTTATAGAGTAGGCATAATCCTTAAAACCATATATTATGAAAAAAGGACTACTATTAATTTTAGGTATGCTCATGATGGTTTCTACTGCTGAAGCCACAGACGGAGCGAAAACAAACAGCAAAAAGGGTTATTACGACCGCTATGGTGCAAGATCGATCCAGTTCATGGAACGTGGCATAAAGTTTTACGTTTTCCCAAATGGAGAAATAGACTTTAAAACACATAAAAAATATAAGTCTCAATATTACTATAGAAATGGTCATCGATACAAAAAAAGAATTCCAATGAGAAGAATTAATATCAATAGAGATTATTATGGTAGAGTACGAAGAGTTGGTAATGTTTTTATAAACTATAATAGATTTGGTAAAGTTTCTAGAGTTGGTTCTGTTTATATTGATTACAGACACAGAAGAATGACACAAGTTGGAGGTTTACATATCAATTATGACAGGTATGGTAACAGACATTTTTACGGGCAAGTAAAGCCAAGATACAATGTTCATTTTCGTACAAATCGTTTTATAGGTTCTATTTTTGATTATAATGATAATTTTTTCTATGATGATGATTTTTATAATGATTATGAAGAGTATGGAGAAGATGATGATTACTACTACTATAAATCAAAAAGTAATAAAAAAGATTCAAAAAAAGGAAAGATAATTAAACGTAAAAAATTAAAAAAAGAACCTTCAAAAGAAAGAAAAAGAAGAAGTTAATGAAAGGGAAATAGATGTAAGAAAAACCTCATATCTTAATTGATATGGGGTTTTTTAGTTTAAATCGTTGTTCGCGTTAACAATTTTCTATTAAAAAGTCAAGAGGGAAAACCCTGTTTTTACACGGGAAAAACCCTATTTTTTTAAGGGGGTTTTCCCCCTTTATTAATCTATTGTCATTTTCTTAAATTTATAATTCCTATTTATAGCTAATCAAAAGGAGGTTGCTAAAAAATTGCTCAAACAAAAAATTGCATATTTTACCATCGTTTTATGAAATAATATTTTCAATATAAAACCTCTGCTCGTAGCGGAAGTTAAACTAAATCGCGAAACCAAGTTTAACTAAAACCTTAATGCCAATGAACTAGATTGACGAACCACAAACAGAGGAATACAAAAATAAGCCTTTTTGAGTAAAAATGCC
>Ga0209344_10003069_pt1 | contig 17114 bp, 17 predicted proteins | sample Cruoilmetagenom6_FD_187293 | JGI IMG/M metagenome (GOLD analysis project Ga0209344, IMG submission 187293) | Oil polluted marine microbial communities from Coal Oil Point, Santa Barbara, California, USA - Santa Barbara Oil Seep Sample 6 (SPAdes)... | ecosystem: Environmental > Aquatic > Marine... | reverse complement strand
ATAAATGTAGAAGTGAAGGTATTACTGTTCCTATTATACCAGGTTTAAAACCAATAGCAACCAAGAAGCAGTTAAATTTAATTCCACATCGATTTCACGTCGATTTACCTGAAGATTTAGTGATAGAAATTGTAAAATGTAAAGACAATACACAAGTTAGACAATTAGGAATTGAATGGTGTATAGAACAGTCTAAGGCATTACGAAAAGCTGGGATTCCTGTATTACATTATTATTCTATGGGAAAAAGTGATAATATACAAGCAGTTGCTTCAGAAGTGTTTTAACAAGAAAAAATAAGGTTTCTGCTGTTTTTTAACAACTAAAGGAGGCACTTGCTAATTTCGCCATGCTATTATTTCAATTATTCTGTTACTTTTGTTTCAGAAAAAAATGCATGAAGCTTAACTTAACCATCTTTCTTACGCTTTGCTGTGGTTTCTTGTTTTCACAAGATGTAAAAGACAATATATTCACTTTAGATCTAGATTTGTTTTATGGAACCATCTTAGAGCATAATCCTGATATTGCTCATTTAATTACGGGTCATCCAACAGGCTTAGTTTTAAGTTATAACAAAAAAACGTACGGTTTTAAAGATTGGGAGAGTAGATTTAATTATCCAGACTACGGATTTTCATTGGTGTATCAAGATATGAAAAATCATCATTTGGGTGAGAATTATGGTTTGTATGCACATTATAATTTTTACTTTCTTAATCGCCATCTTAATTTAAGAATTGGTCAAGGTTTAGCATACAATACAAATCCATACGATAAGGAAACGAACTTTAAAAATAATGCTTATGGATCGCATTTATTGAGTTCAACCTATTTAATGATCAATTATAAGAAAGAAAATATATTTAAAGGTTTTGGATTGCAAGCTGGTATTTCATTATTTCATTATTCCAACGCTAATTTTAAAGCACCTAATACATCTACAAACACACTTGCCTTTAATGTTGGAACAAATTACCTTTTAGACTACGAAAATGAACCTGAATACATGCCTTCAACAGAAGATAAAACGTTCAAAGAAAAGATTAAATTTAATGTAGCATTTAGAACAGGTCTTAACGAAAGCGATATTATTGATGTTGGTCAATACCCATTTTATATATTATCTGCTTATGCAGATAAACGTTTAAATCGAAAAAGTGCAATTCAATTTGGGACAGATGTATTCTTTTCTAAATTTTTAAAAGAGTTGATTTATTTTTATTCAGTTGCGTATCCTGAGTTGGGTGTTAGTGGTGATGAAGATTGGAAACGCATTGGTGTTTTTGTAGGCCATGAGTTCTTTATTAATAAAATGTCTTTCATAACACAATTGGGTTATTATGTGTATTACCCTTATGATTTTGAAGGACGAGTTTATAATAGAATTGGATTAAAACGTTATTTTGGCGATAAAATTTTTGGAGCAATCACTCTAAAATCGCATGGAGCAAAAGCGGAAGCTGTAGAATTTGGAATAGGAGTTAGATTATGAAAAAGGTACTATATGTAATTTTTGCAATTGTAATTTTGTCTTGTAATAATGAAGATACACCAGATTGTTTTCAAAATTCAGGTGATAGTGTTCAAGAAGAATTTATTGTAAATGACTTTACTAAAATCACAGTTTTTGCTAGAGTTGAACTCATTGTGAAACAAGATCCTATTCAAAAAGTTGTTGTCGAAACAGGTGAGTATTTATTAAATGATATTGAAATCAAAGTTGAAAATAGCAGACTGCTAATAACCAATAATAATACTTGTAATTTTAATAGAGATTATGGTTTGACAAAAGTATATGTTAGTGCTCCAAATCTTACAGAAATTAGAAATGGTTCTGGATTAACAGTCAGTAGTGATGGTATATTGAGTTATAATAATTTAAAATTAGTTTCTGAAGATTTTAATGCTGATGGCGACGTAAATAGTGATGGAGATTTTGATGTTAGTGTAGATTGTATCACTTTAGACTGTGTAGTGAATAATTTGTCTTCTATTTACATAAGAGGACAAGTAGAAGATTTGTTTGTTGGTTATTATTCTGGTGATGCACGTTTTGAAGGCAGACATCTCATTGCTCAAAACATTAATGTTTTTCAACGTAGCAGCAACGATATGGTTGTTAATCCACAACAAACACTTACCGGAGAAATTAGAAGTACAGGAGATGTGATTGTTGTAAACACACCTATAACCGTTGATGTTCAACAGTTTTATACAGGTCATCTTGTTTTTGAAAATTGAATTAAGACGTTAATTCTCTAAATAAACTTTCCAAACTAGCATTTTTTTGATTCAATTGAAGAATTTTCAATTGATTGTCATGAGCAAAGTCAAAAACATGAGAGCGCATATCTTCACTGGTCGAAAATGTGATTTCATAAACAAAGTCATGTACGTTTTTTACGGTTTTAGCATTTGGAAGTTTCAGTAAGAATGCGTCTTCAACACGATAATCAAATTCTACTATAACAACTTGCTCTTTGTCGTCGCGTAACTCTTTTAGCTTTTTATCAGCAACAATTTCACCTTTATTAATAATGATGACGCGATCGCAAATTGCTTCAACTTCTTGCATGATATGAGTTGATAAAAACACGGTTTTATCTTTACCAACAGTTTTAATTAAATGTCTAATATCTACCAATTGATTAGGGTCTAAACCTGTGGTTGGTTCATCGAGAATTAAAACATCTGGCTCATGTAATAAAGCATTAGCTAATCCAATACGTTGACGATAACCTTTTGATAGTTGTCCAATCTTTTTATGAGCTTCAGGTCTTAATCCTGTAAGTTCAATAACATCATTAATTCGTGTTTTTGAAGTGTTATAAACATTTGCATTAAAGGTCAAGTATTCTCTAACATACATTTCGAGATATAAAGGATTATGTTCTGGAAGATATCCAACACTATTTTGAACATTTTGTTTGTGTTCTATAACGTCAAAATTATTAACCTTTGCTTTACCTTCTGTAGCATTAATATATGTGGTTAATATTTTCATAAGTGTCGACTTTCCAGCACCATTTGGGCCTAAAAAACCAACGATTTCACCTTTGTTAACTGAAAACGAAATATTGTTTAGCGCTTTTTGTTCGCCATACACTTTAGAAATGTTTAAAACCTCAATAGACATATACCAATTTTGTTTATTCAAAAATAGCAATTATAACGAATGCTTGGCTTTAAATTACGAATTCTTTAAAACTGAAATATAAAACTCAAAAATAAGCTATAACAATTTTGATTTCTTAAAATAATAATTACATTAGCACTATAATTACGATATGAATACATTAAATCATACATATTTTAACTGGTTTTATTTCTTTTTTAGCTAAAAGAGAGAGGCGTTATATGTATAATTTATACTAATAAATATAATATGAGTCTCGATGAAAATCGAGACTTTTTTTGTGATTTAACTTTTTTTGATAAGCTGTGAAAAGCATAATCAAAATATAGAATTGAATCTGTCCTGAACGAGTTTCGGGATATCTTATTAAAGAAGTAAAGTTAGTTTGATAAAATCAGTAGCCATACAAGGAATTAAAGGATCATTTCATCATATTGTGTCACAGCAGTTTTTTGATGAGGCGATTACTGTTTCAGAACATTTAACATTTGACGATGTTGTAGAAAGTATTTTGAATGTTAAAAATGATGCAGCTATTATGGCTATTGAGAATTCTATTGCTGGCTCCATTATTCCAAATTACGCTTTAATAGACACTCATGATTTACATATTGTTGGAGAACATTATTTAGACATTCAGCATCATTTAATGGCGTTGCCAAATCAATCTATTGATGAGATTAAAGAGGTATATTCTCATCCAATGGCATTATTGCAGTGTAAAACTTTTTTTAAACAATATCCTCACATAAAATTAATTGAAGATAAAGATACTGCTGAAGTTGCACAACGCATTCAAACGAATCAATTAAAACATGTAGCAGCAATAGCATCTCGATTGGCTGCTGAATTATTTGAGCTTCAAATTTTAGGAGAAAGTATTCAAACGATAAAGCATAACGAAACGCGCTTCTTTATTGTAAAGACTGAAAATTCTGAAATTCCAGAGATAAACATCAATAAGGCATCAATTAAATTTGAATTAAACCATAAAAGAGGAAGTTTAGCCACAATTTTGAATGTGTTAAGTGATTGTAAACTAAATTTAACAAAGATACAATCACTTCCAAAAATTGAAACACCTTGGAAATACGCTTTTTTTGTTGATGTTACTTTTGATGACTATAATGATTACAAGAAAGCAAAATCTATTATGGAAATTATGGCTCAAGATTTTAAAGTATTAGGAGAATATAAAAATGCAAGACAATGATACAGATTGCTGACCGATTAAAAAACGTTGAAGAATATTACTTTTCAAAGAAATTGAGAGAAGTGAGCTTACTTAAATCACAAGGAAAACCAATTATCAACTTAGGAATTGGAAGTCCAGATTTAAATCCGCCAGAACGTGTGCTTAATGCATTAGTAGAAACCTTTAACGGAAATGGAGCACATAAATATCAAAGTTACCAAGGGATTCCAGAATTAAGAGAAGCGATAACAGATTTCTATAAACGGCATTTCAATGTGCCTTTAAGTCCGTTAACAGAAGTGTTGCCGCTCATGGGAAGTAAAGAAGGAATTTTACACATCTCTATGGCATTTTTAAATGAAGGAGATGAAGTGTTAATTCCTAATCCAGGTTATCCAACATACGAATCTGTTACAAAATTGGTTGGCGCAAAACCTGTATTCTATGATTTAACTGAAGAGAATCACTGGTTTCCAGATTTTATAGCATTAGAAAAAAGAGGACTTGAAAACGTAAAAATAATGTGGGTAAATTATCCACATATGCCAACTGGAGCTCAAGCAACAAATAAGTTATTTGAAGATTTAATAACCTTCGCAAAGCGAAATGAGATTTTAATGGTAAATGACAATCCATATAGTTTTATTCTGAACAAATATCCTAGAAGTATTTTAAAATATCGAGATGCAAAAGAAGTTTGTTTAGAGTTGAACTCTTTAAGTAAAACCTTCAATATGTCTGGTTGGAGAGTAGGAATGTTATTAGGGAAAACCAAATACATTAATGCGGTTTTAAAAGTGAAAAGCAATATGGATTCTGGTATGTTTTTAGGAATTCAAAAAGGCGCCATTGAAGCTTTAAATTGTTCAGATATGTGGTATATAAGCCTTAATAGTGTTTATGATCAAAGGCGTCAAATAGTATGGAAAATTGCTGATGCTCTTAAATGTACTTACGATAAAAATGCTGCGGGATTATTTGTTTGGTGTAAACTTCCAGATTATATAGATGCTGAAGAATATATCGATTTAATCCTTAAAGAACGGTCAGTGTTTATTACACCAGGAACAGTTTTTGGAACGAATGGAAAAGGATATATAAGAATATCACTTTGCGCACCTCAAGATGAATTAGAAGAAGCTTTAGCTAGATTAAAATAAAGAATGAATAAGATATATATTATAGGAGTTGGATTGATTGGAGGAAGCATTGCGTTAGACATAAAGTCGAATAATAAGCAAGCCAAAATCTTCGGAATAGATACGAATGCTTCGCATTTAGATATTGCTTTAGAACGCAACGTTATTGATGAAAAAGCGACTTATGACAATTTGAAAGAAGCCGATTTAGTAGTGCTGTCAATTCCTGTAGATAAAGCTGTTTTAGAATTACCAAAGGTTTTAGATGCTATTTCAGATACAACTTTAGTTATAGATGTTGGTTCAACAAAATTTCCTGTTTGTAAAACCATAGAAAATCATGAAAAGCGTCGTAATTTTTTAGCAACACACCCTATAGCAGGTACTGAGTTTTCTGGTCCTAAAGCTGCTATTTGTAATTTGTTTCAGAAGAAAACGAATATCATTTGTGAGGTAGAAAAGACAGCTTTTAAACTTCAAGAGAAAGCTTTGCAGTTATTTTCAGACTTAGGTATGCGTATTCGATATATGAATCCTGAAGCACATGATAAACATATAGCTTATGTGTCTCATTTGTCGCACATTAGTTCGTTTATGCTTGGGAAAACAGTCATTGATAAGGAGAGAAATGAACGCGATATTTTTGATATGGCAGGAAGTGGTTTTGAAAGTACAGTACGTTTGGCTAAAAGTTCGCCTGCCATGTGGACACCAATTTTTAAACAGAATAGAGCGAACGTTATAGAAACGCTTGATGAATATATCAATAATTTAAAACAGTTTAAATCGTTGATGGAGTCAGATAATTTTGATGAAATCTATAACGAAATGCAAAATGCAAATTATATAAAAGACATATTAAAAGGAATACAATAAAAATGTCAGGTCTAACATGTCACACTGAGTGTAGTTGAAGTTTAGTCGAGATCAAATTAGAAAAGATTATGGAAAACAAAAAAGAAATGAGAACATGGTTAGATAACTTAGGATTAAATCATCCTTTAGTAATTGCAGGACCATGCAGTGCAGAAACTGAAGAGCAAGTATTAAAAATAGCTCACGAGCTTAAAAATACAGATGTAAATTATTATAGAGCTGGTATTTGGAAACCCAGAACTCGTCCAGGGAATTTTGAAGGCGTTGGTGCTTTAGGTTTAAAGTGGCTACAAAAAGTAAAAGCAGAAACAGGATTAAAAATAGCTACCGAAGTTGCTAATAGAAATCATGTTGAACTTGCTTTAGAGCATGATATCGACTTGTTATGGATTGGTGCACGCTCAACGGTAAGTCCGTTTATCGTTCAAGAAATTGCCGATGCTTTAAAAGGAACTGATAAAATTGTATTGGTTAAAAATCCAGTAAATCCAGATTTACCATTGTGGTTAGGCGCTATTGAACGCTTAGCGTCTTCTGATATTAAAAACTTAGGTGTGATACACAGAGGGTTTTCAACGTATGAAAAATCTAAATATCGTAATAATCCAGAATGGCAAATAGCAATAGAGTTACAAACAAAGTTTCCAGATTTGCCGTTAATTAGTGATCCATCTCACATTACAGGAAAACGTGATATGATTTTTGATGTCTCTCAAACAGCATTAGATCTTAATTTTGATGGACTAATGATTGAAACGCATACAACTCCAGATAATGCATGGAGTGATGCTGCGCAACAAGTTACACCACAGCATTTGGTGCAAATCATGACTGATTTGAGAATTAGAAAAGAAACAGATCCAGAAGCAGAATACAATAACGAACTTAATAATCTAAGAGCTCAAATTGATGTTGTAGATAATCAACTCATCGAATTGTTAGGAAAACGCATGAAAGTCGCTGATGGCATTGGGCAACTTAAAAAACAAAAAAACGTTGCTGTTTTACAAAGCAAACGTTGGAATGAGATTTTGGGGAAAATGGTTCTTGAAGGTGATGAAAAAGGACTAAGCGAAGAGTTTATTTTGCGAATGTTTAAAGCGATCCATCAAGAATCTATTAACCATCAAGAGAAGATTATTAATCATTAAATAAAGAAAAAGCCTCGATTTGTCGAGGCTTTTTTATGTCTTTGATAAATTAAACTGTAATTTTATTTTTTTGATTCAAAGAAACTTCAAGCTGGTTAATAAAAATTAAAATTGTTACTTTGCTTAATATTCTATTAAATGACAGGAACCGTTTATAAATCTACAGGAAGTTGGTACACCGTAAAGACAAATCTTGGTGCTGTTTATCAGTGTAGAATTAAAGGTAAATTTAGATTAAAAGGTATAAAAAGTACCAATCCGATTGCTGTTGGTGATCGTGTAGATTTTGAACTAGAAACTAATAATGATACCACTACAGGTGTTATTAATACCATTCATGATCGTAAAAATTATATTGTACGTAAATCGGTTAACCTATCTAAGCAAACACATATAATTGCTTCAAATATTGATCAAGTATTTTTATTAATTACCATTGATAATCCTCCAACGTTTACCAGTTTTATAGATCGTTTTTTAGTCACTGCTGAAGCTTATGCTATAAAAACTGTATTGTTATTCAATAAAATTGATACTTATGATGAAGCGACTTTAGATGAGGTGAAGTATTTAGCTCATGTCTATAGAAAAATTGGTTATGAATGCATAGGTGTTTCAGCACTTACAGGTAAAAATATAGATAAGGTCAAAGCGCTAATGGTAGATAAGGTTAGTATGTTTGCAGGACATTCAGGTGTTGGAAAATCTACTTTAGTAAATGCAATAGAACCAGAATTAGATTTAAAAACAAAAGAAATTTCAACGCAACATAGTCAAGGTCAGCATACCACAACTTTCGCAGAAATGTTTGATTTGAGTTTCGGAGCAAATATTATCGACACTCCTGGAATTAAAGGGTTCGGAATTGTAGATATCGATAAAGAAGAAGTAGGTGATTATTTCCCAGAGTTTTTTGCACTTAAGCAAAATTGCAAGTTCAATAATTGTTTACATAAAGAAGAACCTAAATGTGCTGTAAAAGCGGCATTAGATAAAGATGAAGTTTCATTTTCTAGATACAGAAGTTATCTTCAAATTCTTGAAGGAGAAGATGAACATTATCGAACGGATAATTGGGAAGAATAATATAAAAACCTTCAAGTTATGAAAGCCGTTATTCAAAGAGTGTCAAAAGCTAGTGTGACTACTGATGCAGAAATCCTCGCTGTTATCTCAGACGGAATGTTAATCTTATTAGGTATAGAAAATGAAGACACATCTGAGGACATCAAATGGTTATCAAATAAAATAGCAAATCTTCGTATTTTTTCTGACGAAAATGATGTGATGAACCGTTCGCTTAAAGATACTCAGGGAGACGCGATTGTAGTAAGTCAATTCACACTCTATGCTAGTACTAAAAAAGGAAATAGACCAAGTTATATCAAAGCTGCAAAACCTGAGATTGCAATTCCACTTTATGAAGCTTTTGTCAAGCAGCTTGAATCAGATTTAGGTAAATCGGTTAGAACAGGAAAATTTGGTGCAGATATGAAAGTTGAGCTATTAAACGATGGACCAGTAACGATTATTATCGACACAAAACACAAAGTCTAGTAGGTTTTTGATAAAAAAAGTATAGAAAATAGTCTTAAAGTTTTGTGCTTATTCAATTATTTATATTTTTGATTATTCAACTTACTTACTGTTAATATGTTTAAAAAAATACGGCTTCTATTAAGCTTTATTCTTTTGTCATTATCTGCAATGGCACAAGAGAAATCCTTGTTTAAATCAGATTTAATTCCCTCGGAACTTAAGGTAAATGCTAATTCTGTTGTAAGATTAAATTATAAAGAGGTAAACATAAAATCACCTAGTAAAATGGTCATTAATCTTAAACGAATAATTACTGTTTTAAATAAACAAGGAAATAAAAATGTTGATGCTTTTGTTAATTATGATGAAGGACTTCGTATTAATAAATTAGAAGTTCTAGTATATGACGCTAATGGAAATCAAATTAAGAAAATTAAGAAAAAAGATTTCAAAGATCAAAGCGCTGTAGATGGAGGAACTTTATATTCTGATGCTAGAGTTAAATATTTAGACTATACGCCAATTGAATATCCATACACTATTGAATTTACTTATGAAACTGAGACTGAAAACACAGCCTTTATTCCTTGGTTTTATCCATTAGATGCCTATTATTTAAGTATTGAAAAAAGTGTGTATGTTTTAGAAAATCCAACAGATTTAGATATACGATATAAGGAGCTAAATTTTGATGGTTTTAATGTTGAAAAAGAAGATGTCTCTAATTATAAATATACTGCAAATTTAATAGAAGCGATTAAACCAGAAGATTATAGTCCACGACTATCTGAAATGGTTCCAAAAGTGATGTTTGCATCAAATACATTTTCATTAGAAGGTGTTGAAGGTAATGTAGGAAACTGGAACGATTTTGGTAAATGGATGTATTCAGATTTAATTGATGGAAATCAGGACCTTCCTGAAGCTACAGTTGAAGAAGTTAAGTTGCTTGTAGAAAACGAAACGAGTGCAATTGGGAAAGCCAAAAAAGTTTATGAATATGTTCAGAATAAGACGCGTTACATCAGTGTGCAAGTTGGTATTGGTGGATGGAAGCCTTTTAGTGCAATCGAAGTAGATAAATTAAGTTATGGAGACTGTAAAGGACTTACAAATTATACAATGTCTCTACTTAATGCCGTTGGAGTTGAGTCTAATTATACAGTTGTTTTTTCAGGAAGAACAAAAAGAAATATAGAAAAAGATTTTGCTTCAATTCAAGGAAATCACGTCATTCTTTCAATCCCAAATGGTAAAGATACTACTTGGTTAGAATGTACAAGTCAAAAACTACCTTTTGGATTTATTGGTGATTTTACAGATGATCGAAACGTTTTAGTAGTCACTCCCGAAGGTGGTAAAATTCAACGCACAAAAAAATATACGACCTTAGAGAATACACAAGTTTTAAAAAGTATCACCAAAATTCTGGAAGATGGTAGTGTTGCTGTAAGTCTTGATAGAGTTTCAAAAGGAATCCAATATGATAATAAATATTGGTTAGATGGAGAAACACAAAGAGATTTGGATAGGTATTATAAGAATCAATGGGATTATGTAAACAATATAACCATTGAGAATTTTGAAATTATTAATGATAAAGAAACCATTGAATTTAAAGAAGCTATCAAATTTAAAGCCACCAACTATAGTAGTTTAATAGGAGAACGAATGCTAGTGGTGCTAAACTCTGTAAATAGAAATACACATATACCAGATCGTTATCGTAACAGAAAGCTTCCTCTAAGTATTAACAGAGGTTATAAAGACGTTGATGAAATCGAAATTCAAATTCCTAAATCGTATAAAATTGAAGCATTACCTAAAGATAAATATATTGAAAATAAATTCGGAAGTTATAAAATGCAAATTGTTAAAGTAGATGATCAAACCTTATTATATAAGCGTGAGGTTATAATTAATGACGGACAATTTCAAAAAGAAGACTACGAATTATTTAGAGCATTTTACAAAGAGGTAGCCAAACAGGATAATGCTAAAATGGCATTAATAAAACAGTAATTATGAAACATTTAAAATACTTTATTCTTTTATTTATAAGTTTTAATGCATTCTCTCAAGACTATAAGTTTGGGAAGGTGAGTAAAGCAGAATTAGAAGAACGCTATAATCCTATAGATTCTTCAGCTAATGCAACGTATTTATATAAATATAGAAAATCATATTTTGCATTTGTTAAAGAAAAAGGGTTTATGCTGTTTACAGATGTGCACGAACGTATAAAAATATACAATCAAGATGGTTTTAATTATGCAACTAAAGCAGTTAGGTTATACAAAGATGGTAGTACTAACGAATCATTAACAGGATTAAAAGCCTATACCTACAATTTGGTTAACGGTAAAGTAGAGGATCAAAAGCTAAAAAGTAGCGGTGTTTTTGAAACAGAGCTTTCAAAATATCGTGATGAGACTAAATTCACAATGCCAAATATAAAGGAAGGAGCTATTATAGAATATAGGTATACTATAAAATCTCCTTTTGTTTTTAATGTTGATGAGTTTATTATAGAAGAAAATGTTCCAGTAAAGAAGTTACACGCAATTTTTGAAGCACCAGAGTATTATAGTTTTAAAGCCAATACTAAAGGGTATTTGTCAGTTACTCCAGAGGTAAGTGAAAAAACTGGTATTTTAAGCTATACGACTAAGAATAGAAGTGGAGGATACACTAGTAATCGTCAAGTTAAAGCAGGATTTAAGGAGACTCAGCGAGATTATAGTATCACAGTTTATACTTACAATCTTAATAATGTGCCAGCACTTCATGATGAACCTTATGTTAACAATATTAATAATTACAGATCTACTGTAAAATATGAATTATCATATACTCGATCTCCTAATGGTAGTTCAAAATCATATACTTCAACTTGGGATGATGTTGCTAAAACAATATATAGAAGTGAAAATTTTGGTGAGCAACTTAAAAAAACCAGTTATTTTAAGTCCGATATTGATCAGTTGTTATCAACAACTAGTGATCCTTTGGAAAGAGCAGGATTAGTCTTTTTATTATGTCAAAAAACACATGAAATGGAATGGTTTTTATAGTAAGTTTGCAGATGGTGGTATTAGAAAAGCGTATAAAGATCGAACTGGAAATAGCGGAGAAATTAATTTAATGTTAACTGCGATGCTTCGTTATGCAGGTCTAAATGCGAATCCGGTTTTGGTGAGTACGAGAAATCATGGTATCCCTTTATCTCCTACACGAGAAGGTTATAATTATGTGGTTAGTGCTATAGAATTAGATGATAACATTATTTTGCTAGATGCGACCTCGAAATATAGTTCTCCTAATATTTTACCTTATAGAGTGCTTAACTGGGAAGGCCGAATCATTAGAGAAGATGGTAGTAATCGTTTAGTAAATTTGTATCCAAATGTTCAAGCTGCTTCAACTACTTTTATGAATGTCAATATTGAAGAAGATGGTATGATTTCTGGTAAAATAAGAAATATGAAAACCAATCATAATGCCATGAACTTTAGAGAAGCTTATATAAGTAGTAATAAAGAATCTTATCTTGAGAAGTTTGAAAATAATTTAGGCGAAGTTGTGGTTTCAAATTTTAAAGTTGATAACGATTTAGAATTATCAAAACCAATTGTGATGAGTTATGATTTTGTAGCCGAAGATCAATTTGAAACTATTGGAGATAAAATATTCATGTCTCCAATCTTATTTTTTACTACAGAAGAAAATCCTTTTAAACTCGAGTCTAGAAGTTATCCTGTGGATTTTGGATATCCTTCCATTACCAAGTATAATATTAATATTAAAGTACCAGAAGACTTTAAAGTCGAAAGTGTACCAGAAAAAATAATATTACAATTACCAGAAAATTTAGGGGATTATAAATACAATATTATTGCTTCTGAAGCCAACATTCAGTTAGCCATAGAATATAACATTAATGCCTCTGTAATTCATTCAGATTATTATGACGTCTTAAAAGAATTCTTCAAGCAATTAGTGATAAAAGAAAAAGAAAAACTAGTTTTAACTAAAATTTAGTCATGCAAATAAAAAATGCTCAAATAGAAGTTGATAATTGGATTAAAGAACACGGAGTTCGCTATTTTAACGAATTAACAAATATGGCGCAACTTACTGAAGAAGTAGGTGAAGTGGCTCGTATTATTGCTCGTAGATATGGTGAGCAAAGTGAAAAAGAAAGTGATAAAAATAAAGATCTAGGTGAAGAGTTAGCAGATGTGATGTTTGTCGTTTTATGTCTCGCAAATCAAACTGGAATCGATCTTCAAGCTGCTTTTGACAAGAAATTAGATTTAAAGACAAAGCGAGATCACGACAGACATCATAATAATGAGAAGTTAAAATAATAATTCTTTAAAGGTTACATATAGCATCGTCAAGATGTTTCAGAACAAAACAATGAACATTAAACTTCAACAGTCTTCAATACTACCAACTTCTAACATTACAATTACAGGTTCTAAAAGTGAATCTAATAGATTGTTATTGCTACAAGCCTTATTCCCTGAAATCACTATAGAGAACCTTTCTAATAGTGACGATACAAAAGTCATGCAGCATGCTTTGCAATCTTCTGATAACATTATAGATATTCATCACGCTGGAACTGCAATGCGTTTTCTTACGGCATATTTTTCAACTCAAGAACAAAGAAACGTCGTCTTAACAGGTTCGTCTCGAATGAAAGAACGACCAATAAAAATTTTAGTAGATGCTTTAAATGCACTTGGAGCAGATGTATCATGTTTAGAAGATAATGATTGTCCACCTTTAAGAATTAAAGGTCAAAAATTGGCAAACCATAAGGTGACTCTCAATGCAAATGTGAGTAGTCAATACATTTCAGCATTATTGCTGATTGCTTCAAAACTTAAAAACGGATTGGTGTTAACTCTTGAAGGTAAAATAACATCTGTACCTTATATTAATATGACTTTAGATTTGCTAAATCAAATAGGAGTTAAAACAGATTTTACAGCTAATGTGATCACTGTGTTTCCTAAATTATCAAAAATTGATTCACAAACACTAGTCGTAGAGTCAGATTGGTCATCTGCATCCTATTTTTATAGTATTGTTGCTTTAAGTCCTGTTGGAACTCAGATTTCATTGTCTTCTTATAAGCAGGATAGTTTGCAAGGTGATTCAGCTTTAATCAATATTTATAAAGATTTTGGTGTAGAAACAAGTTTTAAGGATAATTCAATTGTTCTGAAAAAGATAACTGAAAATTTAGAGCCTAAAACGTATAACCTTAACAATTCACCAGATATAGCACAAACCATTGCTGTTACTTGTCTCGGATTAGGAATTGAATGTCAGCTTTCAGGATTACATACCTTAAAAATTAAAGAAACAGATCGTTTAGAAGCTTTAAAAATTGAAATTGAAAAATTGGGTGGACAAATTGATATCACTGAAGATTCACTTTATTTAGCATCAAGTAAAAACTTGATTGAAACTGTTTCAATTGAGACATATAATGACCATAGAATGGCAATGGCATTTGCGCCTTTAGCATTAAAAATAGCACTTCAAATCAATGATGCTAATGTCGTTTCAAAGTCATTTCCTTCATTCTGGGAAGACCTAGAAACACTCGGATTTAAAATTTCTGAATAATATCAGTCCATTTACTTGACAAGGCCTACTTTGAGATTGTATATTTGCAACTTGAAAAAAATATAAAAATATATGAAATTATCACACTTCAATTTTGATTTACCAGAAGAATTATTAGCAGAGCATCCTTCAGATATTAGAGATGAAGCTAGATTAATGGTTTTAGATAGAAAAAACAAAACCATTGAACATAAGCTTTTTAAAGATATCATTGATTATTTTGAAGAGGATGACGTGATGATTTTAAATAATACGAAGGTGTTTCCTGCACGTTTGTATGGGAATAAAGAAAAAACTGGAGCTAGAATCGAAGTGTTTTTATTAAGAGAACTTAATGAAGAACAACGCCTTTGGGATGTTTTAGTTGATCCAGCTAGAAAAATCAGAATTGGGAATAAACTTTATTTTGGTGATGATGATACGTTAGTTGCAGAAGTTATTGATAACACAACATCAAGAGGAAGAACATTACGTTTCCTTTATGATGGGTCTTATAGAGAGTTTAGAAGAAAGTTAACCGAACTTGGTGAAACACCTTTGCCAAAATACATTAAAAGAGATGTAGAACCAGAAGATCAAGAGCGTTATCAGACTATTTTTGCTAAAAAAGAAGGTGCTGTAGCTGCGCCAACTGCAGGTTTGCATTTTTCTAAGCATTTGTTAAAACGTTTAGAAATAAAAGGTGTTCACTTGCCAGAAGTTACACTTCATGTTGGTTTAGGAACGTTTAACCCTGTTGAAGTTGAAGATTTATCTAAGCACAAAATGGATAGCGAAGAAATTGAAATCTTGCCAGGTGCTGCAGAAGTTATCAATAGAGGAATTGCAGAAAAAAGACGCGTATGTGCTGTTGGAACAACTGCAATGCGAACCGTTGAGAGTTCTGTATCTTCTAATGGTACATTGAATGAATATGCTGGATGGACTAATAAGTTCATTTTTCCACCATACGAATTCAGTATTGCAAATAGTATGATTACTAATTTTCATACTCCAAAATCTACATTATTAATGATGGTTTCTGCCTTTGCTGGACATGATTTTATGAAAGAAGCTTATGAAGAAGCAGTAAAAGAAAAATATCGTTTTTATACTTATGGAGACGCGATGTTAATCATCTAATTCTAGACAGACATAGTATTACTTACAAAGCCTCTTAGTTGAGGCTTTTTGTTTGTTTTGGCGTTACCAATGCTTTGGCATCGGTCAGGCTTTTCGCTGCAAGTCCTCGCTTTTTTTCAATAGCTATCAAAAACAGCTGTGGGCTTTACACTACAATCCTTAACGCACTTGCCAATGGACAATTTTAAAAACCTGTTGACTTGCTTATCAAACTAGCTTCCATAAAAATACATTTCATTACTTTTGCATCAAATGGAAATAAAAAAGAAAGACATACGAGCATTAACCAAAGAACAATTACGTGACTTTTTCGTAAGTCAAGGTGATCAAGCGTTTAGAGGTAATCAGGTTTATGAGTGGTTATGGAGTAAAGGTGCTCATAGTTTTGAAGATATGACTAACGTCTCTATCGAAACTAGAGAGATGCTAGAAACTAATTTTGTAATTAATCATATTAAAGTCGATCAGATGCAACGCAGCTCTGATGGCACTATAAAAAATGCAGTGCGTTTGCATGATGGTTTAATTGTAGAGTCAGTTTTAATTCCTGCTAAAAATCGTACAACAGCTTGCGTGTCAAGTCAGGTTGGTTGTAGCTTAGATTGTAGATTTTGTGCTACAGCAAGATTAAAACGCATGCGAAATCTTAATCCTGATGAAATTTACGATCAAGTGGTTGCTATTGATCGAGAAAGTAAATTATATCATAACAGACCATTAAGTAATATTGTCTTTATGGGCATGGGAGAACCGCTCATGAACTATAATAATGTACTAAAGGCAATCGATAAGATTACATCTTCTGATGGTTTAGGGATGTCACCAAAACGAATCGTAGTGTCAACGTCTGGTGTGCCTAAAATGATCAAGAAAATGGCAGACGATGAGGTGAAGTTTAAATTGGCTGTATCATTGCATTCTGCTATTGATGAAATTCGTACATCCATAATGCCATTTAATAAAACGTTTCCGCTTAAAGATCTTAGGGAAGCTTTAGAGTATTGGTATGCAAAAACAAAAAATAGAATTACTTACGAATATGTTGTTTGGGATGGTATTAATGATTCCAAAAAAGATGTAGATGCTTTAGTTGAATTCTGTAAGTTTGCGCCAAGTAAAGTTAATCTTATTGAATATAATCCAATTGATGATGGCGAGTTTCAGCAAGCCAATTCAAGGGCTTTAGATATGTATGTCTCTGTTTTAGAAGCGAATCATATTACAGTAACTGTTAGACGTTCTAGAGGGAAAGATATTGATGCTGCATGTGGGCAGTTGGCAAATAAATCATAAAAAAAAGAGCTACA
>Ga0209344_10003068_pt1 | contig 17121 bp, 19 predicted proteins | sample Cruoilmetagenom6_FD_187293 | JGI IMG/M metagenome (GOLD analysis project Ga0209344, IMG submission 187293) | Oil polluted marine microbial communities from Coal Oil Point, Santa Barbara, California, USA - Santa Barbara Oil Seep Sample 6 (SPAdes)... | ecosystem: Environmental > Aquatic > Marine... | reverse complement strand
TAACTTATTTTTCAAAAACATCCATTTAATGGCTGCTCCAATATGGTTAAGGCTTTGAATTACAAAATCTATTATGAGCTGACCAAAAAAATCTGACATTCTGTTTTTGTTTTGCTTGCAGGTAACGTGTTTGTGTATGATTTCGTTGCGTGTTTCAGCAACTAATTTAGCAAATACAAACCGATTAGAAAATCCGCGAGGATTTTCGTAAGTAGGCGAGTACTAGCAATGAATTATACACGGTGTTGGCGTGTCGTTATTATTTCAAATCCGTTAATTTCATTTCTATTCAGCAACTCTTGCAACTCTCGATAGTTATATTCAGATAATTTTTCGGTCAGAAAATGAGGCATTTTGAGTGAGCCACCAAATCCGTCATTCCGCAATTGATAGTCATCGATTAGGAAATAAATAAAATCCTCTGCTCGTTCATTTCCGTTTTCATATTCAAAGTAGTTGAACAAGTCAATCAGTTCTTTTTCAATTTCTTTCCATCTTGAGTTGTCCGATTTCAGATACTCATTATAATATCCAAGTAATAAACTTCTAATTTCAGAAGATTTAAAATTCCATTCAATCTCTTTAGTTAAAAACTCAATAACTTCGTTAGTCGATTTTGCAAAAGATAAATCAAAGTAAAGTTTGTCGTCTTTTCCTTTTTCAATTTGTTTGTCAGCCCATTTGCTTATTTCCGAAAAATGAATTTTTTTCAGAGCGAGTCCAAATCTTATTAAATGTCCTATTTTTTCTTTTTCAGTCACTTCGGTCTGTTTTAATGCACGCCAACGTCTCTGTATATGATTTTGTTGCGTTGGCTGGCTCTAAATTAGTAAAAGAAAACGAACCAGAGGAAAATCCGTAAGGGATTTTCCGAGTACACACTGAACTAGCAATGAATAATATACATTGTTACCCAACGTTTTTATTCCGCTTTTTTATTTTCAAACTTCGGTTTATTCTGTATTCCGCTTTCCACCAAAATTTATTCCATTCGTGCCTAATTCCTCCTAATTCCCAATTTACGTCAAAAATTTCTTGTTTTTCAGTCGAGTTTGGCTTTTTCGCAACGTATGGTGGAATTCCAACTTTACAATGCAACATTGGTTCGTTATTCTTTATCGTAGTATAAAATTCAACTGTATGAGAAGTTTTTAAAAAGTATCTAATTTCGATTATGGTTTTATTTGGTAGTGATTTATATATGTAAAGGTTTACGTCATATAAGTTTTCATAAATTACTGTCAGTTCCGCTATAATTCCATTTAATGATTTAGGCGATTTTTTGTCATTGACTTTTTTTCTGATTTTTGCTCTTTCAAAAAAGTTCTTACCAATACTTTCGTCTATTTCCGACATTATATATTCGCAGTTTTCTGATATTTTATTCCAGCACATATCTTTAGCCATATCAATCAAACTTGATGTTGCTTTTCGGATTTTGTCTTGAAGTTGGGTTTTTTTCAAATGTTGGGTAACGTTTATGTATAAGAATAGTGCGATTTTGTGTGCGAGGATTTTCCGCAGGAAAATCAGATGTAACAAAAGTGCACGGACTCTAGACTAAGCACTAAACTAAGCATTATTTTTATACGGTGTTGTAAACAGTACTTTATTCATTTATGACTTCTTTCCATTTATCAGATTCCGCAAACACTTTTACAACTCGATTTCTTTCAGTTAGTAATTCGGTCATATACTTTTCAAGAAAAAGCTTGTCCGCTAACTTTCCTAAAATTCCAAAAGGTGATTTATAGTCAAAAAAATCGGTCATCAAAGTTCCGCCATTCGATTCCGAAAAGTGATGTTCGTGTTTAAATTCAGCAAACACTCCTTTAACCATTTCGTCCGCAAAGTAATTCGGTCTATCAAATTCTGTTATTTTGGAAGTCAGTTTTTGATAAATTCCAAAGTGTTTTGCTCGCCAAGTTACGCTTTCGTTCATTCCAATTAATCCGCTTTTTTTTCCTGCAATTGCTTCTTCATTAGTTTGTTCGGTCGATATTTTGTGCAAATCAATACTTCGAGATAAGTCAAAGACGATATTTCTATCTGCTTTTATTTCAGTTTTAAGTTCGATTTTCGGCATTTTTTGGGTATTGTTTACAACGGGTTTGTATAACGAAAGTGGCGACTGTGGCTTGATTCGGACAGCCTAAATCCCGTTTGCGGGATGTTGGCAGCAGCGAAGCTGCGTGAGAATCAGAAGTAGTCGGCAGAGCCGTTAGTTCATTTTTATCGGAATTAAAGATAGTTAATTATTTGTACGAAACTTAATGCACCGAAAATCTGAGACATTTGCGTTATGCGTTGTTGTGCGTTCGGCTTTCTGCGTTTCAATTGCGTTTTATTCCAGCGTTTCCTTCGTTTTCTAATTCGTCAAGTCGCATATCAACTAATTCATAAGTACTATATTGTTCGAAAGGTATTTGACTATAATCTAAATAAAATCTCTTTGATTTTCCCTTGTATTTTTTGTGAATTCGTTTGTCTTTACTTTGAACAACGCACCACATTAAATTGTAATTAGTTAATTTATCAATTATAAATTTTCTCATTGAAATTCTGCCGTGCATTCCGTGCATAAATTGACTACCATATTGATGATCAAAATTTACATTGGTGAAAAACTCGTCTAATTCACAATTATTATAATCTTCAATGACTAAGTTATTGAGCTTTTGTACGTAGTCATTTATGAATAAATTCCGTTCTGCATTTGTTTTCTCTCTTTTAAGTTCTCGCCAATCTGTTTTTTCAGCTACGATTACGACAGTTTCTTGCGCATAAATTGGATTTGCAAACCCAACAATCAATAATAATTTAGCAAGTATTTTCATTAGCAGCAATGTTTTTTTAGCTGACGCACAACGGTCTCGTATAACCGTCAGTTACGGGTTAATATGCGTTAATTTTCGGTTTGACACAGGCTTTAGCAATTCCGAGTGGATTCGGACGTAGTCGAATCCGCCGTAATTGCGGTTATACATTGTTGTGCTTAGTTTTTTTATTTTGTTTCGTACCAATCTTTATAATCTAAATGTTTGTCAAATTCCTCATCATTCATTTTGAACAAAATCTTTGAATATTCTCTTGATTTTGAAATTCCTTTTTTATTCAGAAAATCGGTAATCATAAAATAAACCGAAGGATGTTCAATATCATCCATTTTCAAAGTCGAATATCTTTTCCTTGATTTCGGATATTGTTTCCAAAATCGTCTGTAATCGCTATAAATTTCATCCGTAACCATTGAGATAATCGGATTTAACAATTCAGTTGGGATTTGATTGTCAGACAGTCCGACATAGTACTCTTTGATTTTTGAGTAAAAGTCTCGTTTAGGTTTAATTTTATTTTCAGTTTTCCAGAATAGCATTTAAGTCAACTGTAATTCAATATTTTCGTGTTCTTTTATTATTTCAATTATTCGGTCATAGTATTTTAATTCCGATTTGCTTTTTTCACTTCGATGCCATTTTAAGATATACTTTTCATCAACATCGTGAACTCCAAATCCGCCATAAAGCACATCATTAAATGCGTTTAGATTCCGTCCAATTTTCCAATTCAGTCCGAAAGTCATTTTCGATTCTATTTCTCGATAAAACCCTTTCATACTTGAAAATTTATTTCCGTTTATCTCTATTATTCGCATTTTGGTAAATTAAGCACAACGGTCTAGTATAAGAATAGTAGCGGATTTTCACGCACTAACTTTTCAGTTAAACACAGACGTTTTTTAGATTTAGTTTATTTCGTTTAGCGATTAAACCGCTATTATTTTTATACATTGTTGTGCGTTCGTCTTTATTTGTTTTCCAATTTGATATTCCAATCAATCGTTTTTATTCTTTCCTGAATGAGGATTAAAGTATTTAATAATTCTGTTTCATCTGGAAAAGAACCATAAACCAAGTTCTTAAAGTCTGACTCATATACGATTTTCAAATCAGTCCACACTTTTGCTGGGTTTTCAAATATTAATGAATTAATAGGATGATTTTTCAGCCATTCATTGTTGTTTTTAAAGCTAGCTACATCATCTTGTGCAACTTTTAATAGCATAATGTCAAATTCTTTTGATTTAAAATAGGTAAGCAGTTCTTTTACAGAAAGAAGTTGGTTTAGGTCATATACGTGTCTAATTTTATTCTTTAAATCTGTAATTGGGTTTTCTCCATATGAGAACCGAACTAAACTCATGATTTTTTCACAAATAGTTCTACTTGGTTCTAAAACAAGTACATTGAATGGTAATAAATTTTGTTCTTTAGCGATTTCACGTTGTTCATTGTTCATCATCATTTCACCTACAAAAGAGCAAACACTTTTAGTTGTATAGGGTTCAAAGTATCCAAGCCAAGTAGCCTCCACCACAATAGCATCTCTTACTTGACCATAATCTCCTTTAAATTCTTTGTTGTATGAGTGTGCTGTTTTACGATTCATTCCCATTTTGTGAGTTAAACCTGCTATTTCTATTTCTGGCAGTACATTGCTCACTACATTACTAATTGTTCTTATTTTAGTGGTAAGTTTATTATTTGATTCTCCCTCTCTTCTTAAGACAACTAGGTCAATGTCTTCTGAAAATCTTTCAATTATGTTGTAACATTTAGATAATGCTGTTCCACCTTTGAAAACTGTATCACTACCAATTTTATCATTGAATATTGTAAAAAGTGCATATGTCACCCAATAGTCTTTTTCAACAAATATTGCAGGTATTTGCATTTGGTCAGATGTAAACTGTATAGCTTGTCTAAATAGCTTTTTGTTTAGATGAAGTTTCATATGATATTCCAGTTAGAAGCTTTGGTTAATGCTTTTTTTGCACCAGGAATCTCATATTTAGTAATTGGATTTAGAGATTCTTTCAAGCTAATCGTTATTGATTTATTTTGTATTTCATCTAATAATGCACCTAATAAAGCTCTTGTAGATGGTGGATACTTTAAAGACAGTCGTATTAATTCTTTTTTATCATCTAAACTTAATTTTCTAATTATTTCCAAAAACCTTAAACAAGATGTTTTTATGGTAGTGTCGGGTATTTTCTTTACATACTTAATTGAATCTAGAATCTGTAGTAGAGGAATATTTTTTTTGGTAATTATATTTTTTTGTTTGATAAATGATATCGTATAACGCTCTCGTTTGAATTTAGGACGTGTTTGATTTTTTCCTATTTGTATTATATTACTAACTTGAGTTGTTAATCCTAGCTTATTATATATGCTATAGCCAGTTAGGTACCCAACCACTTTTCCATCTTCATTTATTAAGTCTTTAACTATTTGTTCTTGACTAGGTTGAAGAGTACCGAAAGGGGTTTTTTCAGGCTTGAAGTACTTTCCTTTTGATAGTTTTTCAATTTTGCCTGAATTTACCATACGATTTAAGGCTTTGATAATAGCTTCTTTTTTGTTCACATCAATATCAAAGTCCTCATAGGTGAAGACATATCCTTTTGGTAATCGGTCTATCGTATTTCTAATATATTCGGTTACTTTCAAAGTTTTTTGTTTATTCAAATATAATAAAAATGTCCAGTTTTTTAACTAATAAACTGGACAAAAAAATAATTTATTTGGAAAGTAACACTATGGGTCTTATCTTTGCGTTGCTTGCAACGCAAAGATAAGACCCATACCCTTCCTTTTTTATTTATTGATTTTCAGAGTGCTGTTTTTAGATGACGCACAACGGGTTTGTATAACGAAAGTGGCGACTGCGGCTAGATTCGGACGGACAAAATTTGCGGAGCAAATGTTGGCAGCAGCGAAGCTGCGTGAGAATCAGAAGTAGTCGGCAGAGCCGTTAGTTCGTTTTTATCAGATAGCAATTTACGCAATTTGTAAGAGAAAACATTCATTAACCATCGTCTCGAGACATTTGCGTTATGCGTTGTTGTAATTAGTTTTACTTCAGTTTTTTCCAAGAGTACTTTCCTAGAAATCTATTCAGTCGGACTTTCCAACTAATCGGTTTATCTTTTTGTGCATTGTAGGCGCAAATTCGGCATTTTCTTGAATTGATTTCCACTTCATATCCGCCATAACTTGTCGAACGCAATTCTGTTTCTTTTATATTTTGAAAATTACTTGAACCACATCTTGGGCAATTCCCAAATTCTACTTGGTCGATTTCTTTTGTCAATTCTACAATATTCAAATCTAATAGACTTCTGCTATTTAATTCCGATTGAATTTTATTCTGCGATTCAGGCATAAATTCTTTGTATCGAAATTTTGAAAAGAAAGCAAGTTCCTTATCAGTCAAATTTCTTAAAAAGTCGTTCAGGGTTTCGTTTTTCAAAATTAATTACAACGGTTTTGTATAACGAAAGTGGCGACTGTCGGCGTGTGATTGGCTCGAACAAATTTGCGAAGCAAATGTTGGAAGCAGCGAAGCTGCGTGAGAATCAGAAGCCCGCCCGAACGTACCGTTCGGTACGGGCGGGTAGTCGGCAAAGCCGTTAGTTCGTTTTTATCGGATAGCAATTTACACAAATTGTAGGATAAAACATTCATTAACCATCGTCGCGAGCCATTTACGTTATGCGTTGTTGGCAAATGTTTTTTATTTTTCTATTTGTGTAATTGGAATTTCCTTTTCCTCAGTATCGTCAACATTTAATGTCGGAATAATTTTCTCTTTTTCGGTTCTTGAGTCAGGACAACTTGCTAATTCAGCCCTTTTCTTAAATTCAGATAGAGTTTTGTTTTTCCACAATTTTGAATTGGTAGAATCAATTGCGTCATAATCAAATTCTGCTTTATTTAGTTCAATTTCGTTCCAGCTATAAGTGCTTTTTAAAACAATTTTATTTTTTGATTGTGAAATTGTAACTAGTGTGTCGTTATTTATTGGCAGTCCAAGTCCATTTTTAAATTTCGATAATATTAATGTACTGTCGGCGATCTTATTTTTAAAAAGCAAAATTTCATCAGATTTTGTAGTCAGTATTAATAAGTATTCATCTGTTATTTTATACTCTACATAAGTTCCATCTTTATAACAATTATTCCAAGTTCCTATGGCAATATGTTTTTTACTAGTTTTTTGACAACTTAAAACTAAAAAAGAAATAAAAATGATTCTGATATATTTCATTTATCAAATGTTTGCCAACGGCTTTGTATAACGAAAGTGGCGACTGCGGCTAGATTCGGACGGACAAAATTTGCGGAGCAAATGTTGGCAGCATCCGCCTTTGGCGGAGCGTGAGAATCAGAAGCCCGCCCGAACGTACCGTTCGGTACGGGCGGGTTGTCGGCAGAGCCGTTAGTTCGTTTCTATCGGAAATAAAGATAGTTAATTATTTGCACGAATTTTAATACCAGTAATTAAGTGAGGCATTTACGTTATACGTTGTTGCCAGTAGTTTTTTATTCATCAGTTCCTATATATTGTAATTCGTTTTCTTTCTTTGAAAGTTGAAAATGAAAGTGAATAGTTCCATCTTCCATAGGTTCTTTTAGATAGTATTCTCGATTAAGATAATTCTCCGTTTCAAAATTCAATTTTTCAAAAGTGTCATAGTCCGCTGAAGGGAAATTATTTTTAAAATCTACAATTTCTAAAAACCCGTTAGATTCTCTTATTTCCTTTGCAATTCTCGATTTGTCGGAATCCGAAATTTGAATTTTTAGAGTGTGTGCGTAGTCCATAAATCCGCCACTTTCATTTTTCAGGATTTTAAAATCGTCTTTCAATTCAATATTATGTTCCGATAATAATTTTCGTGCATCATTTTTGCTAAAAGCCCAGTCACTTATCCAAGGTGACATACATAATAGGATAAAACCTAAAGTTAAAAATAACGAGAAATATTTTCCGATTTTCGGTCTTTTAAATATTCTAAAAGTCCAATAAGTCAGAAATATGATTTGAAAGGCCAAAATAAATGGCCAAATAAAAATCACAAGAAATTCCAATTCCGCTAAAATTGTCCAAGCAATAATTATGCATAAAATAATTCCAGTTATAATTCCAGTTCGTTTATTTCCTTCTTTAAATGGAAGCCAAAAACAAAGGATTGTTAATCCTAATAAAACTAAACTTGTTATGAGATTGAAGTGGTTCATTTAAATTACTGGCAACGGTTTTGTGTATGATTTCGTTGCGTGTTTAAGCACTAAAGTTAGCAAATAAATCACAGATAGAAAGTCCGCGAGGACTTTCGTAAGTAGGCTATAACTAGCAATGAATTATACACGTTGTTGCCAACTGGCTTTTAAATTCGCATTATATTATCAACTTTACTTTGAACATTATCAATGCTTTCAAAAAAGGGAACTAGTTCTGGTTCTATCCAACGTATTAAATCGTAAAGCTTTGCTCGAATGCTCATTGTTTCAGTACAATCGATATTGTTCCCATTGAAGCATAATGGTTCACAATGATTAACTCTATTTCTAAAGTTTCTGATGTCATCTAGTTTTGAATAGATACTTGCTCTATCTTCTATTGCAGGTTTGTTTACGAAAATGTGTATTGGTTGTCCAGCGATTAATGAGTAGTGGTGAGCAAGAAACAAGGCTATCCAAAAACCAAATGTTTGGTCTGAAATAATCTTTCCACTAGTTATTGGAATACCTCTTCTAGTTAATTTGTTTTCCGTTTTTATTACGGAACGTCTTAAAAAGTAACGTGAATGAGCCAATGTCGCATTTCTCATAAAACCATTTTTTTGATTTATTATCCAATCAGTATCAACAAAATGGCTTGAAAGCTGTAAATTTAAACTGTTCCTTAATACGACTTCAAATTGAGTCAATATTGGATGCATAGCTTGAGCTAACCGAATATTTGCATTATATAGTCTTTTGGCTCTATTTTTGTTGTTAGTAGTAGCGGTAAGATATCTGTTATGCCTTGGTCTGGATAAGTATTTATTTCGTAATTCATTCCTCATATGTTTCGCAATATCGAGAATTATTTGTATATTTGTACCATATAGATTTAGTAAAGCCTCTTTCTTTATTGAAACGTAACTAAATAGAAGATATAAAAAAGGAACTCTTAATTGAGTTCCTTTTTTGTTTTCGGCTTGTTCTCAACAAGCTTTATTTCATTATTTCAGTCAGATAAACGATTCCGAAAACCCAACCAATGTAGAGTAGAGTATAAGTCAGCGAATAAACTGCTGAAATTCCAATATCGCCTTTCGTATCTTTTGATTTGCTAAAAACAAATTTTAATGCTCTAAAGAAAATCCAATATAACATTGCTAAAATTATAAAAAGTGAAAACCAAAAAACTGCTTCCAAAACGATTAGCAATACAATGAATAAGATTGACATTCCAATCCACAATAGAATAGATAAAATCAGCCCTCCAATTCCATCTCCAACTTCTACACTCGGAATATCCATAGTTGGTGAGGCACTACCTGTTAAATCTCCAGTTTTAAAATTCCGAAATTTCGGAAAATCGTCAATCAGTCCAATTCCTTTATAGAGACCATAAGTCATAAATAGAAAAAGAGCTGTCGCTATAATTCCGAGAGACAAATAGAGGTTAGAAGTCAGACTTCGGTTGTAATTAATTCCAGTTAAATAAACAGTCAGAATTGTAATTCCGATTACGAGTAATGAAACTATGAAAACGGATTTTCCTTTTAAATAATTCTGTTTAATTTTCAATTCAGAGGTTTTTGGTCAGCTTGTTGGCAACGGTCTTGTGTATGATGAGTGGCGTGTTTGAGCACCTAATTTAGCAAATAAAAACGGAATAGAAAATCCGCGAGGATTTTCGTAAGTAGGCGAGAACCAGCCATTAATTATACACGTTGTTGCCATTAGTTTTTTATTCCGTTTATGAATTTCTCCAATTCCGTTTCGCTCAAAGCGTTTTGTTCATCATCCACAATATAAAATGTCAAAACGTAATTATTAATTTCCAAGTTTAAAATCCGCAAACGGGACAATATCTCGGAATTTTTGCTTTTATAGACAAACCAATAATTTTCCGAAATCGAACCGTTAATTCCATTCGTAACAACTCTTTTAACGTTTACTCTCCGATTGTTTTTTGATTCCAAAAGATATTCCGCCCACATTAATTCATATTTCGTAATGCTCCGAATATTTAGATTTGTATTTCCTTTAAGGTCATTAACATTGAAAAGATAACAGGCTATAATTGGTCGATTATTTTCTTTGTCCGAAAGAGTGAAAATTGGCTCAAAAAGTTCTTTTTCAAATCCTTCTCGGTCTTTTTTATTTAATTCCAAATTTTTCGGGAATTCATAGTCGGATATTAAATTCCTAAATTCCAATTTATCCACAACAGTAAATTTGTCCGATAGTTCAATTCCGATTCCTATTTTCTCAATTTCAATTCGATTATTTGATACCTTAACTTTAGGTTCAAAACCAATTTTCCGATTTTTAATTTCTTTCGTAAGGTTCATTTTCAAATTAATGGCAACGGTCTCGTATAACCGTCAGTTACGGGTTAATATGCGTTAATTTTCGGTTTAGAACTGGCGTTAGCAATTCCGAGTGGATTCGGACGTAGTCGAATCCGCCGTAATTGCGGTTATACATTGTTACCCAACGTTTTTTATTCATTTAGTAATTTTGTTTCGTAAAGAGTTAATGATTGTTCAATTCCGTCATCAACTATTTTTCCACGTATTTTTATTTTATTCAGTTCCGTAATTTTCTGTTCGTCCGATTTGTTTGTAAAATAGATAACTATTTTTCGATTCTGACCTTTATAATCAACTTTAGACTTTAGATATTTATGTCCGCCATCAGCTCCAGTTGATTGAGTTTTGAATTCAGTCAATTCGGTTTCAAAATCCTCTGTTTTTTCAAATAAACTCCAATAGTTTTCAAAGCTGTCTTGACTTATTTCTGTTGTCTCAAAATGTTTTTTAAAATCGGGTAATAATAAATTGTTGTCAGTCCAATAACCATAATTATTTTTGAATGGCATCTTTACAATTATTCGTCCATCTTTATCCATTCCGATTTCGCGTTCTGGAATTTTAGTTTCGTTTTCAAATTCAACAATCCACGTTTCTACAAGATCAATTTTATTTTCAAAATCAGGATTTCCTTTCGGAATTATAGAACTTAAAATTCCGATAATTGCTTTTTTAATATTCCGCTTTACAGCTCCATCTGGTTCATAAGTATGTTCGTTTTTCGGAACTTTGAATTGTATGTAAGTCGTTTTTTTCAAATGTTGGGTAACGGTTTTGTATAACGAAAGTGGCGACTGCGGCTAGATTCGGACAGACAAAATTTGCGGAGCAAATGTTGGCAGCAGCGAAGCTGCGTGCGAATCAGAAGCAGTCAGCAGAGCCGTTAGTTCGTTTTTATCGGATAGCAATTTACGCAATTTGTAGGATAAAACATTCATTAACCAATGGTGCAAGCCATTTTACGTTATGCGTTGTTGTGGTGCGTTTTTGTTGTTGTCAATTTTCAAATTAATTCGGTTAATCTAATATCCAACTAAAAGTATCTCTGAAAGGTGGAATATATAGGATAAGCCAAATCGACAAGCAACTAATGAAACTGAAAAGTATAATTTTTACATTCCATTTGAATTCAGTTGTAAATTTTAGAACTAAATTAATTACAAAGACAATAGGAAAAACAAACATTGAGCAAAAAACTCCAATTGTCCAGAACGTACTTATTAACTGATTCAATTCTACAATCCGAATATAATTGGAAAATTCTACGTAAGTCGGGTTATCATAGGAAGGATTAAATCCAAAAAAGGAACTTAAATAGAAGTGATAAATAATAAATGACACGGTCCAAAGCAAGGTGATAATCCCTAAAATCAGATAGCTAATTTTAATAGTATTTTCAGCTCGATTTTTAACGAAAATTGGGTTTAAATTTCTCCTTAGGCTAAAACTCATAATTCGATTTTTCTCAAATGCACCACAACGGGTTTGTATAACGAAAGTGGCGACTTCGGCTTGATTCGGACAGCCTAAATCCCGCTTGCGGGATGTTGGCAGCAGCGAAGCTGCGTGAGAATCAGAAGCAGTCGGCAGAGCCGTTAGTTCGTTTTTATCAGATAGCAATTTACGTAATTTGTAAGAGAAAACATTCTTTAACCATCGGCGCCAGCCATTTACGTTATGCGTTGTTGGCTGTAGTTGTTAAGTTAGATTGGTAATTCGGAGAAATAAGTTCAATTGGATTCTTATAAGACCAATTCGTATATCCGTATTTTACTGACATGAATGTAATTGCTATACTCAGATGCAAAAGTGTTCCAATAGTCGCCAAAATCAGCTTAGTTCTATTTTCATCCCAAATTTGTCGGAAATTAGATTTGTTGTTTATTACGAATTTCAGAGTTAACCAAATAGTTGGTATTATTGAAACAATGTTGATATAATGTCCAATCTGTGGCCCCTCAAAAAATCCAATAAATAATGACCCAAATGTCAAAAATATCAGAACGCTAATCAATATTATATAATTTGATAAATTTTCAGACATTGTTATTTGGGCAATTACTGCCAACGGGTTTGTATAACGAAAGTGGCGACTACGGCTAGATTCGGACAGACAAAATTTGCGGAGCAAATGTTGGCAGCAGCGAAGCTGCGTGAGAATCAGAAGTAGTCGGCAAAGCCGTTAGTTCGTTTTTATCAGATAGCAATTTACACAAATTGTAGGATAAAACATTCTTTAACCATCGGCGCCAGCCATTTGCGTTATGCGTTGTTACCTACAGTTATTTTCACCAACGCCAAAATTTCCACCATCTCGTTTTTCTTCCTAAACAAGTTATTTCAGCACTTCCATCAGAGTAACATCCATAGTCAAGATGTGAGAAAAAGTTTCTAAACTTGTCTGTGAATTTGATTTCAGTATCTAAATCTGAGTGGAAATTCAAAAACGTCTTCGCCTCCTTTAATCCGACTTGCAATTTGGGATTACCGTAGTTTTTCTCTTTATAAAGTCCATTTATTTTTTGCGAAGTAGAAAACCATTCTCCGTCTAAAACGGGTTTCCAATCTTTAATATTTTCATCGGATGGTAATGTCGTAATTTCGTGATTTTTTACAATTTCGATTGCTTTTTTTACTTCTTCTGGATTTAGTTGGATTTCTTGAATATAAACTTTTGGAATTATTTTCCCTGAGCTTACTTTTTCGTTTTGTCTATAATTCTCATTAGCTTTAGTTACATAATTATATATTGTTCCGCTATATGTAGAATTATTTAATATTCTTAAATCGATAACCTGACCTAAATTTTCAAGTCGAAAACTGAAAATATCATTGGATTTTTCCAAGTCAGGAAAGTTCAGTTCTTTTTGCGTTAGTTCCTTAATTCCAAAACCCTCTTTTTTCTGACCAAACACGATTGATATGGTAAAGATTAAAATTAGACCGAGGATTTTTTTCATAATTGTAGGTAACGGTTTTGTATAAAAAAAGTTGCGGTTTTGTACGCGAGGATTTTCCGCAGGAAAATCAGAAGTAACAAAACAGCAACGACCTTTGGTTAAGGACTAAAATAGCAATTATTTTTATACGGTGTTGTAAACAGTTATTTATCAGAGGTTTTCTGCTATTTCGCAGTCTTTCATTGTAACGAGAGTAACTACCATTCCTTTACATTTTCCTTTGAAAGTTACACGTTGTCCTTTTTTCAGTTTGGCAGCTACTTTTTTGTCGTCAAAATAACAATTCACGTAGCTGAACATTTGTCCTGTTTTTAAAGTTACATAAATGTCGTCCATAAAATCCTTTTTTATTTCTTCGACAATTCCTGTCACATAGAAAGTTTTATTTTTAAAATTCTCGTCAGCACTAACTTCGTTTGCCTCATAATTTGCGTACAAATCTGCTGCTGAAATTGTGTTCTTTTTTCGAGCTTCTATTTCATTTTGGCGTTTCAATTCCGCTTCTTTTTGTCTGTCAGCTACTTTTATACTGTCATTAATTCGCTCAACATTCGCAATACTGTCTTTTTGAACTTGAGTCAGTTTAGCATATTCTTCTTTTTTCTTTTCTTTGATTTTGTCCATCGCTTTATCGACTTCTCCAACTCCAGAAATTCCGACAGCCATAAATCCAGCAAAAATTCCGACAATCGGAATCACGATTTTTAAAGTTCGGTTAATTTTTCCGCCACTATTTATTTTGTCAAAAATCGGTGGAATTAAAAATGCTCCTGCGATTAGAAACAAAATTCCTCCAATTATAGAGGTTGCGAAAGCCATAAGTCCGAATAAGAAACATCCTATTCCGAAAATCCATTTTAATGCTAATTTCATAAGTTTAATTTTAGTTCGTTGTTTTTTTTAATTGTTTACAACGGTTTTGTATAACGAAAGTGGCGACTGGCGGCGTGCGTTCGGCTAGAACACCTGCGGAGCAGGGTGGAAGCGTCAGCGTGCGTTTCGGAGCATCTGCAGAGCCGTTAGTTCGTTTTTATCGGAATTAAAGATAGTTAATTATTTGTACGAATTTTAATTCTAGTAACCATCTGAGCCATTTTTGTTATGCGTTGTTATATTTAGTGCTTATCATAAATTAAACTAAAAGTGAATTAATTTTTTAGAATATTAAAAATTTGTCTTTCCCCAGATTTATTAATCAATTTTAATATATAAAAACCGTCTGATAAATCAGAAAGATTAATAAAAGGTTCATTATTTAAAATACTTTTAGAAATCATTAATTGACCTATGGTATTAAATAATTCAATTTTTTCAAATTCATGATTTTTAAATGATATATGTAATAAACCACTCGTTGGATTTGGATATAGGCTGACAACATTATACAAATTATTCTCATTTATTGATAATTCACAGTTTTCTGTAAAAGTTACATTATGATTTACTTGATTTAAAATAAAATCTATTAATGGTTGATAATTAATATCATCAACACAAACAGTTTCTAGATTAGGTAAATTATTTAAATGACTTGAATTATTAAAAAATTGATTATTACCATTTTTTAAATTTATGTAATTTAAAAATTCGTTATTATTACACCATAAATAAGTGAAATTTGGATTATTACTTAAATCTAATTCAATCAATTCATTATAATGACACCAAAGAACTATTAAATTTGGATTATTACTTAAATCTAAACTTTTAAGATTATTTTGAGCACAACTTATTTGAATTAAAGCTGAATTATTACTCACATCTATATTAGTAAGTTGATTCTCAGAAAACCATAATCTAGTTAACTGTAAATTATTAGTTACGTCTAAGTTTGTAAGATGATTTTCTGTGCAATCAAAAATTGTTAGATTAGTGTTACTACTCGTGTTAATATTTGTTAATTGGTTTGCATAACAATACAATTCAGATAATAATGGATTATACCTAAGTTCAATGTCATATATCTGATTGTAACTTATATCTAAGTAGCTTAACAATGGACAATTCCCAAACCATTCATTTGTTAAAAGGTTATTACTAGACCTGATTTCTCTCAATTCTATATTATTGCTAACATTTAGTTCTGATAAATAATTATTGGAACTATTCAAAGTTTCTAAAGCGGTATTATAACTTATTTCTAAATCTATTATGTCATTCCATTCACAATCCAAATGAACTAAGTTTGTATTAAAACGGAGAAATAGGTATGTCAAATAATTTCTACTACAATCTAGTTGAGTAATGTTGGTAAAAGCTTCTATCCCAGTTAAACTGGAAATGTTTTTAGAGTATAAATTTAAAAATCCTGTAAATGATTCTGCTTCACTAACCTGAATTTCATCATCGCCATTTAAATCAATTGTTGGACTATGATTGAGTAAAGCATTTTTAAAATTTGCATCTGGAATGTCTACAATTTGAGAATGTAGTATTTGAGAAAAGATTATTGCTATAATGAATAGTATAAATTTCATAATCTACTTTTTTCGATTAGGATTTTTTTCCGAAGCATTAAATATAACGGTATTGTATAACGAAAGTGGCGGCTACGGCTGTGTTGATCTAGCCGTGAGGCGCTTTTTTTTCGAATTTTTCTGATAGTAATTTACGACAATTTGTAGGAAAAACAATTCTCTTAACCATCAGTGGCGACTGCGGCTTGATTCGGACAGACAAAATTTGCGGAGCAAATGTTGGCAGCAGCGAAGCTGCGTGAGAATCAGAAGCAGTCGGCAGAGCCATTAGTTCGTTTTTATCGGAAATAAAGATAGTTAATTATTTGTATGAAATTTTATGCATTGAAAATTTGAGGCATTTGCGTTATGCGTTGTTGTAAGCAGTTTTAATCATATCCGTGTTTTTCCTTCCAATCAGATATATCCGTATTTTCAATTTCAGATAGTCGTCTGTTTTCATATGTAGAGTAACTCGTATAAAAAATCCCCAACCAAAGCAAAACTCCAAGAGATAATAGAAGTAACTTTTCTTTGAACATTCTCCACTTTTTATTTTGGTAAAGAGTGATTAGATCAGGTCCGAAACCTCGTCGCAACATTATAAGTGGGCCGATAGAAAAAATTAATATTTTTTGTTCAAATGTAAATGGAATAATATCGTCCGCCTCAGTTTTATAGAGTTCGCCGCTCGCATCTAATTTTTCAAAGTGACGTTCGATTGAAAGATCCCACCCTCTCCAAATTTCATTTTGTTCGGTTATGGAAACATTTCGTTGAGTAAGTTCGGATTTGGCCAAAGTTTTGGTGTCAAGATGCCAATAACTCGTTGAAGAATTCGCAATCCAAATTAAGTCATCGATTTCCCGAGATGTAATTTCTTTATGCGATAATTTTTTGTTCAAATTGCTTACAACGGGTTTGTATAACGAAAGTGGCGACTGCGGCTAGATTCGGACAGACCGAAACGCGAAGCGTTTGCGGGCAGCATCCGCCTTTGGCGGAGCGTGCGAATCAGAAGCCCGCCCGAACGTACCGTTCGGTACGGGCGGGTTGTCGGCAGAGCCGTTAGTTCGTTTTTATCGGAATTAAAGATAGTTAATTATTTGTACGAAATTTAATTCTAGTAACCATCTAAGCCATTTACGTTATGCGTTGTTGTGTGTAGTTATTTTATCTCGTTTAACTGTTTTTTAATAATTTCAGATTCAATTATTGGATTCTGTATGTTTACTTTCTTTGTTGTTTTTTTCCAAAACTTAAA
>Ga0209344_10003066_pt1 | contig 17132 bp, 28 predicted proteins | sample Cruoilmetagenom6_FD_187293 | JGI IMG/M metagenome (GOLD analysis project Ga0209344, IMG submission 187293) | Oil polluted marine microbial communities from Coal Oil Point, Santa Barbara, California, USA - Santa Barbara Oil Seep Sample 6 (SPAdes)... | ecosystem: Environmental > Aquatic > Marine... | reverse complement strand
CAAGCTGGTCGACAAGAACATGATCGAGCTTGTGCGGATGATTGCCAAGAAGAGCCAGGCACCCGTACTGCTGATCGGCGAGGAGTTGTTTCCAAGGAAGCTCGAACGCGCAGGAGACCGGTTTCGCGATCTCGTGCTGGTGACCGGATATGCGCAGCCCTGCGACCTTGAGGACACCAAGACGCTGGCGCGGACCTTCTATCCGGCGATCACCATGTCGGAAGCACTGCTGGATGAGGCGCGCAGCAAGGCCGATGGCCGTGTCCGCCGGATCGGCAACAGTCTGCATGCGATTGCGCGCTTTGCATCCATGCACGGGCTCACCGATATCGGCCTCGACACTTATGAGGGCCGCTTTTCCGAAGGCAAGTTGCCATCCCGGCGGGAGGCAGCCTGATGTCCGCCATCTTGAGACTGTCGATCAAGGGCACGCGCCCAGTGCTTCGCGGATGGGATCACTACTGGTCGGTGATCATGGATTTTGCGATGTGCGACACGCCATTTTCCGCCCATGACATCAACGCGCGCTCCGACGCAAGGCGTAGCGATATCCGGGATTTCCTCAAACGGCTGAAGCTCGCCGGTTTCATTGAAGAGACCGGGGAAGATCCCGTGGCGTTCCGGGTTCTTAAGAAACAGTCTGCCACGCCGCGCGTGAGGCGCGATGGCAGTGTGATCGAAGGCGCGGGGTGCAATCAGGCAATGTGGAACCTGATGCGTGGTCCGGTCGGGCGGTCCGGCTTTACCGCCGACGATCTGGAAAAACTGGCATCGACCGACGACGTGCGGGTGAGCAAAGCCAATGCCAAGAGCTACATCCAGCGCCTCAATGGTGCAGGCTACCTGATCCTCCGCCAGAAAGGCGGACCGCAGAAGCTCGCGGTCTGGGCGCTGTTGCCCGACATGAACTCCGGCCCCGTCGCGCCGAAAGTGCTCCGGAGCCACATGATCTTTGATCCCAACAAACAGGAAATCGTGGGCGAAACGCTCGCTGAGGAGGAGCAGTCATGAACGCGCCCCTGAAACCGAAACTCGATAACGTCGGCAAAGCTCTGGACGCATGGGGCACGCCCCCCGACTGGGTGTTGGTGCTGGCTGAAGCCTGCAACATGGAGAACCAGACGGCGGTTGGCCGGCGGCTCAGCTACTCAGGCTCAACCATCAGCCAAGTGCTTTCCAAGGCCTATCCAGGCGACATGGAACGCTTCGAGCAGATTGTTCGCGGTGTGCTGATGGCCGAGACGATTGTCTGTCCCCGGCTTGGCGAGATGACGCGCAATGTCTGCCAGACATGGCAGAGACGTCCGTTCTCGACGGCCAGCAGCAATGCGGTGGCGATGTATCAGGCATGCCGCTCCGGCTGCCCGCACAGCCGTCTGCAGGGAGGATCCGACGATGCGTGAGTTCCTTTCCGATCACCTCAAAGCCACCCGCGACGCACTCAAGAGTCACGCCCATGGCGGCAAGATGTTCTCGTCTGAAGAGATCATCAGCTTCATCGGCCGCTTTGACGAGCTGGTCGCCACGGCATTGTCTCAGGAAAACGAACTGTCGCGGCATCAATGGAACGAAGCTGCTCGACGGGACACCGTGATTGCCCAGGCTGGCAATGTGGTGGCCTTTCCCGGTGCCAGGCCCGGTATCACCCGGCAACCCTCGGACGGGGGCAATGCCGCATGAACGCCGTTCGAAAGCCAGAAGTGAAAGCACCTGAACCGATCAACGTGATCGAGTTCGCACAGGTGCTGGTCAACAGCCGGCGCGCTGCGATCGATCTGCCCGTCGACCAGATCCGCGAGCTGGCAGCTTCAATCCTGATCATCGACCAGCAGCTCGACGATGCCAACCGGCGCATTGCCGCCATGATGATTGCAGAGCCGCCCGAGCCGCCGGAGCCTGTACGCAAGAAAGAGCTGGTTCGCGTTGCGGAGACCGTTCTCGTTGGCGAGGACAAGGCCCTCAACGAAGCACTCGAACTCCTGCTCAAGGCCAGATGGAACCTTGAGCAGGAACGCCACAGCGCGGGCGAGAACCTCGCCCGCCAGAAATTCGAAAGGGCGGCGATCGCCGTCTGCAACCACGTCTCCCCGAAACAAAGGACATGATCATGAACACCGCAGTCATTCTGGAAGAACGCCCCGATCAGGGCATCACATATGTCAATGGCAAGCCCTGGATGTGCGACGCAAAGGGCGGAATGTTGCCGCTCGAACTGATCAAACCCGCCGACAAGCTCGAAGACGAGACGGTGCGCAAGATCATGAACTACGCCCGCGATCTGTCCGCCCAGGTCGCGCGGTTTCGCGGACACACCATGACGGACCTCGGCGAGTTCGATGCGCTGCTCGATCAGGAATACGGCCTGAAGAAGGGCGGCAAGAAGGGCAACCGGACCTATCAGACCTTCGACGGGTTGATGAAGGTTTCTGTATCTGTCGCGGATTTCGTGGACTTCGGGCCGCAGCTGCAGGTCGCCAAGACATTGATCGACGAGTGCTTGAACGAATGGTCGGCGGACAGCAGGCCGGAGATCCGCGCCATCGTCACCCGCGCCTTCAACACCGACAAGGAAGGCCAGATCAACCGCTCGGAGATCTTCATGCTGCTCAGACTGCAGATCGAGGACGAGCGCTGGCTCCGCGCCATGGAGGCTATCCGGGATGCCATGCGGGTGACCGGTTCCAAGGAATATGTCCGGTTCTACGAGCGCCGCCGCATCACCGATCCATGGTCGGCGGTCACCATCGATCTGGCGAAGGCAGGTGTGTGATGGATTGGGAAACGATTTACACGGTCGAACTGGAAGGTTCGGATCATGTCGTGGGCCACGTTGAGTATATGGAGCTCCGCAATTCAGCCGGCGAGCCGACAGTTTGGCATCTTGCTATCTACGATCCAGCATCCCGAAAGCTGGTTCGACGTGTGCGCGCTGACCGGGTTGTCGATCAATGGATCGAGCTGAACACCGTGGAGTTCGCGTGATGGATAACTTCCGTCCACTCACCGTTAGCCCACACAACCTGAGCAACTGCCCGGTCTGTGGCGCGAGATGGCTCAAGGGTGCACGGTACGATCACAGCATCAGCACTGAGTTCGAATGCGGCGGCACCTTCAATATCGCCAACCGCCAGGTCCTTGTCGCAACCCCATGCCCGGCACCTTCCAATGTCGCCGCCAAGGCTTTGACCGGAGAGCTCCATGAAGTGGCGGTCCCGTGATGTCGCGACCGAAAACCGGACCTATCGAGATCCTTGTGCGCGCTGCCTGGCTTGAGGACAAGGTCGACGCCCTGCCGGCAGTGAAAGGTACGATCGCAGCCGCCTGGATGGATAGCCGCAACCGTCACATGACGGCCGTGACTGAACTCCGGGCAGAGCTTGACCGGGCCATCCCGCCGATTTCCGCACGCAATGACAACGGCACATTCACGGTCGCCAGCATGGGCATCCGGACAACTTCGACCATGGGGATCGCCTGCGCCTTGCGCAACTGGATTACGCTTGCGCGCCGGAAGGCGCAAGACCCGGATCGGAGCCTCTGACATGCGCCGGCCTGCGCCCACCGAGATCATCGATCTTTTCAAGTGGCGCGCGGCCTCTGACATCGAAGCGCGACGCCGGGAACTTGCCCGGCGCATCCAGACCCTGAAACCCAACGCCTGGCGGCGGATCGAACTGCAAGCCGAACTGAAGCAGCTGACCACTGAGGCGCTGAAGATGGAGATGAGAACGTGACTGCTCTTGCCAAATTGCATATCGCCAAGAAACAGCTGGGCCTTGATGACGACACCTGGCGTGATCTGCTGGAGCGCGAAACCGGCAAGCGATCCTCGAAAGACATGAGCGACGGCGAACGCGGCCGCGTTCTCGACGTTCTGAAACAACAAGGCTTCAAGCCCGTTTCAAAGGGCTCTCGAAAGGGGCTTGAGGGCAAGTATGCGAAGAAGCTGCAGGCGCTCTGGATTGCCAGCTACAATCTCGGCCTGATCCGCAACAAGGATGACGCGGCGCTTATCGTCTTCGTCAAGCGCCAGACCGGCCTTGATCACACAAGGTTCCTGCGCTTCGCCGATGACGCGGCCAGCGCGATTGAGGCGCTCAAGGGCTGGTTGGACCGTGACGGTGGCGTTGACTGGCGCAAGGACCGATACCTCCCCGACTGGACGCAATCCAATGGATACCGGATCGCCAAGGCGCAGCATCGGAAGCTTGCGGCACTCGGTTCGATTGCGACTTTGGAGCTTGATATCTGGCTTGGCGAAAATGGGTTTCGTACCGGCGCATGGATGATGGACAGCGACTGGATTGATGCGATGAACAAGCTGGGCGCATTGATCCGCTCCAAGGAAGGCGGCGCGTGATGCGGCTAGGGGCGCGTAAAGTCGTTCTTCTGACTGGAGAAGTCCTTGGTGTCGCGTTCACTCCGAACCATCAGGACAAGATAACCAACGAAAATGGTCAAGATCCACAAGAAGAACACAATGTTGCTGCCACCGCTATTAACAGCAAAAACACCGGAGCCGACGACGTAACACCAAAACACGATTGTTCGCGCCATTCCGGCAATAGTCCGTCTCGGCAAAGCAAATGGTTGGCCGCAATGGACACATACCATTGCCGCCTCCGACACTTCACCATCGCAGGTCATGCATTTTACCAGTTTTGCCACGTTCCCCTCCTTGGTCAGGTGAGACGAAAGCTGCACGCCAAACGCGAGTTTGGCAAGCCCGCGTTGATGTTTCAGTTTATCTTGCGGGAGGCATGCAAATGACCATCCGCGCGTCTGACCATGCTGTTCTGCGCTATCTCGAACGGGTAGCCGGTTTTGACATCGAGGCGATCCGTCGAGCGATGGAAGCCGAGTGCGAACACAACATGGGCGCACCATGCGTCCGGATCAGAGGTGCGCGCTATCTGCTTCGCGACGGCTGCATCATCACAGTGTTGAATGGCCGAACGGTCCCATATTGGAATTTCCTGACTGATCTGATGCGCGATGACGAAGCCCGCGCCGCTGCTCGAAGCCGCGAGGTTCGAACAGCAGAATGACCCGTTCCTCTCTGCCAGGTTTGCTCGGACAAATTGCGGACATCGCCGGACCAACGGCGGCGCTGCAGATTGCCCAGGCGCGCGGCGGAACACGGGTCGCCATCCCTCCGCAGGCGGATCCCGACCATTGGCTAACCGAATGCGTGGGCTTCGAGGTTGCTGACAGGATCTGCAAGGGTCTCGCGATTGTCGATGCCGATGACCGCAAGAAAGGCGTGACCGGCGAAGTGCTTCCGCTGGGCGATGCGTCGGTTCTGAAGACGGCCAAACGGCGGCTTCGAAAGGCGCTTGAGGAAGGCCACAGCGCCCGTGAAGCGGCACGGATTGCTGGCCTTCACGAGCGCACCGCCTGGCGCGAGAAAGCCAGGATCAACGGTTCGGATGACGACGGGCAAGAGAGCCTGTTCTAAGCAGCTTGCTTTTTTCTCGAAAACTTGATCTCAATTAGGTGATCAGCCCTCAGTGACTGACGCCTGTCAGCCCCGGCATCAACACGTTCTGCCGCAGGTTCGCGAACACGTTAATCGCGAATTTGCTGAAGGCAGATGCTATGTCAAGCTCGTCCTATGACCCGCGCCTCATTCCGTTCACCGGCCAGCACGAAGGCAAGGTGTTGCGCGCCTATCGCTGCCCGGCCGGCGTTATCACTATTGGCTTCGGGTTCACCTGGGGGTCGAAGATCTTCAGGGACTGGTGGCTTCTCAACAAGGGAACCAAGCTCAAGCTCGGCGATGTCATCGGAGAGGCCGATGCGTTCTATCTGCTCAAGGCACTGATCGACGCCGAGTACTATGGCCCGGTTCGCAAACACGCTGGCCACGCAACGCCGCATGCTCAGGCAGCAGCCACCGACATGCTGTTCAACTGCGGCCTTGGGGCCGCCAAGTGGACATGGTTCAAGGCATTGGTGCGCAACGACATCAAGGATGCTGCAAGGCGTCTTAAGGTGACAGCCACAACAGCCAAGGGCCGCCGCCTGCCGGGCCTGGTCCGCCGCCGAGCGGAAGCTTCGACAATCATGGAATTCAACCAGTGGCCTGCCTGGGTGAAAGCGCCCCGGACGTCCGCACCAAAGGAGATCAAGGCGGTCATGCCATCTTGGCACCTGGGCTCGGATGATTTCCAGCAGGATGTCGAATGGCTCACCAAGCTTGGTTATCTTTCCCCAAGTACCGCAAACGACAGAGCGCTTATCACCGCTGCCACGCGACGCTTTCAGGAGGCACATCCGCAGCTCGACAATGACGGCGTGCTCGGCCGCGCAACGCTCGATCAGCTCCAGCGAGTGGTCGACCTCAAGAGCAAATCTGCCAAGGGCTCAGCTGGCGCAGGCGCGGGTGCTGCCACCGGCGTGGCCGACCAGACCGTTGCTGCCAGCGGATATGGCGAATGGATCCTCTATGGCAGCCTTGCGTTCCTCGTGATCGGTGGGGCCTGGCTTGCCTGGCGGTACCGGGACGAACTCCGCCTGGCCTTCGTCGACGGCACCGGAAAGACCGGGAGAGCAAAGCAATGATCGGGGTTTTGAGCGCCACCCTGGTAATTGCCATTCTGGTTGTCGTCATCCTCGGCACGGGGAGCGCCTGCTTCGTGTGTGTGCTGGCGGGCAAGAGCCGTCCGGCGGTTGGGTGGTTTGCCGCCTGCCTTGTCTCGGCCGGTATCCTGAGCTCCATCCTGGGAGGGTTCTGACATGAGCGCCATTGCAAGCATTCTCATTGGTGTCGCCGCCGAAGTTGGCGCTCCGCTGATCAAACGGGCGCTGGAAAACAGGTTCGGCAAGGTCTCCGGTGAACTCGCCGAAACCGTGATCAAGACGGTTGCCGCAAAGGCCGGCGCAGAGCCGATCGATCTTGAGGCGCTAAAGCCTGCGGAACTCAAGGAAGCGGTGCTCGCTACCGAGGCCGACATGCCCGAGCTGATCGCTCTGTATACAACCGGGCTCGAAGGCCAGTTTGCGCTTCTGCAGTCTGAGACCAAAGAGGGTTTCTGGCAATCGTTCTGGCGCTACGGCTGGATGTATCTGCTCGCTGTCTTCTGGATCTGGCGGATCATTGTGGCACCCATCGTCAATCAGCGGCTTGGCTCGGCCGGCGGCATGATGATCGAGATGATCGATGTCGCCACACTGATGACGCTGACCTCATGGTTCATGGCGCTCTACATGGGCGGCCACACCATCAAGGATTTCGGCAAGAACGTAATCGATGCCGTGCTCAAAGGGCGCAAGCCATGAGAGCGACTGATTTCATGGTGGAGCAGGCCGAGGCCCGAGTTGCGGTCGAGACCGGCCTGAAGATCGAGGCGGTGTCGGGACGCTTGACCCGGCCCGGCAGCAAGACATGCAGAGACTGCGGCGACCCGATCAGCGAGGAACGCCGCCGTGCCGCGTCCTTTGCGGTTCGCTGCTTCGACTGCCAGTCAACAAGGGAGACCAAGCGGTGATCAGAGACGTCTTTGCCCGGTTCAACAGGTTCGTGTTTCACGATCAGGTGCGCCTGATCGAGATCCTGTCGATCCTGTGCCTGGTCGGCTACTGGCAACAGTTCTCTGCCAATCCGGAAATCCTTGAACGGTCGAGCTATGCCGGGTTTCATTTCATGTCAGCAGGCGGCTGGGCGGCTGTCACGGGCTTTGGAGCCCTGCTTCACACTCTTGTCCTGATCATCCGCTGGCGCTTCCAGGACGAGGCGCGGATCCTGATGATGGCGCTGGCTTGCGGCTTCTGGGTCATGGTTACACTCTCCTTCGCTTCGATCGGGCTGTCTTCGACGGCAATCAAGACCTATTCCGCGATCGCCATTCTTTGCTTTATCTCCGGAGTGTTCCTGGCATGGACAACCTCATCCCGTCACTGATCGAGATGGCTGGTCCGGTCGGTGCCACCGCCGCGATCCTGCTGCTCGCTTTCGCGGCCATCATTCGCTGGAAAGGCTGGAAAGGCTTTGGCGATGGCGACCGCATGATTTCGTCCTCACGCGTTGATCAGATCGACAGCAAGCTCGGCACAATCGACAAGCGTCTCAAGGAAGTCGAAGTCGATCTTGCTTCACGTCCGACCCGAGAGGACCTGTACCGCGTCGAGCTTATGATCGGCCGCATGGATGAACGCCAAAAGAGCATGGAGGCGATGGCGAAAGCGATTGGTTCCGCCGTAACCCGGATCGAGGACTTCATGCTTTCCTACGCCAAGGAACAAGGGAAGAAGTGATGTTTGAAGGTTATGCCGACCATTACGATGCTGAAGCCCGGCTTGTCATTCTCAAGGCGCTGGCTGGTGAGACTGACTACCGGCTGTCCGACAGCATGCTCACCACCATGCTGGAAGCCTTCGCCATCAAGCGTGGCCGGGATTATGTGCGCAATCAGTTGCGTTGGCTCCAGGCCAGTGTTGGAGCGATCAGGCTGACAGAAGCAGGGACCGCCGTTATCGCCGAACTTATTGAGCCGGGCCTTGACCACGTCGAGCGCCGCCGGGTGCTTGAGGGCGTCAAGAGGCCCAGCCCCTCCAGGAGCGGCTGAGCATGGCGAACAAACAGGACAAAGGCCGTGGCCGGCTGTCATCTATCGACCTGCTGCCCGACGAGGCGCAACCCGATATCGTCTGGGCAGGCGAGGAACTCCGGAAACGCGACCGGCTCCAGAAAGACATTCTGGCTGAGTTCAATGCACGGCTTGCCGATCGCGGCATCGGGCCGGTTTCTGTCGGAGCCTTCAGCCGCTATTCAACACAGCTGTCGGTCACAACCCGCCGCATTGAAGAAACCCACCGCATTGTCAAAGCTCTTGGCGCAAGGCTCGATGCGGCATCTTCAGATGATCTGACGATGATGGTCGCCGAGCTTGGCAAGACACTGGTGTTTGAACTTCTGCAGGGTGCGGGCGAAAGCGGCTACACTCCGAAGGATGCCAAGGAACTGGCCATGGCGGCGCGATCATTCGCCCAGGCACAGAGAGCTTCGACGGATCGCATTGTGGCGCTTGAGAAGGAAATGGAAGGCAAGGTCGAAGCGGTTACCACGGCAATGGCCAAACAGACCGGCTTGTCGGCCGAGCAGGTTGCGAAGATCCGCCGCGATGTTCTGGGCGTTCGGGAATGAACCAGACCCCCGACAATCTCCCAATAGAGCCGGTGATAGCGCGCGAGCCTGACCAATTGCCGGAAGAGCTCACGCGGGGATCTGAGATCCCCGCAACTCTTGATCCTCTGGCCGACGGCATCCTGATGAAGCATCAGGCCGATTGGCTTGCCGACAAGAGCGATCTCAAGCTTGGCGAGAAAGGCCGGCGCACCGGTATCACCTTCGCCGAGGCGCTGGATGACACGCTGATTGCCGCATCCACCCGCGAAGCCGGTGGCGACAACATTTTCTATATTGGCGACACCAAGGACAAGGGCCGCGAGTTCATCGGCTATGTGGCGCACTTCGCCAGGATTGTCGCCAAGGAGCTGCTCACGGTCGAGGAGTTCATGTTCGAGGACGCCAGGGAAGACGGCACCTCCCAGATGATCTCGGCGTTCCGGATCCGTTTTGGCTCAGGCTTCCGGGTCGAGGCGCTGTCCTCACGCCCGGAGAATATCCGGGGTCTTCAGGGCATCGTGGTGATTGACGAGGCCGCGTTCCACAAGGATGTGCGCGGCGTGCTTGATGCGGTCAATGCGCTTCTGATCTGGGGCGGCAAGATCCGGGTGATCTCCACCCACAATGGCGTTCTGAGCCCGTTCAATGAACTGATCCGCGAAGCGCGTGCGGGCAAGAACCCGTTCTCGGTTCACTTCATCCCGTTTGGCGAAGCGGTCAAGAATGGTCTGTTTAAGCGGGTTTGTCTGATCAAGAGCAAGGTATGGTCGCCCGAGGCGGAAGCCGAATGGGAAGGCAACATCCGCAAATCCTACGGCCCGCGCACCGCCCAGATGAAACAGGAACTGGACGCGATCCCAGCGGAAGCCGAAGGTGCTGCACTCACCCGCATGCAAATCGAAAGCTGCATGGCTGCCAACATTCCGGTGGTTCGCTGGTCCTGCACTGACGAGTTCAAGGATTACCCAGACCATATCCGCAAGCTCGAAGCCAAGGCCTTCTGCGAGCGCGAACTGAAGCCCCTGCTGGGCAAGCTCAACACCCGGCTGGCTCATGTGTTCGGCGAGGACTTTGCCCGCTCGGGCGATGTCACCGACATCATCCCCTTCGAGATTGGCACCGACCTCGTGCGCCGCTGTCCTTTCATTGTCGAACTCAGGAACGTGCCGTTCGATCAGCAGCGCGATATTCTCTATTACGTGGTCGACGGACTGCCGCGTATGTCAGGCGGCGCGCTCGACGCTACCGGCAATGGCGCCTATCTGGCGGAAAAGGCTGCGCAACGCTATGGCGCGACCATCGTCGAAGTGAAGTTGTCGCAGTCCTGGTACCAGACCGAGATGCCGGCCTACATCGAGGCGTTCTCAGACAAGACCGTTGTGCTACCGCGCCATGACGACATCCTGCAGGATCATCAGGCCCTGGCCTTTGTGAACGGCATCATCAAGGTGCCCGACGATCACCGCTTCAAGGGCGGCGACGGATTTGACCGGCATGGCGACAGCGCCATCGCCGGTGCACTTGGCTATTTCGCCAGCCGCCAGAACCTGCCTGAATATGGCTACATCCCGGCAGACGAACTCAACAACTCAACCGGCGCATTCGACACCGCCCATGACTTTGAAACAGGTGGCAGAGCCCTATGGTAACGCGCAGCAGCACAATCCTCGGGCCGGATGGCCGCCCGATCGAAATCTCCGGTCTCAGTGAAGAGATCGCCCAGCCAGCTCTCACCGGCAGCAGGCAGACCCATTCGGACCGGGAGGCCACCGGCCTCACGCCGGAAAAGCTCGCGTCGATCCTGAGCCGCGCTGCAACAGGCGACATCCGCTCCTACCTGACGCTGGCCGAGGAAATGGAGGAGCGCTACCTGCATTATGCGAGCCAGTTGCAGACCAGGCGACTGGCGATCGAAAGCCTGAGTGTTTCGGTGGAAGCCGACAAGACTGTGCCGACAAAGATTGTCGATGCGGTCAAAACCCTGATCGAAAATGATGGGTTCGATGATGCAGTAGGCTCGCTCACCGATGGCATCGCCAAGGGGTTTGCGACGGTCGAGATGTGCTGGGAGTATGAGCAGAAGCTTTTGCAGCCGGTCAAGTACATCTCACGCGATCAGCGCTTCTTCCAGTTCGAGCGCGTCGGCCTGTCGGAACTACGCCTGGTCGTCGATGGCAACGCCGATGGCGAGATGTTGCCCGAGGCGAAATTCCTGCGCCATATGCCACGATCGAAGATGGGCATTCCGATCCGGCGCGGCGTTGCCCGGCCTGCCGCCTGGGCCTATCTGATCCAGTCCTTCGGATTGCAGGATTGGTCAGCCTTCGCCGAGATCTATGGCATTCCGTTCCGGGTCGGCCGCTATCATTCTGCAGCGTCCGAGAAAGATAAACGCACATTGTTGCGTGCTGTCACCATGATCGCCAATGACGGGGCGGCAATCATCCCTCAGGGGATGGATTTCGAGTTCCATGAAGTCAGTGGCACGCGCGGCGAGGCCGTCTTTGGCGGCCTGCTCGATTATGTCGATAAGCAGATATCGAAGCTGGTGGTTGGTCAGACCATGACCTCGGATGACGGCTCATCGCTCGGCCAGGCCAAGATCCACAACGAAGTGCGGCTTGATATTCTGCGCGCCGATGGCAAGCAGCTCGCTTCCACCATCAACCGCGATCTGATCCGACCGTTCGTCGATCTCAACTTCGGCCCGCAGAACGATTATCCGCGCGTCGAGCTGCCGGTACCGGATCCGGAAGATGTGGATGCGCTCTCGTCGAGCCTGGCAAAGCTGGTACCGCTTGGCCTCCGCGTTGGACAACGCGAGATCCGCGACAAGCTGGGCTTGTCGGATCCCGGTGAGGACGAGGATGTGCTCACACCGCCGTCTAGGCCATCCGACATCAAAGCACCTGATGCGCGCGAGATCGCCAAACAGGTGGGCAAGCAAAAGCTCGGAAAATTCTCCGCCAGTCCAGCCACTAACGAGCATGGTGAAGGATGCATGTGTCCGGGTTGCTCCAGTTTCGCGGCAGCCGGCGACCGGGATGATGCCGTTGGCGAGTTGGAGGAGCTATTCGACCAGATGTCAGGCTTCGAGCAGCTGTCCGCGCCTTTGTTCAAGCCGTTCCTCGACATCTTGTCTGAAGCCAAAAGCTATGAAGAGGCGATCGCCATGTTGAACGCCGCCCGCCCCGACGCCGGCCCCTTTGTCGAGAAGCTTGCGGAGCTTACAGCGATCGCGCGCGGCATCGGCGACATGAGGGACTAGGCCAGGCCATGGCCGATATCAAAAAGCCCTTTCCGGTACTTGAGGCTGTTACCGGGTACTTCGACCGCAAGGACCTGAAACCATCCTTCTCCTGGCTCGATATCTATGGCGAGGAACATGCGAACGCCATGACGGTGGCCGGGGCTGTCGAGCTGGAAGTGCTGGAGGCTTTCCGTTCAACGATGTCGGAAAGCCTTGGCAAGGGTCAGGGCTTTGAGACATGGAAGGAAACAATCGCCAAGGAGTTGACCGGGCTCGGTTGGTTCGGGCCGCGCCTGGTGAAAGACCCGCTCGGCATCGATCCCGACAAGCTGGTCAACTATGCCTCCGACAGGCGGCTCAAGCTGATCTTCTGGTCCAACATGAATTCGGCGCGCGCGGCAGGCCAATGGGAGCGCTCCCAGAAGTTCAAGGCGTTCCTGCCGTATCTGCTTTATGTGCGCACCACCTCGATCGAGCCTCGGCCCGAGCACCTTGTCTTCGCCGGTACCATCCTTTCCGTCGATCATCCGTTCTGGGATACGCATTTCCCGCCCAATGGCTGGCTTTGCAAATGCACCGTGCGGCAGATTACCAAACGCGAAGCCGGACGGCTCGCGGAGGATGAAGCCTATTCCGATCAACCACCCGAGACCGGTCCGGACCGACCGCATGTCAACCGGCGCACGGGTCAGGTCGAGATGATACCGGACGGCATAGACGCGGGCTGGCACACCAATCCCGGCCGAACGCGCACCCGGACATTGATCAAATCCGTTGCCGACCGGCTGGAAGCTGCAACCAGCAAGGACGCCACCCGCGTGCTGACCGATCTCTGGTCCGATCCGTTCCTGCGCATCGCGCCGAAGCTACCCGACCAGGTCTTTCTGCCAGCCGGGCGGTCGGAGCGTCTGGCTTTAGAAATGGGCGACATCATCAAGCGCCAGGACGTCTCTCCGGTTATAACCATAGACAGCCGGGAAATCGCAGATCGGATAGGCAAGGACGGACTGACCTTTGTGGATTTCGCGCTGGTGCCAAAGATCCTTGACGGCGGGACCATCCTGCCCGATCCAGAGGGCGACGATCAGACCCGATCATTGGTCGCTCTTTTCGGCAAGACATGGTGGCGGGTGTTCGTGACGATCTCGCGAGACGGGTTTCTCCGGGTCAACTCACTGCACCGGCGAAGCCGCAAGGCGGTTAAGAAAGAGCTCGCGGCCGCAGGACGGTCCATTGACCACATCCGGGATCTTCTGGATGAGTAGTCCCGTGTTGAGGATAAGACCTCGACCATTCTGCCTACACTGAGTTCGGAGGTCGCAATGCAGAAGATTGTTGCAGCAGTTTCCATTCTTATCGTCGCTTCCTTATCTGCGGCAACCCAGGGGCAAGCGCACGACAGGCATCAGGTGATCGTGGAAATGCAGAACGGAGAGCCTCTGCTGGTCGACATGGATGAGTGGGCCATCACCTCGTTGCTCGTCATGGATTTCGCATTCGATGAAATGGAGAAGGTTGCGGATCCGGAAAATCATTTTTCCAGGGACATGCAGCTTTATCGGTTGAGAGCCGCCTCAGCTGTTGTGCTGCACAAGACCAACATCTTCGGCAAGATGATGCTCGGTGCGGCAGAGGCCGTGGACCCGGCGCGAACCAGAGAGCTTTCCAGCTGCAATCTGGCGCTGGAAGACATCGACAAGAAGATTTCCAACACTGTTCGTTTGATAAACGACGAAGACGTCATCTTTGACCCAGCCACACTTCGCCAGTCATTCCAGCAGCAATTTGCTCTCTGCGCCGCAGCTATCAAACAGGTGAATTGAAGAAACCCGCTTGCGCCAAAACCGTTAGCGTGTCGGTTCCCATGCGTAGTCTTTAGAAGGATGCCACTGGTTGTAGCCTTCTTGCTTCGCAGGTTGGTTGAGCCGGATGAGGGAAATGCAAGTTGCCACGATAATCATGGCCAACATAACGCCCCAGAACAGTAACATTGCGAGAATCATCATGACCCCTCCAGATAAATTTCTTCCCTGTCAGTTTATTAGCAACACCTTGCGCCAAACTTGTTGCAGTTGACTTGTTTTCATAAATGTCCAGCAAGCTGCGGCCATCAAATTGGATCTGAGGCAAACCGCCAATCTCACAAAATCCCGAACCGCCAAATTTGCCTGCTGACGCCGATGACGGCTCAAGCCGCATAGTCGGCCATCTTTTCCCCAAACACTTACCCACGGCTATTGAAGGCCTTTTAAAAATCGATCTGATTTTGGGTGGGGGGCCGACTTTGCCGTTCTGTGGCGGATCGCGCATCTGTCGCTGATCTAGTCTGGTCTTGAGAACTTCCCGGCCCTGACTGTTGTCAGCCCTTTGGTGCCGTTCATCTGGTGCAATCTTGCCGCCATGAACACGCGATTGCAAACATTTTCTACAGACGAGCAGCTCGGCACGGCCAGCGCCACCGGCGTCATCCTGTTTGACGTCTTTGCCGCTGGCAAACCCGAAGATGCCTCTCAGGGGCCGCTCTGGGTGAAGCTTGCTCCGCGTGGCCGCTTTACCGCCCGCGACGGCCGCCAGTTGGAGGTCGATCCGGAACTACTGGTTCGCCGGTTTGACGCCGATGGCGTGGATCTTCCCATCGATCTCGATCACGCCACCGCCAAGGGCGGCCTGTTTGGCGACGCTGCTCCGGCGATTGGCTGGATCAACAAGCTCGAAGCTCGTCCCGATGGTCTTTATGGCAAAGCCGAGTGGCTTGAAGGTGGAATGAAGATCCTCACCGCCCGGTCGCACCGTTACATTTCGCCATCGCTCAAGCCCGACCAGTTCGGCAAGGCGCTGTGGCTTCATTCAGCTGGTCTCGTTGCAGCCCCTGGCATTTCCATGCCGGCGCTGGCCGGAGCCGAGTTTTCATCCCAAACCAAGGAACCGCAAATGTCCAAGGCAATTGCTCTTGCGCTCGGCCTGACCGAAGACGCAAGCGAGACCTCATGCCTGAGCGCCATTCAGACGCTCTCGGCCAATCTGGTCGACAAGTCAGTCCATGAAGAGGCGCTTCAATCGCTTCAGGCGACAACGACTGAGCTTACGACGCTCAAGGCCGAAACCCGCAAGGGCAAAGTCGACGAGCTGATCGAAGGCGCGCTCAAGGCCAAGAAGATCACGCCCGCCCAGCGCCAGCACTACGAAACACTGTGCGCCACCGATGACGGCCTGACCTCGGTGACCGCGCTGTTTGAAGCGATGACGCCGAAGCTCGGTGACACCGGGCTCGATGGGAAACCAACGCCCGGTCAGCAGAACCTTGATGCCGGCGACGTCGACATCATGGCACTTTCCGCCAACATTCGAACACGGGTCGCAGAGGCCGCCGCGCGTGGCGTGGTGCTCAACTATGACGCCGAGTTCGATCTCGCCCTCTCGGAGATCACCAAGCCATGAGCAATCCAGTCCTCATCAAATCCTTCCCCGTGGTTGCCGCCCTTGCCGGCAATCTGATCGTGGCGCTCTCGGGCACGGACAACATTGCCGAGGGGGCCGCCGCTGATACCGACGCCATCCTCGGCGTATCCGAGCGCATGGGTGCAGCGGCTGGCGGCCAGCTCGATGTGGTTCTGTCCGGCACCTATGACGTGATTGCCGGCGGCAACGTGACGGCAGGTGATTTCATCACCGCAGACGCCAATTCCAAGGGCGTCCCTGCTGCGCCATCCGCTGGCGATGTCGTTCGCTATGTCGGGATCGCCCTTATAGGCGCAGTCGCTGGCGACGTTTTCCCGATCCTGATCGCGCCTGGCGCAATCAACACACCGGCGGCCTGACCGCCCGCGTTCTAACCCTTGAACTGAAGCGGCCCGGAGGGGCTTGAAAAGGAAACACCGCCATGACTATCCGCCCCTTTGTGACCCACGCCATTTTGACGGCCTATGCCATCGGCTATCAGAACCCCGACGCGGTCTACATTGCCGACCAGGCCCTGCCGCGTGTGCCGGTTGGTGGCGAGAAATTCTCCTGGACTGAATATTCGCTCGAAGAAGGCTTTGCTGTTCCCGACAACGCGGTCGGACGCACCGGCCGGGTCAACCGGATCGAGTTGAGCGGAGAAGAGAAGGAAAGCGCGGTCAAGGATTACGGCCTCGAAATACCGATCCCCAATTCGGACATTGATGAGGCACGCAATGCCCGCGAAAAGAAGCTCTCGACGATCGATCCCGAACGACAGGCAGCGCGCCGAATCAAGAGCTACAACATGAACAACCGCGAAATCCGCGTGGCAAACCTGATCCAGGATCCCGCCACCTATTCGGCCGCCCGCAAGGTAGCGCTGACCGGAACGGACAAGTGGTCGGACTATGACAATTCATCTCCGATCACGGACATCAAGGACGCCATGCGCTCGACGTTGGTGCATCGGCCCAACACGGCCGTCATGGGAGAGCTTGTCTGGCACTACCTGTCCTCACATCCCGACATCGTCAACGCCATTCGCGGCAACCTGACGAACAAGGGCATTGTGACGAAGGAAGAGTTTGCCCGACTGTTCGGCCTGCGCCGGGTGCTGGTCGGGGAAAGCCAGATCAATGCGGCCCGTCCCGGTCAGGTGGCAAACCTGCAGATGGTCTGGGGCACTTCGCTGCAGCTTCTCTACATCAATTCAGATGCCGGTCCGGACGGCGATGTCACCTTCGGCTTTACCGCTGAATATGGCTCGCTGGTGGTCATGCGCGACGAGGACCGGGATGTCGGCCTGCAGGGCGG
>Ga0209344_10003065_pt1 | contig 17136 bp, 17 predicted proteins | sample Cruoilmetagenom6_FD_187293 | JGI IMG/M metagenome (GOLD analysis project Ga0209344, IMG submission 187293) | Oil polluted marine microbial communities from Coal Oil Point, Santa Barbara, California, USA - Santa Barbara Oil Seep Sample 6 (SPAdes)... | ecosystem: Environmental > Aquatic > Marine... | reverse complement strand
TGCAATAAGGGGGCTCAAGATCAAGCCCTTGGCCGTTCTCGCGGTGGCCTGAGCACCAAGATTCACATGGCTGTGCGTGGTCTGGGTTGTCCGGTCCGCTTCATGCTGACTGCAGGCCAGAAGGGCGACGCACCACCAGCCGGGCCCCTGATCAAGGGGCTGCCCGCCGAAATCGTTATGGCCGACACCGCCTATGACAGCGACCGACTGCGCAATCTGATTGCTGAAAAGGGAGCCATTGCGGTTATCCCGAACAATCCGTCACGTGCGAAAAAGTATCCGCTGGATAAACAGCTCTACGCTCAGCGCCACCTGGTCGAATGCTGTTTCTCAAGACTCAAGCAGTTCCGCAGGGTCGCGACACGCTTCGAGAAAACCGCAAGAAACTACCTCGCGGTCGTCACAATCGCCGCACTTGTCCTATGGATCAGATAACTGTCCACACAACCTAGAGGGTTCATTTCTCGGCTCTCAAGGGCAACGAACGGGGTATTGGTGTGCGTGTTCATGAACACACCGACCAACCAATTCTCACGCAGCCACGTCTCAATTGCCTGAAGGTGCGGGGTCGATCCAGCTTGATTGGCGTCGCGCATGTTGATTGCGTTGCGTTCGAGTTCCTCTGGGGAGAAGACGTACATGTCGTCTGGTGGCGTTCGCAGCATACGCGATACTAGGTAACTCGGGGTGTTGAACGATACCAGGTATTCGTAAATCTGTGCGATCGCGGACTGGGTCAGGGACGGATCGGTGATGCCCGATATTTGATGTACGCCCAGCTTGCCGTCGGCGATGCGTTCCTTGCCGGCAAGGAATATAAGCGAGCATGCAGAATGACACTGGTCAGCGATGGGTACCGAGGTGCTTAACCCCGCGGCCCTTATGGCGCGCGCGATATCAAGCGCAGGAAAGACTCGACCGCCAGGGCTATTTAAGCTGACCTTTTTCAAATCTGGGTGCGCCGGCATCGCTTTTAAGAAGGTATCGGCGACGGCTTGGCTGATCTCCCCCTCAATCCGAAGCACGGAGCCTTGGACGCTGACCCCATCTACGGAAATAGTTTGCGATGCGGCCGGGAGCGCAATCGAAAAAACAAATGCGGCTAGGCTGGTCGCGAGAAAATGCAGCGTGTAGCGCCGTCCCCGTGTTAAGAGGCGATGAGCGGAACTGCGTCTTGCTTTCGACGGCAACCGGCTGGAATACCCTGTTGTGGAAATGATGGATTCGAGTTTCACGAGAGGTCCTCTACTCGGCCTGAGTTTGCAGTTTCGATTTCAATACATTCCACGCTTCACTTGCCTTCTTGCCCGCGGCCATAGTCTTCGATGGCTGGGCCTTCAAAGCACCGAGAAGTTCGGCGAGTTCTGTGTCGACGGCAATCGGATGGACACTGGCCTTCATCATGATCTCGATGCAGGCACGGGCCTTGGACGGTTGCTGATTGGTGATGACGTCGATCTGAAGGTCATGACGCGCTTCGCAAAGTGAAACGATGTCGTCGGAAAAGCGGCGGACCAACCATGTACGTTGCGGACTGCCAGTGGTCTCGGTCTGCGACGTCTTTTCCTTCAGAAGCCTGATCTTCAAGTCGATGGCGGAGATCAAAGCCTCTTTGAACCGCTCGGTTGCCGCATCCAGTTCCGCCAGCCATTCAGACGAAAGGAGGCGGGTTGCCTGCTCTCGAGTCCATCCCGTCCCCAGCAAGGCTCCTACCCCGCCAACACCACCTAGAACAAGCGCGCCGGCAGGGCCGAATGCGAGCAACCCCAGCGCCTTGCCCGACAACCCACCGATTGCTGACAACCCGCCTTTGACGCTCCCGTCCATGACGACAGAGAACGGAAGATCGGAAAGGGGCATTCTCCCCTTCCATACACGATGCAGGTTTCTCGCTGACGAGATCGCCATTGCGAAGTATGGAACGTTTAGGTCGCCGAGCGCCTCGCCCGCTTCCAGTGATGTTGTCATGATCAAATCGGCTATGTCGCGCTCGAAGCCCTCGACGTAAAAGACCTTTCCCGCCCACGCTGCACCGCTGTCGATGACGGCCTCGGCCAGCTCTCCATTCGCATAGACAGGCATGTCCGGGTATTTGGAAAAATGCTCCCGTAGCCCGTCGAGACCCAAAAGACATTTGACCTGGAACGGCACCCCGTCAACCAGAAGGTCGAACCCTGGATTGTTGGAGGCATCCGGAAACGTGACGACATGGCCGCTCTCGACGAGCCTTGCCGCCACGAGCTGTTCGGACACATATCCACGGAGGTTGTTCCCTGCCCCGGCCTCAGCGGCCGCGGCCATCGATCCGATACGTTCAGCAAATCCCCCAAACTGAAAGATGTCACCAATGTCCTCGGACCTTGAAAAATCGGCGGCATCCAAAACCATTGGGTCGATCGAGACCGCATTGTAGACAATGTCTCCCGCCGTCAGCCCGGCGACGGTCGCCGCCTCAGTTGCGTCGCCCCGACTGCGAGACAGCACGCCTTCGAGCAGGGTGCCAAACCTGTCTGAGGAACCAGCGGCATCTTTGTAATTTCCTGGAGCTTCTGGAACCTGGCCATCCATCGACCTGCCGACGGCCGAAAGACGTGAAAGCATGTCATTCCTATGCTTCACAGCGAGTGCCTTGAAATCGTCGCTCGTGGCAGTCCTGAAATCATTGAGTGCTATCGCAAGACCGTTTCGCTCCATAGACAACCCGCGTAGCGCAAGCTGGACGGCTACAAGGGCCGCCAGCTTTGCGGTTTGACCTCCGTTGACGTGGCGATTGGCCAGATAGCCCACACCGAGGACGGCTGGCACCGAGAAAAGCGGGTTCGCCAACAGGAATAAGGTCGAGACAACCGCAGGGCCGCTCATAAGCGGAATGTATGCCGATGCCTGAGCCGCAAGGATGTAGGCGCTAAACCCTGCCAGGTTGACCCCCACGCCGATCGTGAACGCAGATGTCCCTGATATCAGAAGGGCAAGCGCGGCTTTGTCCCCAGCCGCCAGTGCCTCGCGCATGGCATCGTCACGCAGTTCCGGAGGCAGGCTTTCGATGTGGTTTCGGACCTTTCGGCCAATCGCCTGCTGGTCCTGTTTGGACAACTCTCCAGACTGAGCAGCTTCGGCCACTGCTCTGGCTACGAGCTGCGCCCGTTTCGCCACCAGCGTGGCGAACTCCTGAGTTTCACAGCCGCGAATAGCTTTAACCCCGCGCCAGACCTTTTGAAATGTCATCCGGGTTTCATCGACGGCATCATCGGCAATGGGCGTTGCCATGATCGTCGCCGCTTTGAAAGCGAGGCCTGCGCACTGGGAGTTTGCGCTCCGTGATGACAATGGAAGTGACGGATCAAGGCCCAATGCCTCCGTCATCCGTACCCAGAGCCGAATACGCAGGGCGCGCTCTGACGACTGCGAGGAATGCAACGCCTCGGCAGCCTCGTTCAAACGGTGGGCAAAGCCCGTGGTATCCGCATCACTGCTGTTTTTTTGAACGCGCGCAAGCAGATCGCTCGCCCGGTCCATAGAAATGGCAAGCAACGTGGTGGCTTCGAAGCTGGCGAGGAGATTGCAGAGTTCGCGCCGATTTAGTGCGCCCAGACCTGCAAGGATAGTCCATGGCGGTACATACAAATTTGCCCCCTCTCGAATGCTTTAATGTTCATGCCGGAATGTGCGTAGGAAGTCGATGGGTTAGCGATGCCGGACGGACTTGAGGCTGACCTTGAAAACATCGGCTCCCAAACAAAGGCGGCGGGGTTGCGCGGCAAACGGCCTGAAGCTCAAAAGGATAAAGCCTGGGGGCAAGTTCACCCTACCTAGCGTCTACGGAATTTTCAGTCGCACGGTAGATTTCGAGTTGCGCGGTAACATCGATCAATTTGGTATCTGGCGGCACAAGATCGCGTGCCCGCATCATGTCATAGATCGTGTCACCGGTTGTTAGCTGGATAGTTGTCTCTGACGACGAGTAGGACCAGAGATCGTTTTTCTGTTCGAGTTCTGAGAACAGTTCCTCGATCGTGCCACCTGGCTTGTAGAATGTGGTCGGACTTCCCACTCCCGGTGAAAAGAGACACCAGACGAACCGATTGCCATCCCGAGTTTTGGCAATCGGTAGATAGGCGATCCATGTTGCGGCAGTTCCTTGCATCACCTGACGCCCGCCGAAAGCGATAGCGTCCTCACCGTTCTCCATGAGTTGTGAACCCTCAACGAACTCGTTGAACACCGAAGCGGCCGTGGCAAAACCCTCAAGACTGCTGCGGCGCTGAAGGTGGTAATACCGATTAACGCATCCGTTTCGGATCATCGACCACGTAAACGCATAGTTATCGCGGATTTGGTACGAGTAATCCTTATAGTCGATGCCCAATACCCCGACGGCATCAACATCGTCGACCATATACATCTCATCTTGTTCCGGCGCGAGAATACGAGGCAACTCTGCTGGAGGTATGTAGAGACGATCCGCAAGCGCAATCAGTCTCGCAATTCCGAGAACAGCGGCGCGGTAAGCCTCTTGGACAAGTTCCCCCTCGTAGGTTCCATCTTCAACAACAAGATATGGCGCGTGAAATCCGAGCCGCGCACCCTTCTCCAGCGAGCGCAACGGAATTTGCCCGGGTAGAGGGTCGTCCTCTCCAACAGGGGTCGGGTCTTTGGGACGGCCAACGCCGCCGAGAAACGCAATTGCGCAGGCCGAGTAGCAAGAGTCCGCTGACCTGACGACTGTCGCGAGCCCGAAACGGCGGAAAATCATCGCGAGATCGATGCCTTCGTGATAATCGCCCCCCGCGCTGTCCAAGGCAATGACAATTTGTTGCCATGGGTCCTTTTGATAGGAGACCTCAGCCTTACGCAAAGCCTCAATTACCCGACTGCTATCTCCTTCGGCGATCTCGCCTTCAAGTCGGAACCTCGCCTCCGGACCGATTGGTCCGTCTTTAAGTCCCTCGAATGTGATCTCCGCAGCGTGAGAGGCCGAAGTGAAAAGCATGGCCAAGACCAGCGCAACACAGAATGCCCGCACCCGAGACGTCAATTTGCGATACCTGGGCAAAGCTGCTGGAAAACGCTGAGTACGGTGTAATATCCAGAGGCCGACGAGCCATCCAGGATTTCTCCTGAAGCAACTTCGCGCACCACATAATCCGCCATGATTTCAGATGAATTGGCTTTGCCTTCGAAGGCGTAGGCTTGCCCATAAACATCGGTCCAGGTTTTCTTCTTGCAGTCGCCAGTCACCCGATCCTCGACTTTCACATCGGCCATCGTCCTTTTGACGCAAGCCATGGAGTAGTCCAGTTCGTAGTCCACACAGTAGGCTTTCGCATCTTTGGGCGTGTGCTTGATCATGATGATCGCATTCGTCGTGCCAATCCCTGACTGGGATACCGTCGTAACGTGCATTCCCGCGCGTGAGCCGTAGTAAATCGGATGGTCTTCCTGCGCGAGAAGAGGATCAACGAGAGCGGCCGAAAGCGAAATACAGATGGCGGCGCGGATGCCGAATTTTCTTTTATAAGATGCAAATTCCATAGTTCCCCCTCGAACGTCACAGGCAGCCAGACTGGGCTCAAATTACCCCTGTCGGCAACTATTGGAGTCCCCTTTTAAGCCGATGAAACAGTTGCAGGAATGGATGCAGATTGTCGAGTGACAAAGCGTCGTTATTACAATCTCTGATCGGCCCGTTCTTGGCACCTTGCCTTCTACGGGTATTGCTGAAATTAATATGTGTCGAATCTGGGGGACAATATGCTGATACGAACAGTCATTCTCACCATATCTATTCCGAGTCTGGCCAGCGCACAGTCAGTCCCGCGATACGATCCTGCTGCCTATTGCGCTAAGGTCTCTGAAGTGAGTGGTGGCTCTAAGATGATTTATAATGGTTGCCTGAAAATGGAGCAGGAAGCCTATGATACGCTGAAAATATCGTGGGGGTCCGTTCCTGATCGCACCAAGACCTATTGCGACGAGGTAGCCCGTGTTAGTGGCCCCTCGTATAGCATCTTGAAAGGATGCATCGACATGGAGTCTGAGGCTTCGAACACCACGCCAGAGTTCAAGTTCTGATGAGACGGCACCTGCTTTCCGGCATATGCCTCCTGAGCTCTGCGGCACTTGCCGACGAACCAGTTGTCGTGAGCTGCAATTTCGAAAAGATGCCCCCGATGATTCTTACCTTCCGCGGCGGCATGGGCGCATCCGACAACACTCTGCAAGTGGGTCAAACAAAAGCCGTCCTCCTTAGCGTCGGATCAAGCCTGATGTCGGCGAATTATGGCGCACAAATTTTCACGTTCTCTCTGCGGCTTCCAGCCAACGTGTCCGTAAGTGCTCCAGGGCAAGATACACAGACGTTATACGGCGAATGATCAGTTCTCTCCAGCAGGATTGAACGCAAAACTGACGCGACCTCAGTGCCACACCTTGAGGCCAACCAATTTGTTAGTGACAATTGAGGCATTGGCAAATTCTTCAGCTTGACTGCGACGAAATTTGCATTACCTAATAGGTTAAGGAAAATCCTTTGAAGCTTGCATACGAAAACGGGAAGCTTGAAAAACTGGCAACGAGCGGGAAGGAACTGATGCGAAAATTCGGTCCCGTTATCGGCAAAGCGGCACAGATAAGGATGCAGATGCTAGAAGCTGCACCTAACCTCGACGCCGTTCCGACTGTACCCCCTGCACGCCGTCACAAATTGAGCGGGGATCGCAAGGGCGAGTGGTCGGTGACGATAAAAGACGGGGTTCGAATCTGCCTTATTCCAGATCACGATCCTCTCCCGCTTAAACCAGACGGGGACTTGGACTTGAAGCTGATATCCGATGTAAAAATCGTTTTTATAGGAGACTACCATCCATGACATACGTGGGCAGCCAGCTAGATTATATAGTTTCGCCTGGCGATGTCCTTGATGAGACACTCGAGGCGCAGGGGATTAGCAAACAAGATTTCGCTGATCGCTGTGGACGTAGTCCAAAGTTCGTCAGCGAAATTATCTCGGGCAAAGCAACGCTCAACGAGGAAACGGCTATCCGCTTCGGGCATGTCCTCGACATGGACCCTCAGCTGTGGATCAACCTCGAAAAGATTTACCGCCTAAAGCTCGCTCAAGATCAGGAACTTGCCGTACTTAATGCCAGTGCAGACTGGATCAGAACCTTTCCTGTCTCGGAAATGGTGAAAAAGGGGCTGCTGAAAAAATGCCACGACGTTGCCGAAACTGCTAGGAGTATCCTCGATTTCTTTGGTGTGGCGAACATTGAAGCGCTGGAAGGAATTTTCGAAAAACGGGCGGAAGGATTGGCGTTCCGTCGCTCTCCTTCTTTTCAGGGACACCCAATATCTCTGATGATATGGCTAAGGTGGGGCGAGCGGATTGCTTTGTCCACGCCAATCGCGGAGTACGAGGAATCTAAGTTTAGAGATGGCCTGAAGGAAATCAGGTGCCTTACCACTTCGGATGCGAAGATCATCCAGCAAAGATGCGGTGAAATTTGCGCCGCGGCAGGAGTCCACCTTATTTTTGTTCCAGAGCTTCCTGGGACACGCCTTAGTGGAGCCACCCGTTGGGTTGGTGACAATCCTGTCATCCAATTGAGCCTAAGGCACAAGTCCGACGATCATCTCTGGTTCACGTTCTTTCATGAAGCAGGCCACATCTTGCTCCATGGCAAGAAGGGCGTGTTTATTGACGAAAGCAAAAATGATGGGACCGACCAAAAGGAGATCGAAGCAAATGAGTTTGCTTCGAATTTCCTGGTTCCTGTTCATAAATGGGCCGAATTCCTCAGCTGCCAGAGCTTCACCGAAACTTCAGTCAAGCAGTTTGCTGACTCATGTGGTATTGCCCCAGGGATCGTTGTCGGGCGGCTTCAACACGAGCGCAGGCTTCCCTTTGGAACACGCTTGAACAAGCTGAAGACCCGTTTTGAATGGGCCAAATAATGGCAGTATCCCGAAAGTCCTCCCCCCTTCACGGGATGATGAATCCGGGCTAGCCTTCCGCCTTCCGCCTTCCGCCTTCAGCCTGATGCATGGGCGCTGATGGCCACGAAAATACCCCTCTCGACCTAGCTCACTGCGATGAAAGCATGATCCTTGTCGCGAGGGATGCCACTGAGGGATCAAGGCCGCACATATCCGAAGTCTCATCCGGCAAAGCTTGCGGATGTATCTGTTTTGGATGCGGCAAACAACTGGTCACCCGCAAAGGTGATCCCCGCATTCGCGCCAACTCTTTTGCCCACCACCCCCACGAGATCACACCCAAATGGGTCACCGCTGGCGAGACTGCGCTTTATATACTCTGCAAGGAGATCATAGCGAGCAGGCATTGGTCGCAGCCATTGACGCTGCTCGCGTCGTCGGCTGGTCGGAAGATGCGCTTTGGCCGGCACTGCACTCGCTTGTCACCAATCTCGAGTATGCAGCGATCGAAAACAGGATCACGGAAGCGGACATCAGCGAAGCCAGAACATGCCTTGCCAAATTAAACTGATTGACCGATCAAAGCACGGGGACGGCGACTATGGAGATTCGTTGCCGTGCCTTCGAAAGATGAGCCCATTATCCTCAAAACATTTGGCGACTTGCTACGGCATGGATACCGACTCAACGGCACATGCCGCGGTTGCGGCGTAAACCGAGACGTCGATCTTGCGCGATGTCCCACCGGCCGAACCTATGTCGGCCAGCGCTTCAAATGCCGCGATTGCGGATCATCAGTGATGATCACCTTGAGCCAAATCCAGACCTTCTCCGACTGCCACAATCCGGCGCTGGACAAATGGCGCGAACGGTGAAGGTCGCCACGAATCACATCGTTGCCGTCATTGGAAATGACCAGACGCGCAGTTATAACTTTTCCACAGAGAAGTTATAACTGCGTTCAGTGCGCCATGGGTATGCTGATGGTCTCTATCGACCCAAATTCGGCACGATAATCAGCGTGAGCTCAAACTGCAAAGGCTTGCAAATAGGCCAACTCAAAATCAGACGCACTACAATCCGACGCCGAAAATTGACTTTTGAACCACGAAATTTGGCAAACTCGAAAATAAAGGGAAGCATATTGAGAGCATTTATTGCGCTGATATCACTTCTCCTCACCTATTCATTCTCGCCATGCAGAGTTCCCGGTGTCCCAATCATACTTGGTCGCAGACACAATGGTAATGTCGTGGACAATGGTAGCACAAAGCTATCTAAACTTCTGGTTTAACGCGAGTTCTTTTGCTGAAGACCGGCTTGCTTTCTCCTGAACATGGACCCAACTTCCCTACCGTTTTCGGGGATCAGGTCAAACCTGGGGGCAAGGTCAACTCGACGGTCCCCTGAGCACACCGCAGCCCAGTGGAATCTAGTTGCAGTAGGTTCAGAAATCACAGTTTCCGGCTTTTGAACGCTTGGCGTCCGGCAAAATGCCGCATCGGACAACAGATTCAGCCAACATCTCAAACGGTCTTGAACATGCTTTCCGCTCCATCAGAGCGCAAACGTGCCCAAAATTCCATGGCGTAACGGTCGGTCATTCCTGCAACGTAGTCGCAGATAGTCCGCGCCTTTTCGCCCGTTTCAGTGACATCAAGGAAACGTTCCCTCACATCGTCCGGCATAAGCATATGACCTTTCTTAGCGCTAAGTGCCTCGAAAATGTCGGTAACCAACTCAGTCCCACGATATTCACCGAGCTTGACTCTTGACGAGTAGATGATCGCCTTAAATGTATATTGCTTGAGAATCTCAACAGTCCTCCGAATGTCTGGTTTTAGCCAGACTTCCGAAAGCGCTGGATTTTCTTCATCTAGCGTGAACTCCACACCATTTATGAATTTGTGGACCAATTCAGACGACTTTTCAGTCCTTACATAGCCGTCATTGCAATACGCGTTTGACGCCTGGGTTGCCTGCATAAAATACTGGACGGCCTCAATTTTTTCCGCATCGTCAGCGGGTGTCACATCGGCAAAGACTTCAAAAAACGTGTCTAGAATATCGGCTTTCGTGACCGGCTGTTTTAGCTGTTCGGAAACCGCTTCTACAACAGTATCGAGCAACTTATCGCCAGACGCTAAGATTGAGGCAGGGGTTAAAAACCCAGCTTTCAAGCTATCTTCGAGGTCGTACACCGAGTAGGCAATGTCGTCGGCGATATCCATGATCTGACATTCAATGGTCTTGAATGCCTGGCCCTTGGCAAGTTTTTTCCCTCTCAGAACCTTCGCTTTGATCTCGTCAACAAGCGACTTTTCAGATTGATAGTAGCCCTTCTCGAGCTTACTGCCCTGTTCGCGTTCTAACGGAATTACAGAGTCATATTTCAGAATTGCCCCGAGCGTCCTGTAACACAGGTTTAAACCAGCTCTATCGTCACCATCAATTGGATCGAGATATTTAACCTTTTTGTCCAGGCGGCTGAGGATGCGCAGTGTTTGGGCGTTCCCTTCGAATCCCCCATACTGCAGCATCTGTTGGTCAAGCGCTCGTTCACCGTTGTGCCCGAATGGCGGGTGCCCAATATCATGAACGAGACCCGCGACAGCGCAAAGGCGACCATCAATCTCGTTTCCGCGCAATTCGTTGCGATAGACAACATTCAGTCTGTCGGCGATGCCCTCGGCAATCTGGGCGACTTCTAGCGAATGCGTCAGACGATTGCGAAAGAAATCAGACTCGTGCCCAGGGAACACCTGCGTCTTCCCCTGTTGTCGCCTGAAGCTGGCACTGTGGATAATCCGACCGTAGTCTCGCTTTATGTGGGTGCGCCACTCTTTATGCTGCGCATCCTTGTTTTTCGCCGGGCGTTCAAAGTCCAAGGCATCATAAAGCTGGATAGTTGTCACTTCTGTTCGTTGTCCTTGGCTTGTTGTTCCCGCGCGCGCTTCTCAGCTTCCTTTTGAAGTCGCTGGCGACGCAGCACCATAGCCTCCTTGTACGTGTCCATTTTCTTGTCGGCAATTTCCCGGACGTCGATAACTGCTGCATTACCCATAAGTGCCTCCTGTCTGTGCCAATCAAATCATGTTCTGATCCGATTATAAACTAATTCGTTTACGTTTCGTTCGTGGTTCTCAACATTTTTTTCGCTGACGTCTCCGTAGAATCTGAGAGGATGATCGAGCGAGAAATTGCCTATTGCAACCCTCACATTTGATGTTTGTTCAACGTCGTTAAGAATTTTCGCGGACAGCCTTTTCCCTAAGACGCGTCGGAATGCCTGCTTTTCTGACAACATCGGCGATGTGGCTGGTTCGCCCCACGCTGCCGTTGAGATAGATTCCAGTATCCTGATCTAAGCTTGCAACAAGCTGTCGCAGCGCTTCCAGACCTTCCGTGATGTCGAACTCTATCCACTGGGTAGCTTCGCCGGGTACCAACGCAGCGCCGAGTGATTGGCTGGCTCCGATATGAAGTTGAACAACCCAGACTTTGGCCCCATCGAAGACCCATTCGAAACGGACGCTACCGAGGCATTGACGAAGTTCAGCATGCGTTGCGCCCACGGCATCACGCACGTCACCCGGAAGAGTCTGAGGCATAACACTGCCTTGCATGAAGCCCTCCCCGGTACCTTTAGCGCCCTCGATAATCAGCTCGCCGTCAGATGCTTCTATAGCCGCACCTGAGTAATCAGCTCTGACACCCTGCTGAGCTAATACTGATGCTATAGCCACACCATCCGGGTCCTCGTTGTGCATCAGCCGAAACGGGTCCTGCCAGCCCCGCGCGGTGGTGTACTTTCCCGGAACCTGAACGAACGGAGCAGTCCTGATCCATGGTTCGGCTGACAGTGTGTCACGACCGAATATAAATGGCGCGATCCGACGAGATATAACCGTGGTCCGAGGAACAGGAAGCCCCGCCAGGTGTGCAACAACAAGCCCGTAAGCTTTATCGCCAATCAATCGGCTGAAGTCGTTAGGCCACCTAACATCGGCGGTTCGGTCGAAATGGTCGATGTCCCCATATTCCCAAAAGATAGTATTCGTCTGTCGCCACCCGCGCGCACGTGGGTGCAAACTGAACTCGATCCGAGCGCGCTCACTTGCTTCCAGCCCGGGATCGAAGCCATATACAATTTTGAAAAGCTGGGTCGCCCACGGGGTCGGCAAGCTTGCAAAACCTGGTTGTTCGACACCTCGTGGCGTCGCATCAGGCCGGAACTCGACAAGGCCTCCCATCGCTACACCCGACACACCGCCATCAGAAACATCAATCGTTTCATTGGCGATCGTATAAGCCCCTTCTCCCGCGATACGTCGGATTGCGGCAGCTGCATCGTCGACAGTCTTCAGAGCGTACAGGAACTCTCGGCTTTGGGATTCGGCCTCGCTAAAGCTTCGAACGTTGATTGTTCCATCAACGCTGGACTGGAACAAAGCCTCCAACGCCGCCGAAACCGAGGCAAACTTAAAATTCTCAGGCAGGTTCGCCAGACGAGCATACTGCTGCATCGGCCCAGCGACCGCAGGGGCGAAACTGACAAACTGGGCTACATTAAAACGTTCTGCGAGCCGATCCAGCTTATAATCTTTGCGGAAGTCAGGCACTTGGCTGGGTTCGGTAATCTTGCATTGGTACTCACTCACATGACCGTCCTTTGCTCAGCACTCAGCTCTGCCAAGGCAGCATCCGGGCTTTTTATATATATCCTTAGACAACAGGGAGAAACGGGGACAGCCCTAGAGCACGACTTCCCCAACAATATCACCCAGTCAAGACGCTGGCTTTCGAGAGCCGCGCCTGTTGACTTACCCCTGGGTGGAAGTAGCATTCAGCAACAACCTGGAGGGAATCATGTCGGGATCAGGCGGCGGCGGCGATGGCAATAGTTGGAGGCCAGTGTCCTCTGTTCCAACTCCGAAGGACGTTACTGACGATGAAGGCGCGCCTGGAGGGGGCGGACCTAACCCTTGTATGTTCACAGAACTAGCGGTCCTTGCGTCTCCAAACGCCCAAGTCATTGGCAATCTGGTCGTCGGCTCGGTGCTCGCCGTTGTCCTACAGGAAAACCCGTTGAGGGTCGTGGCCGTTCACCAGGGAGCAATCGCTGGCTCGATCACCTCGGCACGGCTCGCCGACATCATAGAATGTATCCGTCGCGGGCAGATTTATGCGGCCAGGGTTACGGCCATTAATGGAGGCATCGTTCGGGTAGAGATATATCCAGTATGAGCGAAATCGAAATCGTTGGCGGCATCTATCGGGAGAAAGTCGCGTTTCCTTACTGGGACCAACTGCTAGGTTCAGCGGGGCGCGCCGCAAACGCACTAGTTGGACACATTGATGAGATTCGACTGCATAGTGCCCTGACAGATAGAGAGACGATCACGGCGACGGCATCGCTGGGGGCTATGGGCATAGACTTGCAGCTGCAGCAACGTGCGCAAATAATTGAATTTGATTACATCCACACCCTGGCAATCCCGACCATCTCAACAGGCCAGGTCCCTTCACCCATCAGCATTCCCGCTGTTAAAGGCGACGTGATAATCAAGTTCGGCATGATGGAAAGCGTGCCAAAGGTCGACGGCAATTATGTTGTGTTCGATCCACAGGCACCTCGTAATCCGCAATCGTTCTCGTCATCTGGCTCGTCCGCTAAACACTTGGCTGTGATTGCCAACCGGGGCGAAATCCTTGGGATGGCGAAGGCTGACAGCGTAGATGATGCAGTCCGAATCCTGTTTGAAAAAGAACGTGCGGAGGCCATAGTCGTCAAAGACGGGATAGAAGGTGCAACGGTCTATGTACCCGGTCAGGCTCACCAAATCCCCGCTTTCAAAACGAAAAATGTTTTCAGCCTCGGATCGGGAGACGTGTTCGTTGCGGCGTTTGCGCTCGCCTGGGCGATCAAACAGCTTTCTCCAGTCAATGCCGCACTGTTCGCCAGCAAGTCGGTGGCAAACTACGTCGAGACGCAGGCACTGCCTATATTGCCCGCCGACAAACTTATGGAGCGCGAAACGGTAACCAAAGCCGGCGGTAAAATCTACCTTGCCGGACCATTCCGGGAGACTGGCCAACGCCTGTTCATCAACGATGCACGCGAACATTTGAGAGCGTTGGGCATGGAGGTGTTCAGTCCCATCCACGACATTGGCCCTGGGGTTGCGGAGGTGGTGGTACAGCAGGACTTGAGCGCCATTGACCAGTGTGATGCTGTGTTCGCAATTTTGAACGGCAGTAGCCCTGGGACTGTATTCGAGGTTGGTTACGCTCGCGCCCTGAAGAAACCGGTGTTCTGTGTGACTCAGAACATGCGCGATGTGGACGTAAAGCTCCCAAAAGGATCAGGAGCGCATCTTCACAATGACTACGTCAGCACGTTATTTCAGATTGCGTGGCGTTCATGAGACGGGCTCTTCTCCTTTCGGGCGGGATGGATTCCACGTGTCTCGCATACTGGCGAAAACCTGATCTCGCGATCACAATCGACTATGGACACAAGGCCGGAGAGGGAGAGATCAGGGCAGCCTCGGCCGTTTGCAGCGCATTGGACATCGAACAACGCATTATCCGAGCCGATCTTTCAGCGTTGGGCAGCGGCGACCTTGCGGGAACAGCAGCGGACCCGAATGCCCCCGCCAGCGAGTGGTGGCCATACCGGAACCAGATGCTGGTCACGTTAGCTGCCATGGAATGTATAAAGCACAAGATCGATGTCCTTGAGATCGGAGCTCTCCGGACTGACGGCTTCCATGTCGATGGACGCCGAGAGTTCGTCGAGGCTCTCAGTGCGCTCCTGTCGATGCAGGAAGGTGGCTTGAAGTTGTCCGCCCCTGCTGCTGATTACAGCGCGGACGAGTTGGTACGAGTTTCAGGTATTCCCATGGAAATCCTGGCATGGTCCCATTCTTGTCACGTCAGCGATTATTCCTGCGGACACTGCAGGGGCTGCCGGAAACATTACGAGACGATGGAGGCTGTCGGGATTGAGCCATACTGATCCTGAGCCCACTGGACGCGAGCCACTTTTTAATCATTTGGAGTGGCTCGAACCACGAACTGTTGATCTGGTTTTTAAGCCGGGTTCGCTCGACAAAGTCTTTGCAAGTGTTGTCAGAACGCGACGTTCAACACGGGCCATTGCCACAGCGAGCCTTGAGCAGGTCGCGCAGATTGTGCGGGAGACGCTGAAGGCGGACTTCGTAGGGTATGGAGAGAAACAAGGCAGGAGACTGAAATCGGTCTTGTCTGCCGGAGCCATCCATCCAGTTAAAGCCGTTATCCTGCGCCGTGGTAACCGACCTATCATTTACGACGATGGCAGGGACCTGTTTGTCTCGGTAGAGGTTAGGGACCACTCTGCCTACACAGCGTTCTTTCAAACCTGCGAGAGCGTTTTACCGGAGGCGGAAGGCCACTGGGTGGCTCTCTTCGCCGACTGCCGAAACGTACGCCGCCTTTATGCAAACCATGAATCCCTGGCGTGGCGAGATGCCGGAGCAGTGATCCAGATGATGGCGCTCATGGCGGAAGATCACGAAATGGCTTTCTGTCCGCTGGGAGTGCTGGGTGGCGAGATCATCAAAGCTCTATTGCAGGATACTCCGGACATCATCCCAGTAGGTGTTTTAGCGCTTGGGAAAAGAGCTGAAGGCTAGAAAGCCAGTTGTATTTGCAAGGTTTGGGCCGCTTTACTACTGCGCGCGGTAGGACCGATGCGACGCATGAAGTCCCATATGATGGCGTCCAAAACGCTCGCCCGCACCTTTAGTGCCTCTGCAAAAAGCAAGAACAGCGTTTCGAGCGAGAAATACTCCTTGGCCGGATCAGACTTTGCCTCGAAAACATTCATCATGACGCAGGCTCGATGCAGATGGACATCGATGATCGCTACGTCATCAGAGTCAAGATGGTTCCGGACGATCCAGGATGCAGTCTTCGGCCCTATACCCGGGAGATCGAGGAGACGATCACGAAGGAGCCGGGGCGACTCGTCCACCGGAAAGTCCTTCGCCATTTGAAGCGAGCGTGCCAGATAGGAACTTTTCTGAGCAGCGAAACGATAACGCCGTGCACTACCCTGCACTTCAAAAGGCTGAGCGAGAAGGGCGTAGATTTTCGACTCGCAGTTGTAACCGAGCAACATGTTTTCCCGCTTCAACCGTTCAAATGCCGCCATCCCCATCTCGGCTGGAATGCCATAACCACCTAGCAGGCAAACGGCGATCTCTTCCAGTAGGTTCGAGCCTAGCCGATGGTAACTGTAGCGATTCCGACGCACCTGAACTTCGGACTGATATTTCCAGAAGGATGGTGTGAATAGATCGTCTGGGCGTCCCCAAATGACACCAGGCACAACTTCGTCGTTCTCTGCTGGAACACAGAGTTCTTGAATGTCGCCGTCGATGTTAACCCATAGCCGTTGCATACGACCCTCCTGGCGCGAGGTCAGAAAGCACTCACGCTTCGGCGCGTCCAGCGGAACCGCTGATCATTGTCGGTGTGTCCAAGATATCCGGCTAATCTTGCGCCAACCTCAAGCAAGACGCCAGTGATGGTGACCTTAGAAATGTCCGAAAACCCTACTGGAACAAACTGGTGACCACCCTGTCAGCTACACCAAGCTGCGGGACGCGATCTTGCGAAGGGCAACATGAAAGCGGTGTGCCCTCTCCCGCCGGCAACCTTCTGGTTTGAAGCCTCGCAAATTACAAACCACGAAGGTCCTACGTCTTATTTTCTGTAGCCGGGGTCCGAACCGCGAGCGCTTTTGCGGCAGCAATTATTCGACAAACCGAAGTAGGACTAATGCCAAGTGCCTTTGCGATATGGCGCTGAGGAATGCGTTTTGAATGCATCGCCATTATGTGCTCCGTCTGGATTTCAGCATTACCTAGCTGAACCAGAGTGCTACGTAAGACGCTGATATTCCACATGGTTTCGGGGTTCGTATTTATGTCCTCCCTGACCCGCCAAAACAACATATTTTATCGTTTGATTTTGATGACTACCGCGGAAACGCTTCCCGCCATGGCACCGGTCATGGTGCCAATCGACCGCGGGCGACTGTTTTGGATAGCTATGCTCACAGTGAGCAACATGAACTGCCGACTCGCGATGTGACGGTTGCGCTGGCTACACAACTCACTTGAAAAATGGTTAGGTACTGTGCGCCTCTTG
>Ga0209344_10003064_pt1 | contig 17141 bp, 14 predicted proteins | sample Cruoilmetagenom6_FD_187293 | JGI IMG/M metagenome (GOLD analysis project Ga0209344, IMG submission 187293) | Oil polluted marine microbial communities from Coal Oil Point, Santa Barbara, California, USA - Santa Barbara Oil Seep Sample 6 (SPAdes)... | ecosystem: Environmental > Aquatic > Marine... | reverse complement strand
GCTATCCCCAGCCTGTCCAGAACTCGCTTTACAGGCAGGTGCGACTGCTCAACCAGCCGGATGATCTCCGACTTTTCAGAAGCAGGGTATCTCATTCTTCGAGCTCCCCATCCCCGATCATGCTTTTTTTAAGCAGGCGCATCTCAAGCGTCTGCTCAGTTTCTACCCCATATTTCTCAGTGAGTTCGGCTTTGCGGAGATCAAGAATTTTCTTGAAGTATTTTTTGACATCACCCTTGCTGGCTACAACCTCTCTTTGTCCTGTTTTCCCTCGAACAGTCAGAACAAGATTCATCACTCCATTTTGTTCCCCATGGACCTCTCGGACATCCCTCCACTTCAATCCTCGAGCTTCACCAACACGGATTCCTGTGTTCCCGAGAATAAGGACGTAATTGACGAGCATAGAACGGTCTCTGAAGGTCTTTCGGTTATTGACCTTCACAAACTCCCGGAGATGCCGGGTCAGCTTTCTCCAGTGTTTTAAATCGAAATGAGGCCGACGTGACGCTTGGGAGCTTATTTTCGGGAAACGGGGAATCCGATCCAGATATCCTTCCTCCACACACCAATTGAGAAAGTGCTTGAGGTCCGTATGGTACCGTTTGATCGTATTGGCCGATATCGTCCCATTTCTTGATGCTGCCGATAGCTGTGCCATCAAATCGGACAACGTTTTCGTATCTAGCTTGTCGAACGTCTTTTTTTCCAAGAACGGTCGGCATCGTTCAATCAGCAAGAGCTCGTGATGGATCGAATGCCGTGACCGTTCACTCTCAAAACGATCAGTGTAGGCCTCGATAGCCTTTCCAATCTTCTTACCGGTTTGTTCAGCTCCTCGATAAACTTTTGCCAACTCCTGTTCGTAAAGGTCTTCAGCAAACTTGAAGGCTTCGTGTTCATTCGTGGTTCTTGTGGACCTGTAGATATAGCCGGTTTGCTTGGGCTTCTTCACACGGCACATCCAAGTCCTCTTTTTGTAGTCTGCTCGGATGAACAGATAGATGTCACCATCCCTGAAAATCCTTGATTCTAGGACGTTCTTGTCCGAGTTGACCTTCCCATTGAGGTCCGACTCATCGGCTGTCTCAGGCTGAGTTGTGTTTCGGCTTCCCAAGTCACTCCCTCCGAGAATCGAATATCCGTAGCTGATCCGTACATGCCGGAATTCAACCTCAAAGAAAACGGGGGCTTTTTATCTATATGATTTTATTGGGGAAATGGTGCTGCTAGAGAGAATCGAACTCTCGACCTCACCCTTACCAAGGGTGCGCTCTACCACTGAGCTACAGCAGCGTGCCATTTGCCGGAATGCGGGCGTGCCTATGCGCGGGGAAGACCCGAGATGTCAAGAAGAACACTTGGCTTTTCGCGCAGTTTTAGGCAGCGTGGCGGGCATGACTGACAAGGATGAACGCGCGAAAAGGCTGGCGGAAGAACTCCGCAAGAATCTCAGGCGGCGCAAAGGACAGGCGCGCGAGCAAGATACCGGCGGCAAACAGGGCAAAGAATAGCGTTGCTACTGGGCAGATTGTGTCCAAAATATCCCGATCAACAACACGGTTGCGACGATCATAGCGGGCCAGAACACCGCCTTGTTCAGTTCGCGCCGGGTCATGTGTCTTTCCTCTCCCCGCCTCAATCGAGCGGCGCGCAAACCTCGCCCAGCCAGCCAGCCGTCGCATCATCGAGATGCGGCCCGATCTTGGCGATAACATCGGCATGATAGCCATCGACCCAGTCACGTTCAGCACGCGTCAAAATATTGGTGTCGATCAGTTTGTGATCGATGGGTGCGAAGGTCAGCGTCTCAAAGCCAAGCATGACGGCCTCACCGCCAGCAATCTCACGCTCCTCAATGGCAACGAGATTCTCAACGCGGATGCCATAATCGCCTGTTTTGTAATAGCCGGGCTCATTGGACATGATCATGCCAGCCATCAGAGGCTGGTCCCAACCGGCACCGGGATAGTTGGCCGCGCTGATCCGTTGCGGGCCTTCATGCACGCCGAGATAGGCGCCGACGCCATGCCCCGTGCCATGACCATAATCGAGGCCGGCTTGCCACAGATGCATACGAGCGAAACTGTCTAGCTGGCTGCCGCGTGTGCCTTGCGGGAAAACGGCCGTTGCGAGCGCGATATGGCCCTTGAGCACGCGGGTGAAACGATCCCGCATTTCATCGGTTGGCGTGCCGATGATTACGGTGCGCGTCACATCGGTCGTACCATCCGGATATTGCCCGCCGGAATCTACCAGATAGATCTGGTCCATCTCGAGCGGCAGGCTCGTTTCTTCGGTCACCCGGTAATGCGGCAAGGCTGCATGCGGACCGGCACCTGAAATGGAATCGAAGGAGAGATCGCGGAGCAGCTCGTTTTCCTCGCGGAATTGCTGAAGCCGTTTCGCGGCCGACATCTCGGTGACGCCGCCTTTGGGCGCTTCAAGCGAGAGCCAATGCAGGAAGCGCACCAGCGCCGCGCCGTCGCGCTCATGCGAATCGCGTGAGCCCTGAATCTCAACTTCATTCTTGATAGCCTTGGGCAACACAGCCGGTTCCTGCTGCGACACGATTATCGCACCGGCATCGTCCAGCGCCTGGAAAATGGCCGACACCGCGCGTTCGGGATCTGCGATGACCTTTTTGCCTTTAAGGCTCGCCAGTGCGCCCTTGAAGGCGCTGCGTTCATGCACGCGCACACCATTGCCGAGATGGCGGAGCACATCGTCACTCATCTTGTCAGGATCGACATAAAGATCCGTCGTCGCATCCTTATGGACAACCGCATAGGCCAGCGCGACGGGCGTGTGATCGACATCGGTACCGCGAACATTAAGCGTCCAGGCAATGGAATCCAGTGCCGCGAGCACCGCCGCATCGACATTCGCATCAGCCATGTCATCGGCCATCTCTTGCCGTTTCTGAGCAGAGGTTTTCCCGGCAAAACTATCATCATGGACGATCAGCTTGGCATCAGACGGTAGGGGTTTGTCGGGCCAGATCGCATCGATCGGATTGGTATCAACGGCCACCAGTTCCGCGCCCTTGGCCGCAAGCGCCTTCTCGGCGGATTTCACCCATTGGCGCGTATGAAGCCAAGGATCATAGCCGATCCGCGCGCCATTATCGGTGTGCTTGGCCAGCCATTCGGCAATGTTCGTCGCCGGAACGCCGACATATTCCCAATGCTTGCCGTCGACCTGATCACGGACCTGGATTGTGTAGCGGCCATCGGTGAAGATCGCGGCCTCTTCGGGCAACACGGCGGCGGCACCGGCGGACCCTTGAAAACCTGTCAGCCAGGAAAGCCGCTGCGCATAAGCACCGACATATTCACTCATATGTTCATCGGTTAACGGGACAACAAAACCGGCAAGTTTTCGCGAAGCAAGTTCTTCGCGCAGAGCTTTGAGACGGTCTTCATAGCTAGACATGGCAATTGGCCTTTTTGATCGTTACTAGCGGCTCTCATACTCAAGCCCGCGCCTGCGCGCCACTGCCTGAAAGGTGAAATAGCATGACTCCGAGCCGATTAATCGCCGCTGTCAGCCTACTTGCTCTCACAGCCCCTGCCCCCGCCTTTTCTTTGGCCCATGAAGAAAGCCCATCCGTGCCAGAAACTGATGCCCCAACCGATGCCCAAATCACCGCTCCTGCCCTTCCTGCACCGCCTGTCGCTGATCAGCGCCCGCACAGCCTCACCATGCACGGCATCACCGTGGAGGACCCCTATTTCTGGCTTAAAGATCAGAGTTATCCCGAGATCGACGATGCCGATGTGCTGGCTTACATAAACGAGGAAAACGCTTTTTTTGAAGCGGTTATGGCACCACACCAACCGCTGATTGACACGCTTTATGCTGAAATGCGCGGACGGATGCCGGAAAATGATGCCAGCGTGCCCGTGCCCGATAACGGCATGGAATATTGGTATGCCTATGACGAAGGTCAGGAGTATCGCAAATGGTATCGCCGCCCGATCGGCAGCACCGATACAGACCAATTGCTGCTCGACGAAAATGCGCTCGCGGAAGGGCATGAGCAGTTCAGCCTTGGCACAATCCAGATCAGCCCGAACGGACAGATCCTTGCCTATTCCACCGACACAGATGGCGCTGAACGCTATATCCTCCGTTTCCTCAATCTTGAGAACGGCACAGTGCTGGCGGACGAGATTCCGGGCACGCTTGGCGATATCGTCTGGGCAGCGGATTCGAGCGCCGTCGTCTACACCCCCGTCGACGAGAATTGGCGCAGCAAGGTGGCAATGCTCCATCAGCTTGGCACGGAACCGAGCACGGATATCGAACTCTTCCGAGAAACCGAAGACGGTATGGAAATCGGCATCGACCAGACCCAGTCCCGCCGCTTCCTGACGATCTGGGCCGGTGACAATGTGTCGAACGAAATCCGCCTCGTGCCGCTCGCCGATCTTGCGGCAGAGCCCGTGCTTGTCTCACCGCGCGTCACCAACCGGCTCTATGATGTCGAAGAGCGCGGTGACATTCTCTACATCCACACCAATCAGGATTATGTGAATTTCAGCGTGATGACGGCATCGCTCGATGATCCAGGCACATGGGGCGAAGCGATTGCCGGTTCCGATGATTTCTATATCACCGGCCTTACCGCTTTTGCCGATTATTTTGTTCTGGAAGGCCGTGAGCGCGGCCTCGATCAGGTTCAGATCTGGCAATATAGTTTTGCCCCGCCGACGTCAGTCGCATTTCCTGAAGCCAGCTATGCGGCCGGCCTCGGCCCAGTTGCGGAGTTCGACACCGATACGATCCGGATCGACTATGAATCGATGGTCACACCGGACACCGATTATGCCTACAGTATCGAAAGCGGAGCACTGACGACCCTGAAGGTCCAGCAAATCCCATCCGGTTACGATGCCAGTCAATATGTCACCGAGCGGCTCGAGATCGAAGCGCGCGACGGCACGATGGTACCGGTCAGCCTAGTGCACCGCGCGGACACGGACCTCGGCCCCGACACGCCCGTCCATCTCTATGCCTATGGGGCCTATGGCTATGCGGTGCCGCCGGTCTTCTCCACCCGGCAACTCAGCCTCACAAACCGGGGCTTCATCTTTGCCATCGCGCATGTCCGCGGCGGCGATGATCTGGGCTATCAATGGTATCTCGACGGTAAGCTTGAACGACGCACCAATACATTCAACGATTTCGAAGATGTAGCGCGCGGCCTGATCGCGCGCGGTTACACCAGTGCGGGCCGGATCGTGGCCTCTGGCGGATCGGCGGGCGGTGAATTAGTGGGCGTGATCGCCAATCAGGCGCCGGAGCTGTTCGGTGCGATCATCGCCGAAGTGCCCTTTGTCGACGTGCTCAACACGATGCTCGACACGAGCCTTCCTTTGACCCCCGGCGAATGGCCAGAATGGGGCAATCCGATCACCGATCCGGACGCTTTCCGCCTGATCCAGAGCTATTCGCCCTATGACAATGTCAGCGCCCAAGACTATCCGCCGATGATGATCACCGCAGGCCTGAACGATCCGCGTGTCACTTATTGGGAACCTGCCAAATGGACGGCAAGGCTTCGCGCAACGCGGACCGATGACAATCTGACCGTTCTGCGCACCAATATGGGTGCCGGGCATCAGGGCCAGTCGGGCCGCTTCGAAGCGTTGCGCGAAGAAGCGCAAGCAATGGCCTTCATGCTGACCCAGCTTGGCGTGGAAGACTAAACCCGCGATGGCTTTTTCGCATCAAGTCACCGCCAAACCTGAGCATATCGACGAGCTTGGCCATGTGAACAATGCGGTCTGGGTCCAGTGGATTCAGGATCTCGCGGTCGCGCATTGGACGGCGGTGGCCGCGCTTGAGCATGTTGAGGCGTATATCTGGGTCGTGATCCGGCACGAGATCGACTATTTACGCCCTGCGCTTGAGGGCGATGTCGTAACCGGAACGACCTGGATCGAAGAGCCGCCCAAGGGCGCACGCTTCAACCGTTATATGGAGTTCACCGGCGAGGACGGGAAACCCCGTATCCGCGCCAAGACGACATGGGCCATGATCGACCGGCAGACCGGCCGGCCATCGCGCGTATCACCCGAAGTGGCTGGGCCTTTCCTCGGAGCGTCCGCTAGCGATTGAAGCGAAAACTATAGTCGGCCCTGCCAGCACTTTGGGTCGACACGCCATTGCGGCTCGATCCCCGAAAACTGCTCTGGCCGCCACCGGGAAAGATGGTCACGACACCGCCGCGGGTGGTCACCGCTCCGGCATGCAACGCCGCGCGGCAAACAGCAGACCGCTCGCTGTAAACATTGGTTCCGATAACTTGACCCGCGCTGACGCCTGTGCGCGTACACCGACATTCCAGCCGGCCCGGTTGGGTCCGTAGCGCAAAGCCATAGCCCGGGCAGTTTTCGATCCGGCCATTTGATTGCGGCGGATAAGAGGTGTTCGGCGGTACATTGCCCCCGCCGCCAGCATTGCCGCCGCTTCCATTCCCGCCGCGACCAACGAAAACAAAGCTGCCCTGCCAACGGCCATAATCTCTTGACCGGACTCCATTGCGGCGGCTTCCGTCATAAGATGATCGGCCCCGGCGCATATCAAGAGTGACCACGCCGCCGCGGTTTCCGATCACACCGGCATGGACCGCCGCGCGGCAAATCCGCGAATCGTCTGTATAGACTTCGGTGCCCCAAACACTGCCGTTACGGGTTGCACGGGCATCGCATTGACACTCTTGTCGGCCGCGTCTCCCACGCCACTGGGTCGCGTTGGATGGGCAATCTTCAACGCGCCCGCCGCCAGCACCCGGCCGTCCACCATAATTGCCCTGGGCAAAACGAAAGCTGCCCTGCCAGCGGCCATAATTTTGCGAACGGACGCCGTTTTGCCGTGACCCGCGATAAGAATTGCGCCCCCTCAGGAAAACAATGCGAACATCACCGCCTCTTTCGGTAATTTGTCCGGAATGAACGGCGGCGCGGCAGATCCGCGAATCATCGGTATATGTTTCCGAGCCCCAAACAGTCCCATTACGCGAAGCGCGCGCGGTGCAATGGCATGTCGTTGCACCCGAGCGGCCGCGATATTGAACCGCATTTCCCGGGCAATCATTCACCCGCTGCAGCATCGCCTCACTGGGACTTGAGACGGGCAAAGAAAACAGCGCAAAAAGCGACAGAAAGAATGGAATGGCAATACGCGGCATGGTGGGCACCTCCCCTAGACGCCGTCAGTCGGCGCACAAAACAATTGGTCGCGACCCCATTTGTCTTCATGCGCATGATTGACCGGCTCGAAGTGAATGACAACTGCTGTTAGCGCGACCCGAGCGATGATCGACAGGCAGACCGGCCGGCCATCATAAGTTAAGACAGAAATTGCCGCGCCGTTCCTCACTCAAACACAAAACTTCCCTGCCAGCGGCCATAATCGCGCGTGGTAACCCCATTGCGCCGAGAGCCTTGATAGGACCGCCTTCCTGCCACCGGATGGATGGTGACCGTACCGCCATCCGGGCCGATAACACCGGCATGGACGGCCGCACGGCAGATGCGGGAGTCATCGGTATAGGTCATCGTGCCCCATACATTGCCGGTCTGCGTGTTGGCAGCGAGGCAATAGCAGCTATAGGAATCGCGGCCGCCGCGTAGCGAGGTGGCATTACCCGGACATTGTTCGGCGCGAGCAGATGAATCTCGGGAATAGCGGCCGCCAACAAAGCGATAGCTGCCGCTCCAGCTTCCCCAGCGTGAGCTTTGGACACCGTTGCGGTAGGTCGCATCATATCCATCTCGGCCCGGTGTCACTTCGAAGGTAACGCTACCTCCATTGCGTGTAATCACCTCCGCATGAAGGGCCGCACGACAGATTCGCGAATCATCCGAATATTCGTCATGCCCCCAAATCGACCCCGATGCGGTTGCCACGGCCGAACAGCGACATGAATAGGTTTGGCCCGTACCGCGCAATGAAGCCGCGTTGCTCGGGCAATCCCCCAGCCCGATCTGCATCGCGGCAGTCGGATTATCGAAGGGGACTAGAAACACGCCCAAAAACAAAATGAAAGTCATGATAATCGTACGGAACATTTGCTTTCCCCCATCAAAACCGTCTTCAAAAGACAGGCAGTAAAGTCGGCGCGACACGTTAGATCCAATGTCGCGCATTTACCGCAAATTGGCAAATACTGACACTCGGAGCAATGCGATCTATGCAGGTGCGCATGGCACGAAAAACGGCAATCATTATCGGCGCGGGACATAATGGATTGGTTTGCGCCTGGTATCTGGCGCGCGCTGGCTACCGCGTCGAAATGCTTGAAGCGCGCGATATCGTGGGCGGCGCGGCGGTCACTGAAGAATTTCACCCCGGCTTTCGCAATTCAACTGCCAGCTACACCGTCGGCCTGCTCGATCCTGGCATCGCCGCAGAGATGAGGCTCGCCGACCATGGCCTCAGCATCGTTGACCGGCCAATCGCCAATTTCCTGCCGCTGGATAACGCAAACTATCTGATCATGGGCGGCGGCCAAAGCGCCGAACAGGTCGCCAAATTTTCGCAAGCTGATGCAGCAATGCTGCCGGAATATGAGCGGCGGCTAAACGCAGCAGCCAGCCTGCTTCGCTATCTGACCAAGACCATTCCGCCCAATGCAGGAGGCGGCATTGACGATCTCTTCCGCGCAATCGGACAGGCCCGAACGGCTCTCAAACTGCCAATCGAAGCGCAGCGCGATGCAATTGACCTATTCACCCGCTCCGCTCGCGAGTTTCTGGATGGATTTTTTGAAAGTGATCCGGTGAAGGCAGTATTCGGGTTCGACAGCGTTGTCGGCGCCTATCACAGCCCCGATACGCCGGGATCTGCCTATGTGTTGCTCCATCATGTCTTCAACGAAGTGAATGGCAAGCCGGGGACTTGGGGCCATGCGATCGGCGGGATGGGCGCGATTACGCAGGCAATGGCCAAGGCGTGCCGAGAGGAAGGCGTGACGATCCGCACAGAAACGCCCGTCGCCAATGTTCTGATGTCCAATGGAAAAGCTGATGGCGTTGAAACCGAGGGTGGTGAACGGATCAGCGCCGATATCGTGATCGGCAATGTCCATCCCAAGAGGCTGCTTCTTGATATGGTCGAACCCGGCGCGCTGGATCCGGCGTTTCGCGCGCGGATGGAGCGCTATGTTTCAGGATCGGGAACGTTCCGGATGAATGTTGCGCTGTCAGAGCTGCCGCGCTTCACTTGCCTGCCCGAGGGCGGCCTGCATCTTTCTAGCGGCATAATCATGGCCCCAAACCTCGACTATATGGACCGCGCCTATCTTGATGCCCGTGCTCATGGTTGGTCCAAAGAACCCATCGTAGAGATGCTGATTCCGTCGACACTGGATGGCAGTCTCGCGCCCGAAGGCGCGCATGTCGCCAGCCTGTTTTGCCAGCAATTTGATCCAGCGCTCGATTGGGATGCGCACAGGGACGCGGCCGCCAACACCATTCTCGACACGGTTGAAGGCCATGCGCCGGACTTCCGCGCAAGCGTCGTTGGTCAGATGGCGCTATCGCCGCTCGATCTGGAGCGTCGCTTCGGCCTGATCGGCGGAGATATCTTCCATGGCCGCATGTCGCTGGACCAGCTTTGGGCGATGCGCCCGATGCTAGGCATCGCCGATCACCGGATGCCGATGCCGGGTCTCTATCTATGTGGTTCGGGCGCTCATCCGGGCGGCGGAGTGACCGGCAGACCCGGGCGCAACGCTGCGACTGCGATTATCAAAGACGGGCGGCGGTTTTTCTAAACCATCGCCCGTCAAATTGATTCAGCCTTAGCTTTCGGTTTCGAATTCGAAACTTCCTGACCAGTTGCCATAATCGCGGCTTTCAACGCCATTGGCTTCGGAGCCTGAATAGCTCTCACGGCCGCCGACAACGTTGAATGCGACATCACCGCCATCACCCGTAATAACACCGGCATGGACGGCCGCACGGCAAATACCTGAGTCATCGGTATAGGTTTCGCTACCCCATACCGTGCCGCCAACAGTCGCTTCAGCGGTACAGCTGCACTTCACTGCCTCTTCTTCCCCGCGCAGTTGGCGGGCATTGTCAGGGCAGGCTTCCAGTGCCGCGACCTCGTCTTCCGGCTCACCCAGCTCGGCGCCTTCAAAGGCAAAACTACCGCCCCAGCTGCCCCAGCGGCTGGTTTCCACGCCGTTGGCTTCCGTGGCTGAGTAGGAATCACGCCCTTCCATGAAATTGATTGTTACATTGGCTGGTTCATCGCCGACCAGCCCGGCATGCATAGCCGCGCGGCAGACAGCCGAATCATCGGAATATGGGCCCGCGCCCCAAACGGTTCCGGCTTCAGCTGTCTCAGCCGAACAGGAGCAGGTAACTGCATCCGTGGAACCGCGCATATCCAGCACTCGATCTGGGCAGGCATCGGCAAGCGGTTCAACTTCCTCGACAGGCTCTTCAGCGGGTTCTTCTGCCGCGGTGCCGCCGCAAGCCGCAAGCAAAACCGCAGACGCAGCGATTGTCGCAAAATTGATGATGGAATGTTGTTTCATGATTAGCCCCACTTACTATGTTCGGATTACGTTTGTTTGGCCTTCCCGACTCGAAAACGATGATTTCGACCGGTTAGGATTATTGAGTATCTTTCCCGCGGTTGCAAACCTTGCCCGGCACTGGCCTTCGCCGGCGCAGCGTTTATGAGGGAACTAACAGACAGAAAAAGAGCGGAGCTCCGGACAGATGATTGAAGCGGAATGGTGGGAATTTGAAGACAATGACACGCTCGCCAGCGAGGTGGCCGGCGATATCGGGTTCATCATCGAACGAGCGATTGAGACCAATGGGAAGGCGGAGCTTGCCCTGCCTGGAGGACGAACACCGGTCCCGATTTTGGAAACGCTGGCTAAGCGCGATTTCGACTGGTCCAAGGTCCGGGTTTTCCCGACCAACGAACGGATCGTCCCGGATGGCAGCGAGCACAGCAATTACGGAATGCTGAAGCGGATACTGGGGTCGGTAGGTGCGACTGTCGAACCATTGATCGATCATGCGCAAAACTGGAGCACGAAGGAAGCAGGACAAAGCGCCGATGCCCGGCTTGCCGGATTCAGCTGGCCGGTAGATCTGGTCTGGCTCGGCATGGGCGAAGATGGTTCAACCGCTTCGATTTTTCCGGGACAAATGGACGATGCTATCCACGCACCCAAAAGCAGACGCGCCGTCGGTGTATCGCCTGATCCTATGCCGCCGAGCGCCCCGTATGACCGCGTCACCCTGACGCGCGGCGCCCTGTTAAGCGCCCATACTTTGATCGTGACGCTGGCCGGCCAGAACAAGCGCGACGTGCTGGAAAAAGCAATCGAAGACGGCCCGCTGTCGAATACGCCAATTGGCAGGGTGCTGGCCGAACTGGAAATCCCAGTCGACATCTATTGGAGCGCGATCTAGAAAGCTTCTCTAAGGGGGGAAGATGGTCAGACGCGGGGCAGCGTTAGCCATGCTGGCGCTGAGAGCATCTCGGCACCGGCCATGGCGCAAACAGCCGACGAGCGGATCGGATCGCTCGATTGCACTGTGGGCGAGCAAGAAGCCGCGAGAACACAGCCACTGCTTGGGAGGACCGGCTCACCGCTCCAGATTTCTACCGATGGCCGGCTGCGATCCAATTTCCTCGTTCAACATTGAATCGATGGCGATAAGAGAAAACCAGCGTTTTCAGATACTTCTCCAGCCATCAGAGTATAAATACTACTATTCGTATGTTTCCCAAAACTTGTGCAAAATTGCGCGATGTGACAACCCGCCCTATCTGGCGGTGCCATGATATCGGACAGGGAACGAATACAAACCGAGATGACTGCACAAGAGACGCCGCAGACACTTACCGATCACGAAGGCTCTCTTCTGTCTCTCGTTCATCGGCTCCAGCCGATCACGGCCTATAAGGTCGCGAAATTTTATCAAGATTCACCTGTTGCCAGCGTCAACAAAAGCATGGGCCAAGTCTATCCCATGATCAGCCGTTTTTCGAAGGATGGCCTGGTTGAAGGCCATCAGATCGAAGACGATGCACGAGGCACCGAAGTCTGGCGAACAACCGACAAGGGCGAAATCGCGCTGAAGACGTGGCTACAAGAATTCAAGCCGTTACAGCTCATCCCGCATGACACGCTGGGAACCAAGGTCTTGTCTTTTGGCCTGCTATCGCACCAAGAACGGTTGGATTGGGTTCTGAAAGCGAAAGCGGAACTTGAAAAAAAGCAAGCGGAGCTGGATGCCTATCACCAAAAGTCCGATGAGCCTTTTCAATCCTTCGCCCATGACAATGCCGTGAGCATATTACGCGCGCGGATGGATTGGCTAGACCGCGTTTTGTTTGACCTGGTCAAATCTTCAGCTGCAAGTTCCTAAACAATAGAAAAATGGCGGGGGTAGGACTTCCAAAACCACCCCCGCCATCGACAAGAACGTGACCAAACGTTCTAACTAGAACCGGAGACGCCCGGTAACTGAGTAACGACGGCCAAGCGTATCGTAGGTCGTCGGATAGGTGTTGCCCGAGTTGAACGAGCTGGAACCGATGAACGAACTTACGTTCGGGAAACTTCGATCCAGAAGGTTCTGAATACCAACCGTCACATCGAAATTCTCACTGACATTCGAACGGACCGTCAGGTCGAAATAGTTCGCAGGGTCAATAGCTTCCTGCTCGTCCGTGAAACCATCGCCGCGACCGCGGAATTCATATTCCACACCATCAACCCAGCGCCACAGCAGCGAGATATCGACGAGATCATCGATGCTGACCGTGGTGCGCAGATTGAATTGCCATTCCGGCAGGATCGGCTCGCAGTTGTTGCTATACAAGCCGACGCAATCGCGATTGAGCGCAGTAGGCGTTGCCTGGAACAGCAGTTCGTCCGTCCAAGTACCGTTGAGGTCGAAGTTCAACGCACCGAAGCTCATCGGCATCGAATATGCTACCCGGAAGTCGACACCGCTGGTTTCGATAACACCGAGGTTCGAAAGCTGAAGGATAAGACCAAGCGTCTCACCGCCACCGTTCAACGAACCGTTGATCGGGTTACGACCGATATTGGCACACTGTGCCGGATCGGTACCGTTGCCGGTTGCCGGCACGGCAGCGCCAAAGCATGGTGTCAGAATGTCGCCCGGTGTCGGCGTCGTAATCGCACCCGTGATCTCAATATTGAAATAGTCGACTGAAACAACAAGGCCGGGAACCTGCGGCGGGGTCGCCACAAGACCGAGTGTAACCGATGTGGCTTCTTCCACATCTAGATTGGTGTTTCCGCCTGTGGTCGCGTTGATCTGTGCGGCCGAAGGCTGCGGGATCGTACCAATGGTTGCAGCAGGGGCACCCTGAGCGACACAAATCGCGGTCAGCGTGGCGTTACCAACCGGATTAGCACCGGCACAAGGATCAACCGGAAGCGGCGTCAGGCCCGTGGTAACAGGCGCAAACAGCTCACCAATATTGGGTGAACGAACCGATACCGAATAGATACCGCGGAAACGGAAGCCTTCAAACGGTTCCCAGCTACCACCAGCTTTCCAGGTGAAGCTCGTGCCGGTGTTGGAATAATCCGACACACGGACCGCGCCTTCAGCCTGGAGGCTGTAGAAGCCCGGAACATCTTCGAGGATCGGAACGATCAGCTCGGCAAAAGCTTCAACAACGTCATAGCCGCCATCGAAGGTTGGTGCCGGAGCACCGGTCCCCAAGACTTCATCCTGCGTACCAGCGGAAACGTCAGCAACGCGGCTGGCGTTATATTCGCGATACTCGACACCGACAGCGAAGCCGATCGGGGTTTCCGTGAAGAAGCCCGTATCACCGAACGTACCGTTCAGTGACGCATTCACAACCGACAGCGATGTTGTGTCAGTGAAACCCGAAGGCTGGTTGAAGAATGCAACCGATTGCGGATCGATGTTTGCGCCACCCGGTCCGCCGCCCTGAAGATTGATCGGGAAACAGCCATTTGATGGATCGAAGCAGGTGGTTGTGCTCGTCGCGTTGAGCGCCTGCTCAACCCGTGACTTCAGACCCCAGTTACGACGCGTGGTCGTGCGCTGCGATTCGCCATAGGTGCCATAGACATCATAGCTTATCGTATCGGTCAGATCACCGCGAACACCGGCCCAGAGCTGGAACTGGTTCGTAACCAGATCGGTCTGACGCGGGCCCTGCTCAACCAAACGGCGGTTGATAATAACGTCCGGTGCGAGGAAGTTGGGATCGTTTGCATCCACTGCATTCCGTGCAGCCGTACAGGTTGCAACCGGGATCGGCACAGCAAAGCTGGCGCAGATCGACTGAGCCTGAGCATCCGTAAGGAACGGGTTGTTCAGCGGAAGCGCGAACGGATCGCCGAACAGGCCCGACGGAGCGAGCTGCAGGCTAACCGTGCTGTTCGTGAACATGGCGCGGGTGTAAACTTCGATGCCCGGCGTCACTTCATAATTGGCTGAACCAAAGATGTTGTAACGTTCGAGCGGTGTCTGGAAATAGTTGAACGGCGCGAAGTTGAACGTGTTGTACGTCGGGACGATAATCGTACCCGTCGGGTCAACCTGGTTGCCGTTGAAGCGCGTCGGAACGGACGTGCCTGAACCGATAACCGTTGTGCCGAACAGACCCTGCTGAGAGAGTAAGCGATTGGCCTGCAGGACATCATCGACTTCCTGATAACCGACCGAGAGGACTGCGTTACCGCGGCCGTCATCGAAGTTGGCACCGATAGTAAGGTCACCGCGGACACGCTCGCCATCACCGCGCTCCGTTATGCCGTAGGTTACTGCAGCTTCGAGGCCTTCAAAGTCACGGCGAAGTACGAAGTTGGCGACGCCCGCGATAGCGTCAGCACCGTAAATCGATGATGCGCCGCCCGTGATGATCTCAACCCGCTCTACAAGCGCAACTGGAATGATGTTCAAATCGGTTTCACTGAAAATCGTCGACGGCACAAGTCGGGTTCCGTCCAGAAGGACGAGACTTCTCGAGGCGCCACCAACATTGGCGAGATTGCGGAGATTCAGCGTCGATGTACCGTTTGAACCGTTGTTGACGTTGTTGTTGTTGCCAACAGTGATGCCCGGCAGCCCTCCAATCAGCTCTTCAGCGTTTGTTGCCTGACGATAATCGATTTCGTCAGCGCCAACCACCTGAATCGGGCTCGACTGTTCGAGGTTGGGGTTTGTAATGCGCGAACCGGTAACAACGATAGAAGGCTGGTCCGTTGTGGCAGCCGCCAGTTCGTCATTGTTCTGCGCAAGAGCAGGTGTGGCGACAAACGCCGTGGCTACGGTTCCCAGCAGCATTGCACGCATAGTTTGCGTGCGCACCGAAAACGCCTTGCCGTATGATTGTTTAGTCATCGAAATCTAACCCCTTCAAAAATCTCTGCGGTCTGCATTGGTAAACGCCGCACTTCCTGTTTCTGGTTGACGAGAAATAGTGATCTCGCCTGTGACCATGGGACGGGCTTATGGCGCGGCACTTTGCGTCGCTCAATGCTTTTTTCACTCGAATCGTAGTTCACTGCAACATGTGGTAATCTCACCACAGTGCCATTAATCCCTTATAATCAGCGTTTCATCGAGTTTCTGCGGATTATTGCTTGGGAAGTCCTATTGCGATACACAGCATTTATTACGAAACGAGTTATATCGTCGGACAATAGCAAAGGTAGCGAAATGACCTGCACCGAGAAGCGCACAACTCGCAAAGCCATAGACTGGCAGGAACGGCGCGAAGACATCACGGCCGGGGTCTTACCGCTCTATATCGCCCGCCCATGGGCCGCCGTCAGTATCGAGGATATCGCCGACAATCTCGGCATCAGCTATTGGCAGGTCTATTACTCATTTGATGGACAGGAGGATGTCTATCGCGGCTGCGTGACCCGCCTGATTGAGACGGTTACAAAGCGCTTTGAGGAAGCTCCCATCCCCCTCGCGTCCGTAAACCGTGCGATCCAGAACTATATCCGCCACGCCGCAGATATCGTCGCCAGCGATGCGTATCAGCATCTTCTCTTCCTGCGACTGAGAGATGAGCATACCGACCCATGGATCCGAACGGCCTATGAAAACAAGATCGCAGAGCCATTGCGCAAAGGCCTGGAAGATGCCGTCGCCCAGGCCGGCAAGCGGCATGGTCTGAAGATCGTCATTCTCCACGGCGTTCGGGAACGCTGCCTGACGATGCTAGAAGCCGCGCTGGCTCTGCCGAAACTGCTTCAGCATAACGATTTTGTCGATCAAACGTTCGAAAGAACGGTCTCCGCCGTGGCCAAGGAGGTGTTCGCTGCCACCTGCACCTTCGATGGCTTTAGCGAGCAAGACCAAGCGCCCAGCGCCGTTGCTGCCTGAGAGGCGGCGACCAAAAACGGCCTCCCATGTTCTGAGCTTTAACGATTGCCGCGGCGAAACGCAGCGAGACCTTAGTGCTAGGTCCAGTTCGAGCGGCAGGGAATTTTCGTGCGGTCGCAACGATCTGCATATTTTTCGGCGATTTCCCTGATCTCATCGAGCAAACCGTCATCGAGCGTTATCGGCTCAAGGCCGAGGCCCAGAAACCGGTCATTCACAACATTCAGGTCATTCTCATCAGCTTCGTTGCGCGGATTGGCGACCAGCTCAAATCCGTTTCCGGTCTTATCTGCGATCATCTTCGCCAGATCGCGCACCCGGTGCGTCTCCGTCATCTGATTGAGAATGTTCACGCGCTCGCCTTTTTGCGGCGGGTTGGCAATCGCAAGCTCAATACACCGGCACGTATCTTGGAGATGGATAAAGGCCCGTGTCTGCCCGCCCGTACCGTGAACAGTCATCGGATAATTGAGCGCCGCCTGCATCACGAACCGGTTGAGGACCGTTCCATAATCACCGTCATAGTCGAAACGGTTGATCAGCCTATCATCCATTTTCGTCTCTTCGGTCTGCGTGCCCCAGACAATGCCTTGATGGAGGTCAGTCACCCGAATTCCATCGTTCTTGTTGTAATAGGCAAAGAAAAGCTGATCCTGGGTCTTGGTCAGATGATAGATAGAGCCTGGATTCACGGGATAGAGGATTTCCTGCTCGATCGTCTCCGTATCGGTATCGATC
>Ga0209344_10003063_pt1 | contig 17150 bp, 8 predicted proteins | sample Cruoilmetagenom6_FD_187293 | JGI IMG/M metagenome (GOLD analysis project Ga0209344, IMG submission 187293) | Oil polluted marine microbial communities from Coal Oil Point, Santa Barbara, California, USA - Santa Barbara Oil Seep Sample 6 (SPAdes)... | ecosystem: Environmental > Aquatic > Marine >... | reverse complement strand
TCTAATTGTTCCTTGCCCCAGATAGATTTGTGGGGCCCATCGGGTTTGTCATTAGCGTCTCGGTAATCCCTCCCTTCGGGCATCCAGATCTGGAGATGTTTGTTTATTTGCCTGGTACGGTAAGTAACTGGCTTTTCATCTTCAGGGACAGCAATTGGCGCTTGTTCCAAAAAGGTGGCCCTGGCAGTCTGTGGGGAAGGCTGCTTGCCATTCTCTACATTGTCGCTATCATTGTATCTGTATTCATGGTCATCCTTCATTAAATAGACGGGCACATGGCGTAAAAAACGCTCCATACGCGGCATGCCCATCTGTCGGTGCCACTTGGCCCGCAATTCTGGAACTGTTTTTGCAATTCCTTTATTTGGGTAATCGTAATAAACCGTATCACCTGTCTGCACCCAGAAAGATGGTTTTAGATTTTCCATGGCCTCCAAGGCAGGATATCCCAGTTTTCGATCTTCACCTTCAGCGGCCCTACTTTTACTACCGGCCCTAAGTATTCCTCCTCCCAAGAAAAATTTGCCCAAATTTAGACATGAGGTCACTACAAACGAAGTAGGCTTTTCCGAATCAAGGGATTGGAGGGTGCTAAATTCGCTTACTGGACCTTTCTTGGTACGGGAGGTAGTGGGACCATAATGTACACGAACATAATAATGGGTATCGGCATTAAGCCCTTTTACCCGAAACTTGATTATAAAATCCCGATCCGAAGTGGCCTGCAACCAAGGTGATACTTCTGAATTTTTAAACTTGGGATTATCTGCTATTTCAAATTTGGCCGTTCCCTCTGCTCCCGGAATGTCGAAGGCCAAAAGCGCCTCTGGGGTATCAAATCCATTCTCGGGCATCTTGTTGGTAGCTGTTAATCTGGTCTGTAAAATGGCAGAGGTTTGGGTAACTTCCCCTACCATTTGAGGAAAACTGTACATTGAGGGATTGGCCTCCATAAATTCCCAGGAAGGCTTAAACGAAAGGGCCGTGACTCCAGCTCCTGACAATTTTATAAAATTTCGACGTTGCATATTTTTGAATTTTAGCTCTATAGGGTAGTGGCATCAGACCCGGAATTTTATCTCTTTTGTAAGTTGTATAAATAGGACAATTGTAGACGTGAAATATTTTAAAACAGTGTCCAGGTGTTCTAATTCATATTCTCCCAGATAGGCCCTTCATCCCTAATTTCAATCCATTGTTCCAGCATTAAGGGCTTTAGTATGTCTACCATTTTCGGTTTAGAAGAAGCCAGGTCGTTTGATTGTTCCGCATCGTTCGATAAATCGTAAAGTTCAAATTTTGCGGGTACGGAGGTTTTCATCCATTCCATTAAAGTTTCGTTTTCCGATTTTTCAGGTAACCAACCCAGCAGGGTATAATGGTTATAGCGCAAGGCCATATGGGGCATTCTAAAATAGGTGTCCTCATGGGTGGGAAATATCCATAAATAGGGTTTATTTCTTTCTGTTTTTTGACCTAAAAAGGCAGGAAATGCATTTGTGCCATCCAAATTTACACCACTGGGCACATTTACTTGAGCCAGTTCGGATATAGTGGTCAAAAAATCAGTAGCCACCACCAATTCGTTACTGGTAGTTCCTGCAGGAATTTTGCCGGGATAACGCACAATACCGGGAACCCTATGGCCCCCTTCATAAGGGTATCTCTTCATACCCCTAAAATTACCGGGAGTTCCAAAACAATAATCCCTAGTGGGCGCCTCCCATTCCCCCTTGGATTCTTCCAAGTTTACTGGATGTTCCGGACCGTTGTCACTGGTAAAAATAACCATTGTGTTATCCTTTAAGTTTTCCAGATCTACGGTTTTCATTAAATTGGCAAAGGCATTGTCCAATTGTGATATGGTACCGTAATATTCTTTTTTGTTCTGGCTAATATCGTACTCAGGTCTATCAACACCCCCGTATTTAATACTGTGCTCCAAAGAATCAACTGCCTTGTTGTTGTATGCATTGCTGTATTCTTCAGGTGGCGACAACGGAGCATGGGGCTCGTGTGTGGAAACAATAAGAAGGAAAGGTTTGTTCTTATCCCTTTTGTTGGTCAGCCAGTCTGTGGCCTCTTCCGTAAGTACATCACAATACCAACCATCAACCTCACCTACCGCTTGGCCGTTTCGAATGAATTTGGTGAAATTTTTAGGGCCCTCATAGGCGTTATGGGTAGAGGCAAACCAATAGTCAAAACCTTGGTCGCCGGGATCGGGTTCTTTTACCTTTTCCGATCTTTCCAATCTTGATAAATGCCATTTCCCCATAAAGGCTGTTTCATAGCCCCCGGATTTTAGCATTTCGGCAATGGTGGTTTCACTATCCCTTAAATGTGCTCCCTTATAGCCTTGCAAATAATAGATTCCACTTCTGTAGGGGTGCCTACCTGTTAAAAGGCCTGCTCGTGATGGAGAACACACAGTTCCGGCAGAATGGCAATCGGTTAGTAAAACCCCTTCCGAGGCAAACTTGTCTATTGCGGGGGTGTTCGTAATGGGATTGCCATAGCAGCCCAAGTCCCCATAACCCATGTCATCGGTTAAATAAATGATGATATTGGGTTTTGAGACTTTCTTGTCGGAAGTATTGTCATTTTTAGTTCTGCAACCCATCAATGCAGTCGCACAAAGAAATATGCAGCTAATTAATCTTATTCTTTTCATCATTAATTTGAAAGGGTTCTGCATAAAGGTGATTTTGTACAAATTACTTGGATTTTCCCCAGTCCGGTCCTTCATCCCTAATGTCTTTCCATTGTTCCAACAACAAGGGTTTTAGTTGGTCAATTATTTCCGGCTGTGATTCGGCCAGATTATTTTTTTGTTCTGGATCGGTTGATAGATCGTATAGTGCAAATTTTTCGGGAACGGACGACTTCATCCATGCAATGAGGTTATTCCCGTCTCTGTTTTCAGGGAACCAACCCAACAAGGAATAGTCGTTATAGCGCATGGCCATATGCGGCATTCTAAAATAGGTGTCCTCATGGGTTGGGAAAAGAAATAGATAAGGTTTGTCCCGCTCCGTTTTTTTGCCTAGGAATGCAGGAAAGGCATCAATGGCGTCCATGGTTATATCACTGGGAGTATCTACGTTGGCAAGTTTGGTAGCGGTAGTAATAAAATCTGTTCCTACGACAAATTCATTGCTAGTGGTTCCTGCTGGTATTTTGCCTGGAAAACGTACTATTCCCGGAACCCTGTGCCCACCTTCATACGGGTATCTTTTCATACCTTTATATATGCCAGGAGTTCCAAAAGACATATCCCTTATGGGGTCTTCCCATTCTCCTTTGGACTCTTCCAGGTTTACGGGGTGTTCGGGGCCGTTATCACTAGTAAAAATGACCATGGTATTGTCGGCCAGATTTTCCTTATCAACCGTTTTCATCAAATTACCGAAAGCCTCATCCAGCTGTGTCACGGTACCATAATACTCTTTTTTATTTTGGGTAATATCATATTCAGGCCTTGCTACACCTCCGTAACGAATAGATTTCTCCAAGCTATCCACTTTGGCATTGTTGTACATCTCGCTATATTTTTCTGGAGGTGCAATGGGAGTGTGGGGTTCGTGGGTGGAAACAATAAGTAGAAAAGGTTTGGATTTGTCCCTGATATTTGTAAGCCAGTTGGTCGCTTCTTGGGTAAGTACATCGCAGTACCAACCGTCCACTTCTCCAACAGCTTCTCCATTCCTTATGAATTTATCAAAATTTTTAGGTCCCCCAAAGGCATTGTGGGTAGAGGCAAACCAATAATCAAAGCCTTGGTCACCAGGACCGGGCTCATCGTGTTTTTTACTTTTTTCCAATCTGGATAGGTGCCATTTTCCCATAAAAGCCGTTTCGTAGCCACTGGATTTTAAAAGCTCGGCAATGGTAACTTCATCTTTCTTTAAATAGGCTCCATAGGCTCCCTGAATATAATAAAACCCACTTCTATATGGATTTCTCCCTGTTAATAGACCTGCCCTTGAGGGGGAACATACGGTTCCTGCCGAATGGCAGTCCGTCAACAATACCCCTTGCGAAGCAAATTTATCTATAAAAGGTGTTTTAATAATGGGGCTTCCGTAGCAACCCAAATCCCCATACCCTAGATCGTCCGTTAGGTAAATGATGATATTGGGTTTTTTCTCTTCTTCTTGTTGAAGCGCCTTCTCTTTACAGGAAGAAAAAAGAACAAACAATGTAAATGTAAAGGTGAAAATTTGTAAAATCCGTATACTTGATTTTCTCATAATGGGGACTATTTTTGGAATATCAATTTTTTTAGAGCTATTTTTTTGGTAATTGTAAATGCTAAAAGTGATTATTGAAAAATGGTATAAAGGATGATTAGGGTTAAAAGTAATGCGCCGGCATAAAGTCGGACATCCTTAACACCTTTAAATTCCTTATCGGTAAGAAATTGCCATGGGTTGTCCCAGGTATACTGAAGCTGGTCCGCACTTGGTCTAGGTGTTAAATAGCTAATTATAAAATATACTACGGAACAAATACAGAAGAGCCACCATGCCTGCATCATAAAGGGTATTCCCCAAGTATCCGTAATTATACTTGGTTTTCCATATAGTGCCGGGATAAAATCTGCGGCAAAGGCACTAATACCAAGAATAAAACCAAAGATCAAGGTGACCAGGGAAGCTTCCTTGGTGCCCCTTTTACTGAATACTCCAAATAGAAATACAGTAGCGATTGGAGGAGCCAATGCTGCGGCTATCTTATTGATGGCCTCAAATATACTGTTAAATTTGCCGCCTTGGGTAGACCAGGCCATGGCTAAAATCATGACGACCACTGCGACATATTTTCCTATTTGCACTTGTTTTTTATCGGACAGGGATGGTTTAAGCCTTTTGGCTATGTCGATGGCCACCAAAGTGGAACAGCTATTAAGTGCAGCAGCTATAGTGCTCATGAGGGCAGAGAGCAATGCGGCCGCAAAAATTCCTTTTATCCCGATGGGCAATAGTTCGTTGATCAGTACCGGCAGGGTTTCATTACTGGTGGTAATTTTATCTTTAAATAAAACGTAACCAATAACTCCTGGCAAAACCATAATAAATACGGGAAGTATTTTTAAAAATCCTGCAAAAATAGGCCCTTTTTGGGCGTCGTCCTCGCTTTTTGCAGCCAAAACACGTTGCACAATGGTCTGGTCCGAACACCAGTACCATAGTCCCAAAATTGGATACCCCAGGAAAATGGCGTACCATGAAAGTCCGGAATTACCGGCATTCTCCCCAGATCTTAGCATACTCAATTGATCGGGCCTTATTTTATCTTTAAATTCGGCTAAGGTGTTTACGCCAATGTCCGGCAGTGCATTAATTGCAAATATGGTCAATATTACAGCACCAATAATCAATACAACCGTTTGAACGGTTTCAGTGATTACCACGGCCTTTAATCCTCCAAGTATGGTATAGGTGGCGGTTATGACCGATATTATCAAAATGGAAACAAATACATCTATTCCAAAAAACGACTTAAATACAATTGCACCTGCGTAAAGGCTCATGCCTATATGTACAAATAGCGCCCCCAATATGGCCATAAAGGCCAAAAAAGATCTTGAAGGAGAGCTATATCTTTTTTCCAAAAATTCAGGAAGCGTCGATATTTGGCTTTTAAAATAAAAAGGGGCAAAAATTAGCCCTAGAAATATTAGGACAACGGAGGCCATCCATTCAAAATTTCCCCAGACCAATCCGTCCTCAAAGCCAGAAGCCGCCAAGCCGACCAAATGTATGGTGGAGATATTACTGGCAAAAAGGGCGGCGCCAATTATAACCCAATTTAAACTGCGTCCTGCAAGGAAATAATTGTCGGACGTCATTTTTGTCTTTCCGGTGGACATTATACCAAGAACTAGGATTCCAACAAGGTATAATAAGATTATAATTAGATCAATTGTACTCATATTGGTTTAGTCGTTATATGCTCCAAAATCGAAATCTTTGTTCCTTATGGGCTCTAGATATTTTCGTATGTCTTCAATTATATCTTGTGCTACAGGTTCCTCGATCCAATCAATATTTTTGTTTAAGATACTTCTTTCCGTACAACTAAATAAGGTAGTCGGAATTTCCGGGTTACTTAAGGCGTATTGAAGGGCGAGTTTTTCAATTGGGATATTGTTTTCTAAGCAAAAATTAAGGGTTTTGTTTATTACACACAAATCTTTTTTGTCCACGGGATACCAATCAGGAGGTCCTTGGTGGGTGAGCAATCCACTGGCGAATGGGGAAGCACTTACCAGACCCATTCCCTTGGCCTTGATTTTAGGCATTAAACCTAGGAGTTCATCATTGATAAGTGTATAGTGATTGTGCACCAATACGGTATCCAGATCAACATTGGGAATAACTTTATTGAGCACATCCATAGAATAACAGGAGATTCCAACAGCCCTAATTTTCCCCGCCTTTTTTAGATCCCTCAAGGCTGAAAGGCCTTCGTCTAAAGCCGTTTCCAAATGCCTTCCTTTGTTGTATTCTATGTCGTGTAAAAAAAGTAGGTCTATATAATCGGTCTGTAGCCTATTTAGGCTGCCCTCTACCGATTTTAATATTGCTTGGTAACTAAAATTCAACTCAGGAGGCAAAGAAGAAATTTTTCCGGCCTTGCTCGAAAGGATTATTTCCGAACGTTTTATATCTTTTAATGCTTGGCCCAATATTGTTTCCGAGGTAACTGGACCATATGTTGAGGTATTTCTGCCATATGCTGGGGAAGTGTCGAAGTAGTTTATGCCCCTGTCAAAAGCAGCGTGCACGGTTTTTATGGCTTCATTTTTTTCCACCCCATTGAACATACCGCCTATTGCTGAAGCACCAAAGCCCAATTCGCTTAATTTTATATTGGTTTCACCTAAAGTATTATACTTCATACTTTGTTAATTTTGTACTACGATTTTTATATCTTCATTGGAATCGGAAGCTTTTTTCATGGCTTCTGGTATTTCGTCAAAAGGAAATCGGTTTGTAATTATTTTTGTCAGGTCTATTTTTTGTTCTTCCAAAAGTTTCAGCGCCAAGGTATATTCTTGGTTAAAACGAAATGACGGCTGAAACGTAAGTTCGTTTTTCATGAAAGCTGAAAATGGAAATTCCGCATTGTCATGGTGCATTCCCAATTGAACTATTTTTCCGCCCTTTTTCATAAATTTCACGGTATTGGTCAAAATAGTACTGGCGCCAGAGGCTTCCAGTAAAATGTCGAATCCGTTGGGGGCCAAAGAAAATAGTTCCTCCTCAAAACCAGGTTTCAACGGATTTAAGGCTGCGGTGACCCCAATCTCGGTCGCTTTTTCCAATGCCGCTGTTCTTATGTCCGTTATAACTACAGGTTGTGAGGTATATAGGTTGGCGGCCATATGGCATAGTTGTCCTATGGTACCTGCACCAGTGATAAGTACAGATTTCCCCTTTAAGTCGCCTGCTATTGTTAAGGCATGTAGGACTACTGAGAGTGGCTCCAATAGGGCGGCCATTTCATAGCTTATAAAATCCTTTAAGGGCACACAGTTTTCGGCAGGTATCTTAATGTATTCTGAAAATCCACCATTGAGATGGGGAAATACACTAGCCGATCCCAAGTACTTCATGGAAGGACAAAGGTTTTGTTTTCCAGCTTTACAATGTATGCAGGTTTTGCAAGGTCTGGAGGGGTTGATACTTACCCTGGTCCCTTTTTTTAATTTGGGATATAAGGAAGATTCTTTTTCAATTTCCCCTGAAAGTTCATGTCCTAGGGCAAATGGTGCTTTAGGGATAAAATCCCCAATTTTGCCATCTTTATAATAATGGATGTCCGAACCACAAATACCGACAGACCTTACCTTTACGATAACTTCATTTTCGGCGGTATCTTCAGGGTAGGGGATGTCACTATACCGTATATCGGTTTTTCCGTACAATAAATATGATTTCATATTTCTGTGATGGTGTAAGTTTTACCCTTTACGGTGTTGAATTCAATAATTTGGTTCGGACGTTTTTTAATTCTAATCTGCTTTCCATCAAGGAATACCCTTATCTTATTATTGGTTTTTAATCTAAACTTTTCACCTGTCTTTGAAAGTACTTCGGTGGTGATAAGCTCCTTGTTTTTCCAGCTAAAGTCGAGCTCAAATCCGCCTCTGGCGCAAACTCCCTTGAATTCGCCCTCCGACCATTCAGTAGGTAATGCTGGCAATAATTCTATATATCCTTCATGGGATTGGATGAGCATTTCGGTAATTCCAGCGGTAACTCCTAAGGAGCCATCGACCTGCAGGGGCTTTCCACATTTGGCAAAAAGGGAGGCGTAGCATTGCTCCTTTAAATATCCTTTAAAGATAGAGTTGGCTCTATCTCCATCGTTTAAACGGGCCCAAAGTGCCATTTTCCATCCTCTGGAGAACCCTGTGCCGCCATCACCACGTTGTTCCAACACTTTTTTGACAGGTTCTATGAATTCGGGGGTACGGTTGGGGGAAATAACATTACCGGGATAGAGTCCGTATAAGTGTGAGAAGTGACGGTGTTTGTCTTCCATTTGTTCATAGTCTTCCGTCCACTCTTGAAGCATGCCATCCCTTCCTACCTGTGAGGGAGGAAAGCGATCTCTGTAGGCAAGAACCGCCTTGGCATATTCACGGTCTATATCCAATATTTCGGTGGCTTCTCCATAATAGGCGAATAGATCCTTTAATATTTGCATATCCATAGTGGCACCGGCTACAATGGTAGTGAAATAATACATTCCTGTTACTTCATCATAAAAGTATTCGTAACCTTTGCCCTTAGGTGGATTTTCAGGGGAATTGGAGGGATTGGTAACCAACCAATCCTTTTCTGGGTACTCAACCAGGAAGTCCATAAAAAAATCGACTGAACCTTTAATGATCGGGTATACTTCTTTCAGATATTCCTTATCCTGGGTAAACAGATAATGTTCCCATAGATGGGTGGTAAGCCATGCGCCCCCAACGGTATAAGTTCCCCAGGTTGGACCGTCCATTGGGGCTGCGACTCTCCATATATCGGTGTTCTGATGAAATACCCATCCCCCAGCACCGTAATGTTCCTTGGCAACTTCCGCTCCCTGATCGGTAAGTTCCCTTACCATGGTAATCAAAGGCTCCGACAATTCGGATAGGTTGGCCGTTTCAACGGGCCAATAATTCATTTCTGTATTTATGTTGGTCGTGTACTTTGAATCCCAGGCCGGGTTCATGTCATTGTTCCAGATTCCTTGAAGGTTGGCGGGCTGGGTTCCAGGTCTTGAGGAAGCTATTAGAAGGTATCTTCCAAAATTATAGCAAAGGGTAGCCAGTTGTGGATCTGGCTCTGTTTGAATTTTGGACATACGTTCGTCCGTTGTCAAGTACGAATTGTGGGTAGTTGGCAGTGTAAGTGTAACCCTGTCATAATACTTTTTGTGGTCCTCAACAGCACTTTGTTTTACCTCTGTAAAGGAACTTCCTTCCAAATGGGCCATCATTTCCTCTACTCGGGCATGCTCATCGCCACTAACATCCTTGTAATTGTTAAAGTTTGTGGCTGCAACAAAATAAAGGGTAACCGCATTGGCATTTTCAATCTTTAGTCTACTGCCTTTCAGTGTCATACTACCTCCTTCTGGAAGGGCTTTGATTCTTGCCTCGTATTTTAATTTACCATCAACACCCAGATAATCGGCAGATTTTCCAGTGAGTTTTAATTGGTTGCTGCCCAGACCATCCATTCGGAAATAATCTGTAGCATAGTTGGAATGGGAGTTGTTTCTAACTCCTCTTAGTTCTGCATCCAAAGAAATACTTCCCGCTTTATCGGCGGATATACGTACTGCAATCGTTTGATCAACGGCCGAAGCAATTATTTCCCGTACATAGTTTATACCGTTGGCTTTATATTTAACCGTAACGACACCTGTTTTTAGATCAAGGGACCTGCTGTAGTTGGTTACACTATCCTTTCCGAAAAAAAGATGTAGGTTGGCCATGGACTGATACTTTTGTTGCTCTACCGGGTACCCCATTAAGGCTCGGCCAAATAGCTTGTGGGCCTCTATAGGTTTACCTTCAAAAATGTATTCCTGAATTTTAGGAAGCTCTTTATAACCTCCTTTTACCACGGTTGAATAGGGGCCTCCCGTCCAATAGGTCTCTTCGTTGAACTGAATTTTTTCCTCTCCATATTTTCCATAAACCATTGCGCCCAATCGCCCATTGCCCACAGGAAGGGCCTCTTCCCATATGGATGCAGGCTCATCAAACCAAAGCGTATTTGCGGGATCAATTTTTTGGTCGCTTATTCGGGTGCTAGTAGTTGAAATCCCTGGAGATTGGCCAAAAAGCTGAACCCCCACAAAAAGGATTGAAAGGAATAGTTTGGATTTTAGTTTCATATGGCTCAAATTATATGTGGTTTTTTCTTTTTTGAAGTGTTTCTGTTCTGCATTCATACTCATAAAAAAGGAGTAGCAGCCTTTAATGTTCTGCTACTCCCTGACTAACTCAAACTAACTCAATAAACAATATATTTTATATGTTTCAATGTAAATGATCTTTTCAGGCCTTATTACAACAATCATTTTTGTAAACAATGATTTCCTAATAAAGTTTCAAGTCATCAGAACTCGAAATTCAATGTTCTGAACATTATTAATATAAGTTTAATAATGATGTAAATCTAATGATTTATAAATGATTGATTGCAATTAATATTAGCTTTAATCTATACTATTTTAACAATATCTGGAGTTTTTGCAGAAAAATATGAATGTGATAAGTTTGTGAATATTTTTTAATATGCTGTATTTTAGTTATTTATGTATTTATTTCTTTTTTATGTTCCGAATTGGATATTTTTTGGTGTGATCCTTATTAATATAATATAAATAAGTATTTTAAATTGAGTTTTTGGTCAATTCGTATGGCAGTTTAATTCTCTTTGTAAAGTGGTTGATCTGTTAGTTAAAATGATGGGGTTCGGTATTATTGATTCCAAAGGGTACTATCAATTGAAAATTTGGCTTTAATGTGTGGGTGTCTAAGGGGATGTTTTTATATAGGGTATTTTATTCAAGGTTCAGGGGAAGGGGGGCAATTGCGTTATAGTAATAGGACTTTTTTTATAATTTGTGGGCTTATAGGTCATGATCGTGTGTATCCAAATTGAATATATGGGTTTTGGAAGCTTCGTTTGAACCACTGGATGGAACAAAAAAAAGGCAGCATAAATATGCTGCCCCTTGTCAAGTCATCGACTCTATCTTTATTTTATGGTTTATTAGTGAAACTCAATTTTGAGAAGTCGGTAAGACGCACTTAAAATTGAAAGTTGAACTAATCCCGCCATTTTCGGCGGGATCTAGGTTCAATACCTCGACCCTAGGGTCGATTCCTATTATTGGGTTCAGGGCCTGCCCTGAGGTTTTGCCTTTTATTGAACACCTGGGCGCTTGTCCCACCACAACTGGGTGCCATAGAAAATATCTTTCTCAACTATGTCGAACGGAAAATTTGTGTTCAATGATTTTTCCGAATCAGGATAGGCCAGCCTAAAGGGGTGTCTATTGTGGGAACCTGCATAGTCTTTGGAAACCTCGAGGATCAAAGGAACATCTGTTCTTCTTACTTCGGCCCATCCTTCAACACTTTGCTTAAAAAGGGAAATCCATTTTTGAAGCCTTATTTTGTAAAGGTTGGTGGTTGTTCCGCTATCCCAGGCAACTTCCGTTTCCGCCATAAAAGTGGCGATATCGGCAGGCTCAATTCCATTTTCTTCCAAAGACATTGCAACAGCTGTTTCGTAAGCTGATTGGGCCGAGCCACCTGTAATTAAGTTTCGTTCATAGGCTTCGGCAAGAATAAAGTATGCTTCTGAGGAATTCATAAAAGGGGAAAATCCAGCAGGGTTGTTGCCAAACCTGTCCCCAATATGTGAAACATTATTCCCGTTGTTCAGGGTATCATTCAATTGGTTCGGCCCAAATTCGTATCCTCTGTAATTTCCATATTTATTTTTGTCGGCATATACTGGCAATCTTGGATCATCGTTGTCGAGCAATGCGGTCACTAAGGCGTTGCTTACACGATAGCCATCTGTTTTATTGCCGTCGGCGGCTCCCATCCTTGCATACCAAGGTTCTACGTCTGGTAAAACTCCTGGCCACCATAAATAGGCATTGTCATCATTGGTTTGCATAATGGGGTAGCTGCTTGGGTTTCCAACTACGCTGGCTATTTCTAATTTTGCCGCCGCTTCATCCGCTGAAGACATTCTAATGGCAACTCTCAGTCTCAATGAATTACAGAATTTACGCCATTTTGATACATCTCCCTTGAATAGAAAATCTCCTTCGCCAAGTTCCCCTCCATTCGTGTCGAATAGGTCTGCGGCAGTTTTAAGTTCACTGAGTATCTGTTTGTAAACCTCTTCTTCGGTGTCGTATTTTGGATAAATGATTTGGTTTTCCGCCAAGGAGAAGGCCTCTGAGTATGGAATGGATCCCCATAAATCTGTGGCTTTGTGACCCATATAACTTTTGAGGGTTAGGGCGGCGGCATATAAATTGTCGTTGTTTTCTTCTTTTGCAAGCTTCATGGCTTCAACGGCATAGGTCATTGAAGAGTACATGGCATCCCATTGACTGTTGTTGATACCAACTCTATATTCGTAGTCACCCGCCCCAATTGCGGCATTGTAACCTGAAAAAGACCCTGCATAATAGACATCAAGTCTTTCTCCGAAAAGTATTTGTGAAGAGTTTAGTAATGATTTCCCCAATACATTGGACGCAGGAACCGTAGTAGCGCTGTTGGGGCTTATGTTCATGGTTTCAAAATCCTCTGTACAGGATCCTAGTAATAGCATAAATAGAAGCAGTACTAGAAATGAATTTTTTGTGTTTATTTTCATGATATTTTTTTTTGAAATTAGAAACTAGCTGTTAATTTAAATCCGTAGCTTCTTGCGGTGGGTATTTGGAAATTCTCATAACCTATACCGGCTTCTCCGCCGCCAAAACCTACTTCAGGATCAATTCCGTAATCTTTGGTGTCCTTGTCCCTGTAAAGAATGGCTAAGTTTCTTCCAACCAGGGAAAGGTTTAATTTGGAAATGGAATTGATTTTAGAAACATTGAAATTATATCCAATGGCCAGTTCCCTTAGTTTTACATAGGTAGCGTCCAAGATGGAATACTCGTGATTGTTCCATACCCAAGAACCATTGTAATAATCTTGAGCCGAGACACGGATGTTGTTGGGTGTCCCATCTTCAAATACCCCGTCAACAATTAATCCTGTTTCCCTTACGTTGTTCTTTACTGTGTTTTCGTAGGCGCCTGTAGGGTATGAATGCCATGCTGTTGTACTGAACATGTCACCTCCAATTTGTGCATCTACCAAAAAGCTCAGGCTAACCCCTTTGTAGCCAAATGTGTTGGTTATACCACCTGTCCAGTCGGGTGTTACGTTGCCTAGTTTTACGGCCGCGTTGGTAGTTGTGGGGATACCGTTGGCATTTACTACGATTTTTCCATTGTTGTCCCTAACAAATGGTAGGCCCCAAAGAACACCCCATTCTTCGCCTGGAATACCTAGTGTCTTTACGCCTCCAAAACCGCTGGAAATCTGATAGGATTCCAAATTGCCGTACAGGGAATTTACTATACTCTTATTTTTGGCCCAGTTAACCACAACATCCCAATTGAAACCTTTTGGGTTTTGGAATAAATCTGCTGACAACATAAGTTCTACCCCTTTGTTCTCGATTTCACCTGCATTTAACAGCATTCCATTGTATCCTGTGGTGGTAGAAGTGGTAACGGATAGAATTTGGTTAACTGTTGTTTGTGCATAATAGGTAAAGTCTAAAGCTATACGATTTTTCCAAAAACGTATATCGGCTCCTATTTCATAGGAAGTGGTTTCTTCCGGTTTTAATCCTGCTGGTGGTAGGGTGCGTGAAGGAGTGAAAACGGATACTCCGTTAAACGTCCCTGCCGAATACGTCGTATTTAACTGATAGGGGCTGGTGTCGCCACCAACTTTGGCCCAGCCACCTCTAAGTTTGGCGTAGGATAGTATGTCCGATTTTAGGGACAAGGCTTCGGTTACGTCAAAACCAGCACTAACGGATGGGTAAAAATAGGACCAACTCTCTTGAGGGAGGGTTGAGCTCCAATCATTTCGGCCGGTAATTCCTAGGTAGAAAATCTTCTTATACGATCCATTAACTGCAAAGTAGGCACTGTTTGTTTCGTACTGACTTTCATACATTCCGGTTCCAGGTGTGCCCTTAACGTTGGAAATGGTGTACAGATCCGGTACGGTAAGGTCGGATGCACTTAGGCTAATGGAATTGTATGTATTGGTTCTTTTGTTGGCTCCGATCAATCCGTCTACGCGAAAATCGTTGAAGGTCTTGTCGAAATTTAAGGTAACATCTGTATTTGTTTCCTTTTTGTTGATGTGGGATTCACTGAATTGCCCACCAAGTCCCAATCTTTTATTCCGGGTTGTTCCTGCCTGGGTTATACTTTTTCTTATCTCATTGTAAAAATCAATTCCCACTTGGCCATTGGCTGTAAGCCAGTCATTTATTTTGTAGGACATTGAAACGTTGCCATAAATTCTTTCCCTGTCAAAAGCATTGGTGTTTCTAAGACTGTAGAAAGGGTTGTCCGCGTTGAACATATATTCGTCATTGCCTTTTTCGTAAAATAGGTCCTTTGCGTATTGGGTGGGGAAATCCCTTTGTAACCAGGCAAATATATCTGCCCATCTATATCCATTGGCAGGAAGGTTGTCACTCTCTTTTTTTACATAGTTGAAATTCACGGAAGCCGTTAACTTATCAGAAGGGGTTAAGTTGACATTGGCAGAAAGAACGTTTTCTTTTTGCCCCGTGTTGTCTATCATACCTTGGGTGTCTACATTGGTGTACGAAATTCTCCCTGAGGATTTTTCGCCGTTAGCCGTTACGGAAACATTGTTTTGTATGGTAACACCGGTGTCGAACCATTCCTTAATGTTGTTCGGTCTGGAAATCCAAGGGCTGTTGGGGCCAGTGGACCATTGGTCCAATAATAAGCCGGCATCCAATCTTGGTCCCCAGTTTGTTGGGTACGAGTCGTTTATGCCCCCTCCATTTCCATTCACATAATTGTATGAAAATTGTTTGGCATAATCGTTATAGCTCAAATTAGTATTGTTGTTCGTATTGTATCTGTTATAGATAAATTCGCTTCCATCTCGACCCCCACCGTATTCATTTTGAAGATTTGGGAAGTAAGAGGCCTTGTCCATAACCACGGAGGAACTAAAGTTAACCCCTAGGGCTTTACCGCTTTTACCTCCTTTTTTTGTTGTAATTATGATTACCCCATTTGCAGCACGACTCCCGTATAGGGCAGACGCGTTGGCTCCTTTTAGTACTGATACAGATTCAATGTTGTTGGGGTCTATATCCGACGCGGTGTTTCCCCAGTCCACACCACCTGCTCCTGCAAGGTTGGGTGATGAGTTGTCTATTGGGGTGCCATCCACAATAAAAAGCGGCTGATTTCCTGAAAATGATGAATTTCCACGAATTACTATCCTGGAAGATGATCCAACGGTACTTCCTCCATTTGTAACCTGTATACCGGCAATTTTCCCGGAGAGGGAGTTGATCACATTGGCTTCAGGAGTTGTGGTCAGTTTATCGCCGCCCAATTCTTGTACGGCATAGCCTAGAGTTTGCTTGTCCCGGCTAATACCAAGAGCGGTCACTACCACTTCGTCCAAGGCCTGGGTGTCAGGTTCCAGACTTAAGTTTATACTTGTTTTTGTGCCTACGGGTATCTCTTGGGTGATGTACCCTAAATAGCTAAAACTTAAAACGTCGTTTGGAGATGCTTTAATGGTGTAAAGACCATCAAAATCAGTTGTGGTACCTGTGGAGGTATCCTTGATCAATACTGTTACGCCCGGTAGCGGATTACTGTTTTCGTCACTGACAGTTCCGGTAATATCCAGGTCTTGGGCATTTGCGTTGCCTGGAGTGAAAAGTACGATCCCTAGTAGCAGTAACCATGACATCGCGTTGAGTTTAAATCTGTTTTTCATAAGTTATTAAAGTTATCTTAATAATGTTATAAAATTAGTTAAATAGTTGGGGATGAAGTTGTTTGTATTTAGCAAAAGACTATACTATTTTAACTTGTTCGTTCAATCAAGATAGTACATAAATGATCAAATATGTTTATAATTTACTGAATTATAATTATATATGAAAAATCATCTTGCTTTTTTAACTTTCTGTTGATTAAATTTTGTATATACCTATGATAAGACTTTTATATTTATTAAAAATACTTATTTGTACAGTTATTGTGATATCTTATGATATTATATTTAATAAGTATTGTGCAAGCCAGTCGATGAGGCGCAAGTGATTTGGTCAAAAGAAGTAATTAAGGAGCAGTACGCACTACTCCTTAATTGTTACTTCATTTAGATAATGAATAGTGTTCTGTATTTTTCCCTTTAATTCATTGCCATGGGAATCCGTAACCTTGTACGTAATTTTCATGATATCTACCGGGGCAATGTCGGGTAACAGGAGTTTTACTTTTCTTCCATCCTCGGTTACCCTCACCTTCGAAATATCGAGCGTTTTAATATTGTATCGCTTGGAACCGTATTTATGGCTCCTAAGTAGTTCCCAAGTTTGCACTTCGAAATTAGAACCGACTTCGGTTTTGTCGGCATCCAATTTGGAAGCGAAGGTTAATACCATACCGTCTTTTTCGGCACTTAGGGCAATAGGTACCGACAGTGGTTTTCCTGTATAACGAAGCCTATAGAATTCGCCCCCTTTCATATTTTGGGAAGTTCCCCAGGCCGACATTCCACACGCATATAAATCCCCATCCTGAGGATTGAACCTACCTCTCATGACCCCGGTAAGAAACTTTACTCCTGGAAGGTCCACTACTCCTGCTTGTCTTTGTCCCATAACCTTTTCATGGAGAACCAGTTGGATCTTACCGTATCCATATGAAAAGCTTAACAATCCTTTATCCAAGGGTCCCCATTTTTTGCTGTCTACCCATAGCAATTCTGAGGGCGACCTGTCAAACTCCATGTCTATCCA
>Ga0209344_10003062_pt1 | contig 17150 bp, 12 predicted proteins | sample Cruoilmetagenom6_FD_187293 | JGI IMG/M metagenome (GOLD analysis project Ga0209344, IMG submission 187293) | Oil polluted marine microbial communities from Coal Oil Point, Santa Barbara, California, USA - Santa Barbara Oil Seep Sample 6 (SPAdes)... | ecosystem: Environmental > Aquatic > Marine... | reverse complement strand
GAGATAATGTTGCGATTGAAGTTGAATTGATCGCGCCGATTGCGATGGAAGAAAAGCTGCGCTTCGCTATCCGCGAAGGTGGTCGTACCGTCGGTTCCGGCGTCGTCGCTTCAATCATCGAGTAAGTCAAACGGTCGGGCATTTTAACGAATGCCTGACCGACTGCCCATTTGGGCATTCGGTTTAGGAGTGTAGCTCAACTGGCAGAGCACCGGTCTCCAAAACCGGGGGTTGGGGGTTCGATTCCCTCCACTCCTGCCACCGTAAGGGTGGGCAGGAACGACAAGTGAGAGGCTGGATTGTCCAGCGAGCTCACCGAAGAGGAACGATGGCGAAAACCAATCCACTTCAATTCGTGCAGGAAGTGCGGTCAGAAGCGTCAAAAGTGACGTGGCCCACGAGACGCGAAACGATTGTGACAACGGTCATGGTCTTTATCATGGTCGTCGTTGCGGCCGTGTTCTTTTTTGTGGCGGACCAGCTTTTGAGCACAGGGGTTTCTCTGTTGCTTGGGCTAGGTGATTAAAGGCGGATCGATTATGACGGCGCGGTGGTACATCGTTCACGCTTATTCGAATTTCGAGAAGAAGGTCGCTGAGTCGATCCGCGAACGTGCTGAGAGCGCGGGCCTGACCGACTTTTTTGAAGAAGTTCTGGTACCGACAGAAGAGGTCGTTGAGTTGCGCCGTGGACGCAAAATCAATGCGGAGCGCAAATTTTTCCCCGGCTATGTACTGGTGAAAATGGAAATGACGGATGAGGCGTATCACCTGATCAAGGAAACGCCGAAGGTAACTGGTTTTTTGGGCGCGAATAATAAACCGCAGCGCATTAGTCAGGCGGAAGTTGACGTGATCTTGCATCAGGTGCAAGAAGGTGTTGAACGTCCAAAACCAAGTGTTACGTACGAAATCGGCGAACAAGTGCGGGTGGCCGATGGTCCTTTCGCGTCGTTCAACGGCATTGTTGAAGAAGTTGATGAAGAACGGACACGGCTCAAAGTGGCTGTGTCAATTTTCGGTCGGGCTACTCCGGTCGAGCTTGAGTACGGGCAGGTGGACAAGCTATAGGGCTTGTTGATTTGTTTCGTGTTGTGTGTGGGAGGTGGCTTTGGCTGCTGTACCACTAACCCTTTAAAGTTTCCGGGATTGCCCGGAAGGGGAAAGAGAAATGGCTAAAAAAATCACTGGTTATCTGAAGCTTCAGGTGCCGGCGGGTGCTGCTAACCCATCACCGCCAATTGGTCCTGCGCTCGGTCAGCGTGGCCTGAATATTATGGAATTCTGTAAAGCCTTTAACGCGAAGACACAGAAGATGGAAAAAGGGATGCCTATCCCAACCATCATCACGATCTTTACAGATAAGTCTTTTACGTTTGAAACTAAAACGCCACCTGCTTCTTATTACCTGAAGAAGGCTGCAAACCTACAAAAGGGCGGTACCGCTCCTGGGCGCGACGTTGCTGGTTCAGTGACTGTTGCTCAGTGTCGGGAAATTGCCGAATTGAAGATGATTGACCTCAATGCCAATGATCTTGACCAGGCAGCTAAAATTATCATGGGATCAGCACGGTCTATGGGCCTAGAGGTGGCGGAGTAAAACAATGGCAAAAGTTGGGAAACGTACAGCCTCCGCACGTGAAGGTGTCGATGCAAAAACACTTTATCAGCTCGATGAAGCTGTAAAAATGGTCAAAGAGCGGGCGAAAGCAAAGTTCGATGAAACAATCGAAATTGCTATCAACCTGGGCGTTGATCCTCGTCACGCAGATCAGATGGTTCGCGGTGTCGTTGAACTGCCAGCCGGCTCCGGCCGTACTGTGCGCGTAGCTGTTTTCGCAAAAGGCGACAAGGCTGACGAAGCACGGGCTGCTGGTGCAGATATTGTTGGTGACGATGAGCTCGCTGCTGAAGTTCAATCCGGCAAGATCGACTTCGATCGCTGCATTGCAACGCCAGACATGATGCCGTTGGTTGGTCGCCTTGGTAAGGTACTTGGCCCCCGTGGGATGATGCCTAACCCTAAGGTTGGTACGGTGACGCCTGATGTGGCTGCAGCTGTGAAATCTGCCAAGGGTGGTGCCGTTGAATTTCGCGTTGAAAAAGCTGGCATCGTTCATGCTGGCATTGGCAAGGCAAGCTTCACCGAGGAGCAGATTGCCGGAAACGTTCGGGCGCTGTTGAACGCTATACAAAAAGCAAAGCCAACAGGCGTCAAAGGCACATTTATGAAAAAGGTCGCGCTAAGTTCCTCGATGGGACCTGGTGTTAAAATCGACCTTGGTTCAGTACACGAAGCTTAAAAGCTAAATCAGCTTTTGAGCGTTCGAATTGAGTTTCCCAATCCGTCGGTGACGGGTTGGGCGAAGGCGAGACAAGCAATCTTCTTCAAACGGTCAATCGTTTGAGAGGGGAGTTGGTCACGTCTTTAACCTGTCCGAGACGGTAGGTGCCAAACTTTGAAAGAAGGGCGGCTTAATGGGTGTTCGTACCTTTCCTGCAATAGACGGTGGAGAGAACAGATTTTGAGTTTTCGTTTCGACGAAGATTGAACGTCAGTTCAAACCCGGGACAGGCATGAGAGCGCTGATTGTTTAACAGGCGTCTTAGGACAAATGTTGGGCAAGCGGCATCTGCCAACGGTGGAGGGGAGTTTTCTTCGTTTCACCCCCGCGACGTCCGAGGGTTTCGGACGTACTGGAGAAGAGTAAGTGAATAGAGCCGAAAAAGCGGAACTAGTGACACACCTCCAAGGCGTTTTTGCGAACGCTGGCGTGGTTGTCGTTGCTCACTATTCTGGCCTGACGGTCGCACAGATGACAGTTCTGCGCGCCCGTATGTCGGAAGTTGGTGGCAACGTCAAAGTCACAAAGAACCGGCTCGCCAAACTCGCTCTGGACGGTACCCAAGTGGCTGGCATTGCTGACCATTTTGCGGGACCAACGGCAATTGCCTATTCGGACGATCCAGTTGCAGCGCCAAAAATTGCTGCAGCTTTTGCCAAGGACAACGAAGAGTTCGTGATCCTTGGTGGTGCGATGGGCGAAACCCTGCTCGATCAAAATGGTATTTTGGCTTTGGCCACATTGCCGTCACTGGACGAGCTGCGCGGAAAGCTAGTGGGCATGATTTCTACGCCTGCTACTCGGATCGCTGGCGTGCTTCAAGCACCTGCCGGTCAGCTTGCACGTGTTATGGGAGCGAAAGCCGCACAGGGCGAGGAAGCGGCATAAGCCGGTCCTTGCAACCCAAGTTTGAACTGATTGTTAAAGAGAGAATTGAAAATGGCTGATCTAAATAAAATCGTAGAAGACTTGTCTGCGTTGACGGTTATGGAAGCTGCTGAGCTTTCTAACCTTCTTGAAGAAAAATGGGGCGTATCTGCTGCTGCTCCTGTCGCAGTTGCTGCTGCTGGTGCTCCAGCTGAAGCTGCTGAAGAAAAAACTGACTTTTCAGTTGTTCTAACTGCTGCCGGTGACAAGAAAATCAACGTCATCAAAGAAGTCCGTGCCATCACTGGTCTTGGCCTGAAAGAAGCTAAGGACCTTGTTGAAGGTGCACCTAAAGAAGTTAAGGGTGACGTGCCTAAGGCCGAAGCTGAAGAGCTTAAAAAGAAGCTCGAAGCTGCTGGCGCGAGCGTCGAACTTAAATAATGCACGATTGGGAGTGGCCTTGTGGCCGCTCCCACTAGCTCCAGCCGGTGGGGTAATAGCGAGGGCCTCCTCCTTGCAATACCGGCATCCTGTTTGAGGAAGGTTGCGAGGAATAAAAATGACGCAGTCATTCACTGGCCGTAAGCGGGTCCGTAAATCGTTTGGACGCATTCCGCAAGTGGCGGAAATGCCTAACCTTATTGAGGTTCAAAAATATTCTTACGACCAGTTTCTCCAGGTTGATGATCCCGAAGGCGGGCGTCTCGATCAGGGACTGCAGTCGGTATTCGGCTCTGTTTTTCCCATTAGTGATTTCTCTGAAACGGCGATGCTTGAGTTCGTTCGTTACGAGTTTGAAAAACCAAAATATGACGTAGAAGAGTGCCAGCAGCGCGACATGACGTTCGCAGCACCGCTGAAAGTAACTCTTCGCTTGATCGTGTTTGAAGTCGATGAAGACACAGGCGCTAAGTCTGTAAAAGACATCAAAGAACAAGACGTCTACATGGGCGACATGCCATTTATGACAATAAATGGTACGTTTGTTGTTAATGGTACGGAGCGTGTGATCGTTTCACAAATGCACCGTAGCCCAGGTGTGTTCTTTGACCACGATAAGGGTAAGACCCATTCGTCCGGCAAGCTGTTGTTTGCTGCTCGGGTTATTCCATATCGTGGGTCATGGCTCGACTTTGAGTTTGATGCAAAAGACATCGTTCATGTTCGCATCGACCGTCGCCGTAAAGTGCCAGTCACGACGTTGCTTTATGCGCTTGGCCTTGATGGCGAGGAAATCCTGGATACGTTCTACGATCAGGTTACATATAAGAAAACGAAAGATGGTTGGAAGTTTCCATACCAAGCTGACCGCTATCGCAGTCTGAAACCAGAATATGATTTCGTTGATGCGAAAACTGGCGACGTTGTTGTTGAAGCTGGTAAGAAGATCACCGCTCGGTTGGCGCGCAAGCTTGCTGAAGAAGGTTTGAAAGAACTATTGGTTCAAGACGTGGAAGTTGTTGGGCGCTATATCGCTCAAGAGCTTGTGAATCTTGAGACTGGTGAAATTTTTGCGGAAGCCGGCGAAGAAATCACAGAAGAACTTTTGGAAACATTGATCGAAGCGGGCGCGCAGGAGATCACTACGCTCGATATTGATCATGTGAACACAGGTGCGTTTATTCGCAATACGCTTGCTGTTGATAAAGCCACAACACGGGAACAGGCGTTGTACGATATCTACCGTGTAATGCGTCCAGGCGAGCCGCCAACTTTTGATACAGCGGACGCTTTGTTCCACAGCCTGTTCTTTGATTCAGAACGCTATGACCTCTCTGCCGTTGGTCGCGTGAAAATGAACATGCGCCTTAACCTTGACGTAGCCGATACTGTCCGTGTGCTGCGCAAAGAAGATATCATTGAGGTTGTTCGCACCATTGTCGGTTTGCGTGATGGCCGCGGTGAAATTGACGATATTGATAACCTGGGTAACCGTCGTGTTCGCTCTGTTGGCGAGCTTATGGAAAACCAATATCGTATCGGTCTTCTGCGTATGGAACGTGCCATCAAAGAGCGTATGAGTTCGGTGGATATTGATACGGTCATGCCTCATGATCTGATCAACGCGAAACCCGTCGCAGCCGCTGTTCGTGAGTTCTTTGGGTCTTCTCAGCTATCTCAGTTTATGGACCAAACGAACCCGCTTTCTGAAATTACACACAAACGTCGCCTTTCCGCGCTTGGACCTGGTGGTCTGACGCGTGAACGTGCGGGCTTTGAAGTACGTGACGTGCATCCAACTCACTATGGTCGTATCTGTCCGATTGAAACACCAGAAGGACCAAATATTGGTCTGATCAATTCGCTCGCAACATTTGCGCGTGTGAATAAGTATGGTTTCATTGAAAGCCCCTATCGTCGGGTCAAAGATGGCAAAGTCTCTGATGACATTGTCTATCTGTCCGCGATGGAAGAAGCCCGCTACCGGGTAGGGCAAGCGAGTGTTCCGATCAGTGACCAAGGATTGTTGGAAGACGATCTTCTGAACTGTCGTATCGACGGCGACTTTGAAATGGTCCCGCCGGAACAAGTTGATTTGATCGATGTGTCGCCAAAACAGATTGTGTCTGTTGCAGCCGCTCTTATTCCGTTCCTTGAAAATGATGACGCCAATCGCGCTCTCATGGGTTCGAACATGCAACGCCAAGCCGTGCCGTTGGTGCGCGCAGAAGCGCCTGTTGTTGGCACCGGAATGGAAGAAGTCGTTGCCCGTGATAGTGGCGCGACGATTATGGCGCGCCGTACAGGCGTTGTTGACCAGGTTGATGCGACACGTATCGTTATTCGCGCAACTGAAGAAACTGACCCTGGTAAGCCTGGCGTTGACATCTACAATCTTCGCAAGTTCCAGCGTTCGAACCAGAACACCTGTATCAATCAGCGCCCATTGGTGCGAGTTGGTGACAAATTGCAGGCCGGTGACATCATTGCTGATGGTCCGTCCACTGATTTGGGTGAGCTGGCTCTTGGGCGGAACGTGCTCGTCGCCTTTATGCCTTGGAATGGCTACAACTTCGAAGACTCCATCCTAATCTCAGAGCGCATCGTGCGTGATGATGTATTCACGTCTATTCACCTCGAAGAGTTCGAAGTGATGGCGCGTGATACGAAGTTGGGGCCGGAAGAAATCACACGTGATATTCCGAATGTCGGTGAGGAAGCACTTCGTAACCTTGATGAAGCTGGTATCGTTTATATCGGCGCGGAAGTCGGGCCCTCGGACATTTTGGTGGGTAAGATCACACCAAAAGGCGAAAGCCCAATGACGCCGGAAGAAAAACTTCTTCGTGCGATCTTTGGTGAAAAAGCTTCCGACGTTCGCGACACATCAATGCGGTTGTCTCCCGGGGTAACCGGTACTGTGGTCGAGGTTCGTGTCTTCAACCGTCATGGTGTTGATAAAGATGAGCGTGCGATGTCTATCGAGCGTGATGAGATCGAACGTCTGGCAAAAGACAGAGACGATGAGCTCGAAATTCTGGAACGCAACGTTTACGGACGTCTTCAAGAAATCCTACTTGGTAAGGAAGCTGTTTCCGGGCCAAACGGAATTGAAGCTGGTGCGAAAATTTCACAAAACGATCTAGGCAATCTGTCCGGTGGGCAGTGGTGGCAGATCGCCGTTGGCAACGAAAAGTCGATGGGTGAGATCGAAGCGCTGAAACGTCAGTATGAAGACTCTAAGTCACGTCTCGAAGCTCGCTTCGAGGACAAAGTTGATAAGCTGCAGCGTGGCGATGAGTTGCCGCCTGGCGTTATGAAGATGGTTAAGGTCTTCGTTGCCGTGAAGCGTAAGCTTCAACCTGGTGACAAGATGGCCGGTCGTCACGGTAACAAAGGGGTTATCTCCCGCATTGTACCTGTGGAAGACATGCCACATCTTCCTGATGGAACGGCTGTTGATGTTTGTCTTAATCCGCTTGGCGTGCCAAGCCGGATGAACGTCGGGCAGATCCTCGAGACCCATCTGGGTTGGGCATCACATGGTTTGGGCCGCAAGGTAGTCGAAGCGCTGGAAATTTATCAGCGTGGAAATAGCCTCAAGGAACTAAAAGAAACGTTGGACCCTGTTTATGGAGATGACGCCACATTTGCGTCGCTTGATGACACAGCAATGGTTGAGATGGCGGGAAACCTGAAGAACGGTATTCCGTTCGCGACGCCGGTGTTTGACGGCGCTCATGAGCCTGACGTTGTCGATATGCTGAAAAAAGCAGGTCTGGGCATCAGTGGTCAGGTTCAGCTAATTGATGGGCGTACGGGAGAAAATTTCGACCGGGAAGTGACCGTCGGGTACATCTACATGTTGAAACTGCATCACCTTGTTGATGACAAGATCCATGCGCGTTCCATCGGACCGTACAGCCTGGTTACTCAGCAACCACTGGGCGGTAAGGCTCAGTTCGGCGGACAGCGGTTCGGTGAAATGGAGGTGTGGGCGCTTGAGGCTTATGGCGCTGCATACACATTGCAGGAAATGTTGACTGTTAAGTCGGATGACGTGGCGGGCCGTACCAAGGTCTATGAGGCGATCGTTCGCGGTGATGACACGTTTGAAGCTGGTATTCCAGAAAGCTTCAATGTGTTGGTCAAGGAAATGCGTTCACTTGGATTGAATGTGGAATTGATCGACCGTCCAGCAATTTGAAACTTGGGCGAGCGTGATTGAATTGCGCTCGTCTGTTTCCCTTGTTGGGACGTACTAGAATTTGAATTGGGGGAGACGCCGGCAGGCCCAGCTGGCATTTCCATACTCCCTACAGGTCGTTTGACCGAACCGGGCCCGAACCGAGGAGAAGTCCATGAACCAAGAGGTCATGAATCTTTTCAATCCTAATGCGCCTGCGCAGACTTTTGAGCAAATTCAAATTTCGCTCGCCAGTCCTGAGCGGATATTGTCTTGGTCATTTGGCGAAATCAAAAAGCCAGAAACGATCAACTACCGTACGTTCAAACCAGAACGTGATGGGCTTTTCTGTGCGCGGATTTTCGGTCCGATAAAAGATTACGAATGCTTATGCGGCAAATACAAGCGGATGAAGTACAAAGGCATCATCTGCGAAAAATGCGGCGTGGAAGTAACGTTGGCGAAAGTTCGCCGCGAACGGATGGGGCATATTGAGCTTGCTGCGCCCGTCGCGCACATTTGGTTCTTGAAGTCTCTTCCTTCGCGGATTGGCCTTCTTATGGACATGACGCTAAAAGATCTTGAGCGTGTTCTTTACTTTGAAAACTTCTTGGTGATCGAACCCGGCCTAACACCGCTTAAAGAAAAGCAGATGTTGACCGAAGAAGAATATATGGACGCGCAAGATGAGTATGGCGCGGATAGTTTCACGGCGGGCATTGGCGCGGAAGCTATTCGCGACATGATGGCAGCCCTTGATCTTGAGAAAATTGCTGCTGATCTGCGTGTTGAAATTTCTGAAGCGACAACAGAACTTAAACCCAAAAAGCTCGCTAAACGCCTGAAGGTCATTGAAGCGTTTATTCATTCTGGCAATCGTCCGGAATGGATGATCCTGAAAGTCGTGCCGGTTATCCCACCTGAGTTGCGTCCCCTCGTGCCGCTAGACGGTGGTCGTTTTGCGACATCAGATTTGAACGATCTTTATCGTCGTGTAATCAACCGCAACAACCGTCTGAAACGGCTTATGGAACTGCGCGCACCGGATATCATCATCCGGAACGAAAAGCGCATGTTGCAAGAGTCTGTTGATGCACTCTTTGATAATGGTCGTCGCGGTCGTGTCATCACCGGTGCGAACAAACGCCCACTGAAGTCTTTGGCAGATATGCTCAAAGGCAAGCAGGGTCGTTTCCGTCAGAACTTGCTCGGTAAACGGGTCGATTATTCTGGCCGTTCTGTGATCGTTGTTGGTCCAGACCTGAAGCTGCACCAGTGCGGCTTGCCGAAGAAAATGGCGCTTGAGCTATTCAAGCCCTTTATCTACTCGCGGCTTGAAGCAAAAGGGCTGAGTGCGACTGTGAAGCAGGCCAAAAAGCTTGTGGAGAAGGAACGCCCTGAAGTTTGGGATATTCTTGAGGAAGTCATCCGGGAACATCCAGTTCTTCTCAACCGTGCGCCGACACTTCACAGACTTGGCATTCAAGCGTTTGAGCCAAAACTGATTGAGGGTAAAGCTATTCAGCTTCACCCATTGGTTTGTGCTGCTTTCAATGCTGACTTTGACGGCGACCAAATGGCTGTTCACGTGCCGTTGTCGCTCGAAGCACAGCTTGAAGCCCGCGTCTTGATGATGTCCACGAACAATATCCTGCATCCTGCAAACGGAGACCCGATTATTGTTCCGTCACAGGATATTATTCTTGGCCTCTATTACATCAGCCAAATGAAAGACAATGAGCCTGGTGAAGGCATGTTGTTCTCTGATTTGGCCGAGATTGAGCATGCGCTCGACAATAATATTGTGACCTTGCACTCCAAGATCAAAGCACGTTGGACGACCAAGGACGAAGAGGGGAACCTTGTTCCCAAGGTTGTGGACTCAACACCTGGCCGTATGATGATTGCTGAGGTTCTGCCGAGGCATCACAAAGTGCCGTTCGAGGTGATGAACAAGCTCCTGACCAAGCGCGAAATCTCCAAGATGATTGACGTGGTCTACCGCCACACAGGTCAAAAAGAGACCGTCATCTTCTGTGACCAGATCATGGGTCTGGGATTTAAGCAGGCTTGTAAGGCTGGCATCTCCTTTGGCATGGATGACATGATCATTCCTGCTGAGAAGGTTGGCTTGGTTGATGATACGCGTACACTCGCAAAAGAATATGAGCAGCAGTACATTGATGGTCTGATCACGCAGGGCGAGAAATATAACAAAGTAGTCGACGCCTGGGCAAAGTGTACGGACAAAGTTGCTGACACAATGATGGATAAAATTTCGTCTGTCCGTGTCAACGAAGAGACCAAACGTGAAGAGCCGATCAACTCGATCTACATGATGGCTCACTCTGGTGCGCGTGGTTCTGCCACTCAAATGCGTCAGCTTGCTGCGATGCGTGGCCTGATGGCCAAACCTTCTGGCGAAATCATCGAAACACCGATTATTTCGAACTTTAAGGAAGGCCTGACCGTTCTTGAGTACTTCAACTCAACTCACGGGGCACGTAAAGGCTTGGCTGATACGGCGCTTAAGACGGCTAACTCCGGTTACCTCACACGTCGTCTCGTTGACGTTGCACAAGATTGCATCGTTATCGAAGAAGATTGCGGTACGAATGGTGGCATCACGCTGGGTGCTGTGATTGAAAGTGGCGAAGTGACCGTATCACTTGGTCAGCGCGTTCTTGGGCGTTGTCCTGCAGATGATGTGGTGCACCCATCAACCGGTGAAGTACTCTTCAAAAAGGGACACCTGTTGGATGAAGCAGATGTTGATGTCATTGAAGAGGCGAATGTTCAAGAAATGCGCATCCGCTCTGGCCTGACGTGCGAAACACGGAATGGCATTTGTGCTTCTTGCTACGGTCGTGACCTTGCTCGTGGTACGCCGGTTAATATGGGCGAAGCGGTAGGTGTTATTGCTGCTCAGTCTATCGGTGAACCGGGTACACAGCTGACCATGCGGACGTTCCACATTGGTGGTACGGCGCAGGTTGTTGATACGTCGTTCTTGGAATCTAACCATTCCGGTACGATCAAAGTTGTGAACCGCAACATCGTAAAAGACTCTTCGGGAATGCTCATCGTCATGGGACGTAATGTTCAGGTCCAAGTGGTCGATGAGAATGGAAATGAGCGTTCAGCGCACAAATTGACTTATGGCTCACGCCTTAAAGTCGATGAAGGCGGCAAAATCGAACGTGGCGAACGTATTGCAGAATGGGATCCATACACGGTTCCGATCTTGACGGAAATCAACGGTATTGCGGCGTTTGAAGATTTGGTGGATGGCATGTCCATTCGCGAAGTCACTGATGAAGCGACAGGTATTTCCCAGCGGGTCGTTATCGACTGGCGGACAAGTCCACGCGGTGCTGAATTGCGCCCTGCGGTTGTTGTTCGGGGCGAAGATGGCGAAGTGTTGAAATTGTCGAATGGCAATGAAGCGCGTTTCCTTCTTTCTGTGGATGCCATCTTGTCAGTTGAAGCGGGCTCAGATGTCCATGCTGGCGATGTGCTGGCACGTATTCCAACGGAAGGCGCTAAGACACGCGACATCACTGGTGGCCTGCCACGTGTTGCGGAATTGTTTGAAGCACGTCGTCCTAAGGATCATGCGATCATTGCCGAAGGCACTGGTAAAGTTGAATTCGGCCGTGACTACAAAAACAAGCGTCGGATTCTCGTTCACCCAGAAGACGGTGGCGATGCATGGGAATATTTGATCCCGAAAGGCAAGCACATTACGGTGCAGGAAGGCGATACAATTGAGAAGGGCGAATACCTTCTTGATGGTCACCCGGCACCACATGATATCCTTGCCATTTTAGGTGTCGAAGAACTTGCGACTTACCTTGTGAACGAAGTGCAGGACGTTTATCGCCTGCAGGGCGTGGGCATCAATGACAAACACATTGAAGTTATTGTGCGTCAAATGCTACAGAAGGTTGAGATCACAAACCCTGGTGATGCACCATTCTTGTCGGGTGAGCAGGTTGATCAACTCGAGCTAGATGAGATCAATGATCGTCTGCGCGCAGAAGGCAAAGAAGAAGGATACGGAACGCCAGTTCTTCTTGGTATTACCAAGGCGTCCTTGCAGACACGTTCGTTCTTCTCGGCTGCTTCGTTCCAAGAAACAACTCGTGTGCTTACCGACGCAGCTGTTAACGGCAAAGTCGACGAGTTGCGCGGGTTGAAGGAAAACATCATCGTTGGACGTTTGATCCCAGCAGGAACCGGCCGCATGGTTGAGTTGTTGCGTGGTGAGGCGACCAAGCGTGATGAAAATATTCTCCAAGAGCAGATTGCCAGTGGTGCGATTGCGGCTCCAGATGAGAGTGCGGAAATTGCCGATGAGAGCATCGTGATGGCACCTGAAGTCATCGTGGCTGCAGAGCCAACCGCAGAAGATGTGTTTGCAAAAGACCCTGAGACGCCAGCGGAAGACTGATGAACAATTGAAGGCTCTTTTGAGGGTGTTCAAAAAGACTATGAAAGCCGCTGCGTTTCGACGTAGCGGCTTTTTTGTATGTGAGTGTCGCGCTGACAATTGTCCTGGCGGTGCGATGTGATTTTGAACGGGAGCGTGATCGATCCTGAAACCGAGCTACTCTCCTACGCCGCCGCTGGCACAAGTATTTCCGCTGCCGTTTTTAGTCGCGATTGGCGCGGATACCGACCTGAGTAATTGTGATCAAAGGGCATTCAGCGGAATCTTCAAGTATGCGGTACCATTTTCCTCCACTGGAGGAAGGGCACCAGCTTGCATGTTTAGCTGTATCGCTGGAAGTATGAGCGCAGGCATGTTGAGCTGACTGTCTCTCTTGCGCCGTAAGTCAGCAAACTGCACCTTTGTTTTGCCCGCCATGTGAATATTTGAGGTTTTTTGAGCCTCTACAGTTGTCTCCCATGCGGGGAGACGGCCTTCAGGTGGGTAGTCGTGACACAGGAAAATTCTTGTTTGTGGAGGCAACGTCAGGATTTTCTGAATGCTTTCATAGAGTGTCTCTGCGTCACCGCCTGGGAAGTCACAACGTGCTGTGCCGAAATCCGGCATGAAAAGTGTATCGCCAACAAAGACTGCGTCTCCAATAAGAAATGAGAGACACGCTGGTGTGTGGCCCGGTGTGGCAATGACTGTTGCGCTGAGCTTCCCGATCTCAAATTTTTCGCCATCTTGCAACAAGCGATCAAATTGACGGCCATTTACGGATATGGGGTAAGGCAGATTAAAAAGCGGGGAGAACGCTTTTTGAACGTTGCAGATTTGATTGCCTACTGCCACTTCGGCTCCCAGCCTTCTTTTTAAGTAGTCGGCGGCGGATAGGTGATCTGCATGAATGTGGGTTTCTAGGATCAGCCTTACTTCTAACGAGCGCGATGCAATTATCTCCAACAGTTCGTCGGCGGCTTGCGTGCTTGTGCGGGCGGCCGCGGGGTCGAAGTCTAGAACAGGGTCAATAATGACGGCTTGGTTGGTCTCGGGGTCCACTACCAGATAGGAGATGGTGTTGGTCGGTCCATGGAAAAAACCGATTACTTCTGGAGTGGTAACCAAGGTTTTCTTCGACGCCGTTGAGATTGGTTGATCCGTCATTCTGTTTTCCCTTAAATTCTTTTACCAGAATATAAATGTATTAATGACGAAATCAAGACGCCAGCTATTGCGATTCTGGAATCACATTGCCTAGCCGAAGGGTATGGAGCGCGGAATCGCTGACAATTTTGAAAGCTGGTTGGACGAGGCGCGCGCCTCTCGTGGCCATTCGTCCCTTCAAATTGACTATTTGGGCCCATTGCTGGTAATTTTTTGACCACTAAGCAGGCTCCAATCGGCTCAGGCAGGCCGCTTTAACGATTTAGGGCATAAAACCGCAAAGAATCTTCCAATTTCTTAAGAACCGGGGTTGACGCGTAGGGGGGGCGACGGTAGTTTCCGCCAACTTTCACGGTAGGTAGTAAGTACAGAGCAGCGCCGCTGCAACGCACTTAAACGCTAACGTAAAAAAATCGAAGATGAGGACTGGGGCATGACCCTGGGAAACCCCTGGGGTCCTCTGCAAGTTTAGTCACAAGCAAAATGGTTTGCTATGTGGCTGACAGCCGTGTGCAGCTTTAGGGGCAATTTCCCGAGTGCGCGCGGTTTTGTGTTTGGATAAACGAGAACGACGGTCGAGCCATATATGCCAACGATCCAACAGCTAATTCGCAATCCGCGCAAATCGCCGGTGAAGCGCAATAAAGTACCCGCAATGGAGGCTTGTCCTCAAAAGCGCGGTGTATGTACTCGAGTTTATACGACAACTCCGAAGAAGCCGAACTCGGCGCTACGTAAAGTAGCGCGCGTTCGTCTGACAAACGGTTTTGAAGTAACCAGCTACATTCCTGGTGAAGGTCACAACCTTCAAGAGCATTCCGTGGTAATGATCCGCGGCGGTCGCGTAAAGGATTTGCCTGGTGTTCGCTACCACATCATCCGTGGCGTACTTGATACGCAGGGTGTGAAGGATCGCAAGCAACGCCGTTCGAAATACGGCGCGAAGCGTCCGAAGTAAGGAATTCGATAGATGTCGCGACGTCACCGCGCTGAGAAACGAGAAGTTATTCCTGACGCCAAGTTTGGCGATCTGGTACTGACGAAATTCATGAATAGCCTCATGAAGGACGGCAAGAAATCAACGGCTGAACGCATTGTTTATGGTGCGTTTGATCGGATGGAAGGCAAGGGTACTGCGGATCCGCTCCGTACGTTCCATGAAGCCCTCGAGAACATTATGCCGGCACTTGAAGTGCGCTCCCGCCGTGTTGGTGGAGCGACGTATCAGGTTCCTGTTGAGGTCCGTCCTGATCGCCGTCGTGCCCTTGCAATTCGTTGGTTGATTAACGCGGCTCGTGGTCGCAATGAGAATACGATGGTTGAGCGTCTTTCGGGCGAGATCATGGATGCTGCGAACAATCGTGGTTCTGCGGTCAAGAAACGCGAAGACACTCACCGTATGGCGGAAGCAAACCGCGCTTTCTCACATTATCGCTGGTAAGCAGACAGAGCGCTTAGAGGTTTAAGAATATGGCACGCCAGACAAAACTAGAGGACTACCGCAATATCGGCATTATGGCCCATATTGACGCGGGTAAAACCACGACAACTGAGCGGATTCTCTATTACACAGGCAAAAGCCACAAAATCGGCGAAGTGCATGATGGCGCTGCGACGATGGACTGGATGGAGCAGGAGCAAGAGCGCGGCATCACGATTACGTCCGCTGCGACGACTTGCTACTGGAACGACAAGCGCATCAACATCATTGATACGCCTGGTCACGTTGACTTCACAATTGAAGTTGAGCGTTCGCTCCGTGTGCTTGATGGCGCTGTAGCTGTATTTGACTCTGTCGCTGGTGTTGAGCCTCAGTCTGAGACTGTTTGGCGCCAAGCTGATCGCTACAATGTACCTCGTATGTGTTTCATCAACAAGATGGACCGTACGGGTGCTGATTTCTTCCGCTGTGTTGAAATGATTGTTGAGCGTCTTGGTGCGAAACCACTTGTTTGTCAGTTGCCGATTGGTTCAGAAGCTGAATACGAAGGCCTCATTGATCTCGTCAAGATGAAAGAAATCATCTGGAAGAACGAGAACCTTGGTGCTGAATTTGAATATGTCGATATCCGCGACTCTCTGAAAGAGCAGGCTGCGGAATATCGGACTTCACTTGTTGAGATGGCTGTTGAAATCGACGACGAAGTGATGGAAGCCTATCTCGAAGGTAACGAGCCTGACGAAGCAACACTGAAGCGCTGTATCCGTGAAGGTACAATCACCCAGAAATTTGTACCGGTCCTGAACGGAACTGCCTTTAAAAACAAAGGTGTACAGCCGCTTCTTGATGCGGTTGTTGACTTTATGCCTTCACCGCTTGATATCGAAGCGATCAAGGGTATCGACGCTGACACTGAAGAAGAGATTGAGCGCGCCGCTTCCGATGATGTGCCTGCCTCTGCTCTCGCCTTTAAGATTATGAATGATCCATTTGTTGGTTCGCTGACATTTGCGCGTATTTACTCCGGCGTGTTTGTTGCGGGTTCTGGTGTGCAGAACACTGTTAAAGACAAGCGTGAGCGCATCGGACGTATGTTGTTGATGCATGCAAACAGCCGCGAAGAAGTAAAAGAAGCTTATGCTGGCGACATTGTAGCATTTGCCGGTCTGAAAGATACGACTACAGGCGATACGCTGTGCGATCCAAATCATCAGGTGATTTTGGAGCGGATGGAATTCCCTGATCCAGTTATTGAAGTGGCTGTTGAACCTAAGACCAAGGTCGACCAAGAGAAAATGGGTATGGCGCTGGCACGGCTTGCACAGGAAGATCCATCCTTCCGTGTGTCTTCGGATGAAGAAAGTGGTCAGACGATCATCGCGGGAATGGGTGAGCTTCATCTGGATATCCTTGTTGATCGCATGAAGCGTGAATTTAAAGTGGAAGCCAATGTTGGTGCGCCTCAGGTGGCGTATCGCGAGACTTTTACAAAAGATGCGCAAATCGATTACACCCATAAAAAGCAGTCGGGTGGTTCTGGTCAGTTTGCTCGCATCAAACTCAAGATTACGCCAGGCGAAACCGGATCTGGCGTTGTATTTGAGAGCTCCATTGTTGGTGGGTCTGTGCCTCGGGAATTTATCCCAGGTGTTGAAAAGGGCGTTAAGAGCGTTGCCGAAAACGGTGTGCTTGCGGGCTTCCCGGTCATCGACTTCAAAGTTGAGCTCTATGATGGTGGTTATCATGACGTTGACTCCAGCGTCTTGGCCTTTGAGATCGCGTCTCGTGCTGCAATGCGCGAAGTGGCACCGAAAGCGGGCGCTAAGCTTCTCGAACCCATCATGAAGGTCGAAGTCGTGACACCCGAAGATTACATGGGTGATGTGATTGGCGATCTGAACAGCCGACGGGGCCAAATTGGTGGAACGGAAGCACGTGGCGTTGCAACTGCAATCACAGCGATGGTTCCACTGGCTAACATGTTTGGTTATGTGAACAACCTGCGGTCAATGTCGCAAGGACGTGCACAGTACACAATGCAATTTGATCACTATGAGCAAGTGCCTCAAGCGGTCTCAGATGAGATCCAAGCGAAACTTGCTTAATCAACACGGACGAACAGAGTAGTTCTGAAGGAGCCTAAAGATGGCCAAAGAGAAATTCGAGCGTACGAAGCCGCACTGTAACATCGGGACGATTGGTCACGTTGACCATGGTAAGACGACGTTGACAGCGGCGATTACCAAAGTTTTGTCCGAAACGGGCGGAGCAG
>Ga0209344_10003061_pt1 | contig 17150 bp, 19 predicted proteins | sample Cruoilmetagenom6_FD_187293 | JGI IMG/M metagenome (GOLD analysis project Ga0209344, IMG submission 187293) | Oil polluted marine microbial communities from Coal Oil Point, Santa Barbara, California, USA - Santa Barbara Oil Seep Sample 6 (SPAdes)... | ecosystem: Environmental > Aquatic > Marine... | reverse complement strand
ATAAAATGCGACCAACACCCAAATTAGCACCCGTTATAACCTTTTGTTAAATCCACCCTTAATTCGGTCATTCGTCTTGATTTCACGTGGTCTCCAAAAAAATATAGTATTATTGTTTCTTTAAACACCGTATGCTAAAAAAAATCATCCTTCGTAAGTCCACGCAGCTTTTCTTACATAGCCTATTTTGGGTAGCGGTATTGTTATTTTATACAGCGTATTTTGGATTTGACAGCAAAGATTTTAATTATACCTTATCCTTTTCTTTATTCCTAATGCCTATTACCATTGCCACCACGTATGTGTTTAGCTATAAAATAATTCCAGCCTACCTCATACCAAAACGGTACTTTTTATTTGCATTGTATAGTCTCTATACAATTATTATCTCGGCGTATTTAATTGTACTTTCGGTATTTTACGGACTCATTTACCTGGCTAATTTCAGGCTAGAAACCATGGCCCCACTTACTCGGAGTTTATTGTTTGTGACGGTAAGTGTTTACTTAGTTGTGATGATTGTGAGTGCGTTTAAGCTTTTAAAGATTAACCTTTCACATACCGCAGAAACCAAAAAATTAGAGACAAAAATACTAGAGACCCAACTCAAACTAAAGGAGCAAGAGCTGAACTATTTAAAGATGCAGATTCATCCTCATTTTTTGTTTAACACCTTAAATACCTTGTATGGTTTTGCCTTAAAGAAAGCCGATGAAACGCCAGAAATGATCTTAAAGTTATCAAACTTATTAGACTATTTGTTGTATAAAATTGACAAGCCTTTTGTACTGTTATCGCATGATATTGATCATATCAACGATTATATTGCGCTAGAAAAAATGCGTTTTAATAATACCTTAGCCATTAATTTTACGACCACCAATTGTACAGAAGATTTAAAGATTGCCCCCATGTTATTGCTTCCATTTATTGAAAATAGTTTTAAGCACGGAGCGATTAAAAACCAGCAATTAACCATAAATATTGACTTGACCTGCCAAGGCAACACCCTTGATTTTCGGATAGAAAATTCGAGTACCGGGGCCAACATGAATCCCAACGGAATAGGTTTAGAAAATATAAAAAAACGCTTAGCCTTGATTTACCCGGAGAATTACAGCTTAGAAATTTTGAATAATCCCGATATTTTTAAGGTACATTTACATATAAATTTACAATAAGAGGTGCCAGTAAAACCAACCATATCCTGTCTCATTGTCGATGACGAAGCCATCGCACGTGAAATCATCGCCACCCATTTGGCAAAATTACCTACCGTTTCTGTTGTGGCTAGTTGTGCCAATGCCATGGAGGCATTTACTTATTTACAAAAGTACCCCATCGACTTAATCTTTTTAGATATCAATATGCCGGAAATATCTGGAATTTCCTTCGCAAAATCCATTGCAAAAGACACCAAGATTATTTTCACCACGGCGTATAGAGATTATGCAGTAGAGGGCTTTGAACTTCAGGCCGTAGATTACCTACTCAAACCAATTTCATTAGACCGATTATTAAAAGCGGTAACTACTTATATAGATCATTATACCAATGTAGACCCAGTAGAATCAAGCGTTACAACAGAGACCCAGTTTATGTTTGTGCGCGCAGATAGACGTATGCTTAAAATTGATTTTGATCAAATTCATTATATTGAAAGCTATAGCGATTACCTCAAAATACATCTCAAAAATGAAACGATCATTACGCGTCAAACCATTAGTGCAATTGAAGCAAAATTACCCAGAGAAGCCTTTTTAAGAATTCATCGATCGTATATCGTTTCAATGCAATATATTTCTTCCTTTACCAACGAAGAAATCATCCTCAATGCCAATCAATCTCTACCTATTAGTAGAAGTTATAAGAAGGATGTGCTTGCCCTACTTGAACAATTTTAAGTTGTACTACGGCTACAGAAAAATTCTTTTTACATGTAATTAGTCGTTCCATAACGCATTTAGTTTTTCCCAAAGCGCATAGTCAAATCCCGAAAGGGCGAAATTCTCAGCGCCAGGATCAGCCGTATTTCCCATCCGAATAATCACCATGTTTTTACTAGGCACCACATAAATACGTTGGTCAGAGGCCCCCATGGCTGCATACATGTCTGCTGGGGCATTGGGCACAATGCTTCCATCAAAAACAGTTTGCTCTCCAGGAATCATATATGCATTTTTGCCATTTAGCCACCATAAATACCCGTAGGCGGGATTTAGTTCTTGGGAGGACGTTATGCTTTCGGTAAAAAATGAGGTAGGAATGAGCTGTTGGCTATCCCAAACCCCCTTATTTAAAGCGAGTAATCCGAACCGAGCCATACTGCGAGTGGTACTGTGAAAAATAGTAAAAATAAGACCGTTATTCCAGGTTCCATCCATGCCCAACTTCGCGAGAAGCTTAGCCGTAAGGTAGGCTTCAAAATTCTGTTGTGCCGCTTCTTCTACGACCTCCATTAGCTTTTGAAATACATTGTGGTACGACCATCTTGTCCCGGCGTCTGCCAGATACGTAAGATTTTGTTTGATGATAAATTCACTTGCGTCATTTAATCCAGAGGTCATGGTCAACAAATGGCGTACATTAATCAACTCTTCTTGCGCTACTGTTTCATTGGTCCACCCTTCCCCGAGGTACGCAGACACTTTTGAATTGATGTTAAGTAGTCCTTCGTCTTGTGCAATCCCTACCCCAGCTGTCACCAAGGCCTTACCCGCACTATTCCACTGCCAGCTATCTGCTGCAGTATGCCCATCATAATACTCTTCCATGACAATCCGCCCATTGACCAGTATCATAAATGATTTGGAATTACTCTCCTCTAAAAAGTCAAGTAGCCCAGAAATAGCTGGCTCTTTCCATCCTAAACTGGTAACAGATTTAGTTTCCCACGTATTGGAAGCGATTGGTGGGAAATACATTGACTCATTGGGTTCGTTAGGGATATCATCATTGGTGGAATTGCAGCCTATTACACCCCAAAGGAGTAAAATTCCCAAGCGTAAAAATTTCATATGGATCTCTTGATTTGTTGATTTGCGTAACACGATCTAGTTAAGACATCGTTGCGCTAAAAAAGATTAATGCACAAGCTTAAATAAAATCCCCTCTTATAGTAGCCAACCGGCGTCAATTTTATTTGAGGCTTAAATACCTTTGCCCTTAGCACACATGTATTATTTTAATTGTTCTTGTACCCATGCTTGAAGCTCATTGGCATCCATGCGTTTTAATTTTTCTATTTTACGATCTTTTTTAAGGCCATTGCCTTTATTTAAGGTATAGACGTTCATTAAGTTCTGTAATCCCGCTACATTGGTGGCTACCTTATTCTTATTATCACTTGGATGTTGGATAACATGCTTTACCCATCCGCCAATAAAAGCGGTTAATAAGGGGGAATTTTTCTGGGTTAACTCTAATTGAAAGGGACGAATTTCTATGGTTAGGGATCTCGTTTCAGAGGCCCATTTCATCAAAAAAGCATTGGCTTCCTTACGTTTCTCAACCTGTTCATTTACGGGAGTTAAGGCTAACCAATCGATACAATTCACCACCTGGGGTTCAATCTTTTTAAAATCTTCAGGGCTTTCAAAATTCAAGTCTTTAGGCACTTGAAATTCTTGAGAAAAGCCAAGCTGTAGGCATAAAATAACAAGTAATAGACTCAATAGGTTTCGTTGCGTTTTCATATCGTAAATGTTTAAAAGACCCTGGTATATAGGATCCTAGTTAAAGTGCAATAAATGGCATGTCCTTCTGTCATGCATTCCTTTTAGGTATCAAATGATATAGCGTGGGTACCCCAAAATTTATTCGTCAACCCAAATTTTAGCCTGACAAATTCAGATAGAAGGAAGGGCTTAACTATCCTTAACACAAGGTAAGGATTTTTATTGAACTAATCGCTAGAGAACGGATAAGGATTGACCTAAGCTTGAAAGAAAATTAAATTCTACCCATCACTTCTACCTCTGCTTTAACCATTTGGAGGTAAATTGACAGCTTGCTAAGTTCCTCTAAATGTTCTTCATAAAACACGTTGAGCTTGTGTAAATGTGTTTGTGCCTGTTTTAATAGATCGTTCATTAAGAAGTGTTGAATTTGATAAATTTTTGTGAAAAACAGCTCAGAACTTGTAGAAGTATCAGCGGCTAACAAGGTATCGATTAAGGGATTGATTTTTGCGTCGTTTTCAGGATGCTCATCAAATAAATAGAGCCGTATTAGGGCTGAAGCCTGTGGAGACGCTAGCACCTCCGCTTCACGTTCAGCCGTAAACATATCGTTTCTATACACCAAGCGATCATTTTTGATATAATACCAACGCGCCAATTGATCTTTAGGATCTGGTGTTTCTTCAAACTGTCGCGTAGCATTATTAAAATTGGTAAACATAATATAAATGGTACCATACCTGGGACTCTCTTGCACAGAGTAGGTAATAATAGCCTCAGACGGGGTAATATTACCATAATTCACCTGGACTTTATCTTTTTTAGTCACCCCGTGATAAACCGCAGAAACAATTTGTGCCATGTCATCATAGTCCAAGGCTGGATACAATTGGGTCATATAAAAAGAATCCGGACAAATATGATGCACAAAGGAGTATTTGTTAAGTCCAATCTCATGCTCAGCCGTCTTATTTTCTTTATAAATGGTAAACTTCTCTTGCGCAAAAGAAGGTTTAGCAAGGAAGAGGATAGCGCAAATGACACTGATTTTTTTTAGCATAAATTCAAGTTAAAATGGTAAGCTAGCTTTGCTCTAATTGTTGGCAATACATCTTGGTTTCAAATGTAACAAAGTTTAGCATCACAGCCCGACTAATCGTATTACTTTCTCAGTAGAGGCACAAAGAGACGTTGCTAAGGCAATCTAGCGATGTTTCCCCTGGTAAATGTGCCAAAAATTAGTGCCGTTTTATGGAAGCTTTCCGTTGCTTTTCGTGTTTTACATTCATTTTTTTTAGCATCCACGCCGGATAATCTTCATTGCTTTCTGCTTCATAGATACGAAGTTCTTGGGCTGAATTAGCTGCTAATAAATCATCTTGATGACAGCCTAAAATAGTAGCGGCGGTTTGTACTCCCGAATAACTTGCTCCTGCCACCCCGTGGGCTTGAATACTTGCTCCACATAGATATAAGTTTTCAATTTCACTTTTAGCTTTATAGGCAAAAGGACCAATTTGACGCAGACTTTTCTCTGTTCCATAAACACTTCCACGACTTGAATTTATATAGTGTGTATTGGTTAGAGGAGTTCCTAATTCACATTGAACCACATGTGATAAAATTCCTGGAATAACTTGTGCTAAGGTCACAAAAAATTTAGCCGTTAATTTCTCTTTAAATTGGAGGTAGGCTTCAGACCGCTCACTGCCTTCCCCTTTAAACGCGTCAAATGCCTCATAATTAATATAGGTGATTGCCTCAAGGGTGTGATGTTGGCCATTAAAACTTGACGGATCTTTTAAGCTGGTGCAACTAATAAACATCCCAGGAAATTCGTTATCTTCTAAAAGGTCTTTTTTCTGCATAGCCGTATACACGGCATCTAAATCATCGTTTGCAACCCGCCAGATATTTCCGGAATCAATCCCATGGGCTGTCACATCCAAATCTACCGTAATAAAGAGCATTAATGAGGTACAGGAATAGCGTGTACGGGCTAATTTTTTCTTGAGTTTATTACTGAGTAGCTGTTCCCCTATCAAGCGTTGATAGGTAATACCTGGGTCTGCATTTGAGATAATTTGATGAGCAAATAGCTGTTCTCCAGTAGCTAACTCCACCCCTACTGCCTTCACTCCTTTTGTATGTGGTTTTACTAAAATTCGTTTAACAGCTGTACGCGTTCTAATAACGCCCATATTAGCTTTAATGGTATTGGTCATGGCTTTGACGATGGCTCCACCACCTCCCATAGGATAAAATCCCCCCTGATGATAATGATACATGATGGCAGCATGCAAGACAAAACTAGCCTTAGCCGGACTCAACCCATGGTTTCCAAATTGAATGGCTAAAATACTTTTTAAGAGCGGATCTTTAAAGTACCATCCCAATACACGTTTTAAACTAAATGGCGCATATTTCCCCATGTGTTTTGTACGAAACGGAATGGTAATTTGTTGCCAGACCGTACGGATCTTAGGAATTAGACTTAACTGATGACCTATACGCGTAATTAAGCGCAAGTATTTTTTTATGTTTTTTGCTTCTGTTGGAAAGCTTTTAATAAGGCGTTGTTGAAACACGGTAAAATCGGCCGGATAATCAAACCGCTCTTCACCAATCCAACAATGTTCAAAGGCGGTTGGATTTTGACGATAAAAGGCAAGCGCATTAGCTATCCCCAACCCTTCATAAAGCGCACTTGTTGAGCCATCTGCTCCGATTAACCCCACGTAATGCACCCCCGGGGTAAAGCGATCCCCATTGAGGTAAAAACTATGACACCACCCGCCCGGCACCTCGTGTTGTTCAAGTACAACTACGCGTTGTCCGGCTCGTGATAAGCAAATTGCCGCGGCTAAGCCCCCTACTCCCGCCCCAATAATTAGGGTATCTATCATCTGATCAAGATCAGGATTTTCTATGGAATTTGAAGGCATTTAGCTTAGTTTACGTTGGTAAGGTAATTCTTATTTTGTTGAAAGTCTTTACGGATCTCAAATAGTTTTAATCTGTACCCCGCATAAGATGGTGATAGGGTTATATGCGTCACGAATTTAAGCGTAATTTACAACACGTCAATGGTTCGTATAAACGGAAAATTGTCATGCTTTTTAATGATAAAATGGTTTTTCCTGACAAAATTTCCGATTAGTAATCTATTTTTTTACCAGTAAGTCAAAGAACCTGTTTCGCTTGTGGTGTCGTACTATTAAAGGACTACCGTTAAGTACCACCTAAGAAAACCAGCGTAATTTATTCAAAACGCAGAATCTATATCCATTTTACAGGCTTTGGCTTGATTTTCGCGACCACCTTTGGCAGAAGTTAAAACTAAAATGTTTGCTGTGTAAGAATTATGCAAAGAATATTTTTAAAAAATTAAAGCATATCGTATGAATCAAGTTAAAGAAAACAACACTGTAAAAGTAAATTACACAGGAAAGTTAACTGATGGACAAATTTTTGACAGTTCTGAAGGTAGAGCCCCTTTAGAAGTCACCTTGGGGCAGGGACAATTAATTCCTGGATTTGAGAAGGGATTAATAGACATGAAATTAAATGAAAAGAAAACCATTACTATAGCCAAAGAAGAAGCGTATGGTGAGGTGATTGAAGATTTAAAACATGAAATAAATAAATCAGAGCTTCCGCAAGACATGACCCCTGAGGTGGGTATGGGACTCGTTTCTACGACTCCTGATGGAAGAGAAATGAATCTTCGTGTTATTGAAGTAAAAGAAGAAACAATTATTATAGATGCTAATCATCCGTTAGCAGGTAAAGACCTTGTTTTTGACCTTGAAGTGGTTGAGATTAAGGCTTAACTTTCACCTGTAAGAAATACCTTTATACAGCCTTACTTCATTTTATGGAGTAAGGCTTTTTTTGTGATTTCCTTGTGAAGCAAACAAACTCGTTTGCGTTTTACACTACAGTCATAGCCAATCACTATACGCCAGACCAATTTGCACGGGTACGAAGTTGCAAACTTCGCACAGCAATACGTGTACTAACCTCATAAAATGATCTGCTTAAAAATTACGTATTGAATGGGAGGTTTTCTGACTAGGTGGAGTGCTTCGTTGATTGGTATTAACTTTAGACTATTCCCGGAAGGGAGAAGCCTGCACGTCGCAAATTACTATCGCGCCAACAATTTATTTGATACCTTATAGGTAGCTGCATAGGTCATTCCGGGTTGTGCAGTTTTAAAGGTTAAAAATGCTTTTTTATACCAACGCGGATCAGTAGCTTTCTTTTTCATTTCAACGTGATTAGCCACTGCGTAGAAACTTCCATTTCGCCAGGGACTAATCTGATAGATTCCCAGACCAAAATGTTCGGCACGCTGCAAAACCGTTTCAAATTCTTCTTCCGAAAAGTGATAAATGTCTTCGTTGTCAAATCCGTCATTCACATTGGTCAAGTCCGTAAAAATATGTTTCTCTAAAAATTCTGATTGTTTCATGCTGTCGTTATTTGATCCATGAATCGCTCATGGTTTAGCCGACAAAGTTACTAAACAAAAACTGAATTACACGGGAAAGCTTAAGGACAAATAAAGGGAAGTACAAGCTACGAAATGAATCTATTTAGTAGCAAACTAATTTTCTGTCAGCACAATGATACGTTCAATAATCTGCACTAAACGTTGGAGTGAGGAACTATAGTTTATAATGCCCCATGCCAAATTATCTAAATTATTTTCAAATTCTATATCATTAAATAAAGCCTCTTGGTCAACGTTAAATTTTGATTTCTCCTGCCATTTTTGAATAGAATAAGAATCGATATTACGCATAGAAGCCTTCTTTGTTAAATAAGGTAATACTAAGTTTTGGTTAAAATCATCTAAGGTACCCCACGATTCTTCCTTTTCATTTAATTCAGCAGACCATGCTAAGAGCATTATCTTAAGAGAATCTTTACGTAATAATTTTAAATTACCCGTAGCCAATATTTCGGTGAGTGAATTTTGGGTCGGACTATAATCATAAACATCAATTGACTTGGCAATTAAACTATCGGTATTAATTTCTTTTAATTGGCCGGCCGAAAATTTCATATAAGACATCAAACTTTTTATTGATTTTTCTGATTCTTTATATTGGGCCAAGGTGGCTTTAACCTTTTTAAGATTGTTTTTAAATTCAGTATGAATACTTGACATCATGTTTTGCTCTTCCTTGAGATTGTCTTGTCCTTCTTTCCAAGTACTCACTTGAAAAGCCAATAAAATACCAATCATGACCAATATAATTTCGCCAATGGCGTAAAGTAAATAGCGCGAAAACTTATTTTCAGCCAATAGATTTTCACGGATTTTTCGAAAGAATTTGATCATATGTATAAGGGGCAAAAAAAATATACTACGTTGAATTTACTTCTGCTAATATAGCGCTTCCTTTTTAAAGTAAGGGTTTCGTGTAATTGGAGTGGATCTGTAAACCCGTCCCTTGCTTGACATCTCTATTTAGGCATTTCTAACCCCCGGAGAAATTTTTTATACTCTTTTAGATAAGCTTTTGACTGGATGTGCTTTTTTCCTTTTACATTTTTATGAAACCTGTCGATGGCAAGTTCAGAAAATGCAGCAGCCAGTTCATTATGATTTAAAGCTATATGAATCTCTTTTAAAAAATTCATATAAATGACCTGATTATACACCTCATAGGTATTAAATAATTTCAAGCTACCTCGTTTAAAATCATCGGGTTTAATAGCTAAAAACTCTTCTGGAAAATTTGCAAAACGATCAAAAAAAGCTGTTGCATGTACGGCTATTGATTCCCATAAGGAATTGAATTGTGTAGGTTGATCGTCATAGGGAGCTATTGGCCAAGCATAGGCTGTATTTGATACACCCTTAGGAGTTAATCCGACAAGAAAGATTTGATTACTCGTGTGTAACATTTGCTTTATTCTAGACCTAGACGTTGAAAAATTAGCATAGATCGATACGAAAACATTGAAATTATCTTGATCAAGAGATTTTCTAATTTCAATACATTTGATAAGGTTAGGGATATCCCTTTTATAAAACTGAGGGCATACCCCAGACCAATTATGCTCCTTAAACTTAGCCCCTAGTTGCTTGGTAACCTCACTATTAAAAATAATTAACTCATTCATTTAGTTCATTCTAATTTAAATTACTGGCCATTTAAAATAATTGTTTTTTGAAGCTGATTCTTCTAGGGTCGCTACATCAATTCCACTTGCCGCTGCGATACGATCTAAGGTATCCCATAAATATTCGCGTTCACCCGTTGCAAATAGGTTTAGTTCATTATCAATTTTATCAAGTGCATTTACAGTGGTTTCAAAATACTTTAATTTTTCTTGAGTAGATTGGTCTATATGTTTTATTAAAGTGTCTATTAAACGCCCTATTTGTTCATCTACTTTGGCACAGTTTTCTTCCGTATATGGGGGCGAAAAATCTTCATAAGAATGAAACTTGAACTCCCTTTTTATAAATTCCAAGGGAGAGTCACCGAGATGTTCTCGGTATGCCTTCTTACCCTCCTCATCTAAATGTTCAAGAATATCATCCCATTTAAACAAAGATTCTAATTTATTAAGTGATCTAAACATTTGGATTAATGGTAAATACCCCTGGTTAACAGTAACAAACCACGGTAATAAATCGAGCTTAGTAAGCTTGGGTAATTTAGTAAGAAAATCAAGGCTTTCTAGCGCATCAATTCCTTGAAATTTAAGCGATGTTAATTCTGAAAGCTTACTTAAACTAGTTGGATTGATTACTTTTTTCACATGCGTTATCCCTAAGTGGTTAAGATTAGCCACGTGCTCTAAGTCTGAACAATCTACTACTGGCATCCCGCCAAGGTTCAACGTTTGAAGCGCTTCAAAATTTTCAAGATGCTTTAGTCCACAAATACTATGGGGGGTGTTGAGTTCTAACTGTTTTAAAGAAGCACACGGAGTCGCTGCTAAATGCTCAAGTGAATTTATATGAGATGAACCCAAAATTTTCAAGGACTCTAGTTGAGGCAAAGTGGCTACGCCATCTAAAGATTTAAGTGATGATTGTCTAAGTTCTAATTCATTTAAACAGGTTAATCCCGTAAACGTATTTAGGTCCGCCTGTGGATATCCTTCAATGAAAATGGATTTAATATGTTGAAGTGCTGTTAGGTTTTTTGATCCCTTTAACCAGTAGTAGTGCAAGGAGGTTAAGTTGGGAAATTGACTGAAGTCTAAACTCCCATCGGGTTCGTCACCTGGATTAAAGGTGAGCCAAAGACTCTTTAAATTGGTTAAGGCATGTAAGGGACTAATATCCATTCCTTTTTCGGCACTTACCCGTATTTCGTGTAAATCTGCAAATAATGGATCCCTTAAAAAATCACAAGGAATGTAATTTATATATATCCGTTTAGGGCGTAAGATCTCATACGCTTTAATGCATAAATCTACACTGTGGGCTTCAAAAAATAGTACCGGATCTTTTTTTATATTATCAATCCTTACATATTCAAATTCTTTTCCTAGCCGTTGTACAATATCTGCTCTATTTTTTTTTGACATACTCAAAAGTTTATACGCTTATTCAAAGTTTTTAGTGATCAGGGTAAGTTCTGGCGTCTCAAATAAAAAATTATAACTCCCCGCTTGCATAGCAAGCTCACTCATTTCAAATTCCTCCAAATTTTTACGCATAATTATAATTTTTTTATCAATAGATTGAGCTGACCAACGATTTAATGGTTGCTTCAAGGTGTTTCTTGTATCCCATACAAATAGGCCTAACCCATTTTTTTCAATCTGCCCATATTCATTAAACAGCACCACACCATTCTTTTTGTTAGTACTTCTAAAAACGATATCCCCTGTTTTGATTTTTTTTGTTGACAATTTTACTGTTTTTCGTTTTACTATCATCAATTCGTTTAATTCTAATGTAATTATTGATGTAACCTGTGCTGTAGGGTCTTGATAACTTCCCATGACTAATTCATATTCTTGCCCGTTCACAGTGAATTTAGTGGGATGGGTTCTTCCAGTACTCCATGCTATTTCTTGTGTCAGTTGCTCATCTTTTACCGTAAAATAAAAAGTCTGTCTATACCATTTGGCATTGTTTGGACCTTGTATTTTTTTATGTTTGGTATGCTCAAGGATAAAATCGTGAAATCGGAGGTGATTGTTTAACTCAAACTCAATGACGGTGTGGTAAGGATGAACCGATTGATCATTTGTGTTTATTGAAGTATTTTGCTTATTACAAGACATATTCACGATAATAAATAATAGGGCTATTGAATGGCTGAAGTTCATTGTTTACTTTTCCGATTAAATTCACTCCATTTACAAAACGGTCAGTTACCTACTTTAATTATACGTGTACTGTATTAATTTATCGTTTTTGAAATAAACATGCTGCTTAATCATTTACAATCTTGGTGCGAAGTTACAAACTTCGCACAGCGACTCTGATGCAACCCCTACCAATAATCAAACTTGCTTCGTGTTTTAATTCACAATGCATTTAGTTATCTAATTAAATTATACGTGAACTGTATTAATTTATGGTTTTTGAAGTAAACATGCTGCTTAATCAATTCACTACTTATCTACGCTTGCACTATTTGGACTAGGATAGTATCTGTGGATTAGGACGTTAATTACGTTGTAATTGGTGTAAGCATCGTTTTTCTTTTCGGATACTATAGCCAATGATAATACTTATACCCAGTATAGAAACAAATCCAGAAATAACCAGATAAATATAGAATCCATGAGAAAAATATTCTTTAAAATAAGGTAAGAGTAGGTAAAACCCAAAGGTATAGGTAATGATACAGAGTGGCGTAATTACAAAATTGAGAATTAGGCGCATTTTATAATATTTTTTCAAATAGCGATGATACGCTTTTTGCGGCATTGAAATCAGTTTGTTTTCTTTTTTAACTAGTGAAACAAATTCTAAAATAATCCGAATGGAAAGACTGGAAACCATCAGTATGAGGCCTAAATTAAACGTGTTCCACTGTTTAAATGCCACATAAAACCCATAAATTATGAGGGTTAACACAGTTGCAGCCATCACCGCAATACTGATGTACTGTCTATTGCGTTGTTGCTTCGCCTTGGCGATTAGTGCCTTGGGATCAAGTGTTGTCCCTACAGGTCGCTGAAGTTCCCATAATTTATTTAAATTATCATTTTCCATTTTTAATACATTTTAAAAGTGATTTTCTAATCCGACTCAATCGTGTCCGCAAAGTTCCATGGGCTAACCCAACGGTTGCTGCTATGGTAGCTTGCGGAATGTTTTCTAATTCTAATAAGATTAAAGCTCTATTTTGCTCGTTTAGTTGATCAATACAGCGGTACATTTTTTTTATGTTTTCCTCCTGCTCTACAGCGTGATCCTCATCGTTAAAATTTGAACCATGCTTAGACAAAACCTCCTCGTTTATGGCAACTCTTTTTTTAGATTTGCGTAAATCGCCTATACAAACATTCACCGCAATTCTATAAATCCACGTGTCAATAGACGAATTTCCTTTAAACGAATTTTTATGTTTCCACACCTTAATAAAGGTTTCTTGAAGCCATTCGTTGGCACGTTCAGTATCACCTGAGGCATAGCCTAAACAGAGCCGGTGTACTTTAGGGGCATGTGTGGTATAGATAGTGGTAAAGTCCTCTTCGCTAATCATTTGGAGTGGATAAAATCTGTTGAATTTGATCTAAAAACCATTTCGGTTTATCTAACATAATAAAATGAGCGCTGTCTTCGGCTATAATCAGCTCATATTTCTTTAAATTTTCATATTGACTTTTATAGGTTTGGGTAGCCATCTCTTTACCATAAGGTGCTGAAGCAGCAAGTATGGTTACCGGAATTGCTATCTTTTTTAAATCGGCACGAAGGTCTAACTTAAGGTAATCGGTATACCCGTACACATACGTTTTCCGGTCGGCTTGGAGCATCCATTTTTTAATTTGTTCTTGTCCGGTTGCTTTACGGCTCATTCCTTTTGACATCGACGTAGCCATTTGTTCAAATTCCTGTTCGGTCATGTTGAGTTGTTGGGTGTTAAACGGACTATCATAGGTAAGATGATCTGGATTAAAATTAGGCATCATTAATGCACCTGCAGCAGGCAGCGCATCAATTAAAATAATTTTTGAAAGTTGGAGGTCTTCACAACTCGCCAACCAAGTAGCAATGGTTCCTCCTAGACTATGACCTATTATCGTTGCATTTTGCAACTTATTTTTAACGATATATGCCTTAATTGTTTCATTCACTTTTGGTAACCAAGGAAAATCTATTGGATCATTACCGGCAAATCCCGCTAAGGAAACAACATGGCATTCATAGGTATTTGCGAGTTCATTTACCAGGGGAGTATAAATATCTCCAGGTACGGTAAATCCAGGAATCAAAATAATGGGGGCGCCTTTACCACTTACTTTTACATGGATAGCATCCGCTTGATGATTGGCGTTAATGGATAATGAAAATACACAAGCGAGGATAAGTAACATAACATTTTTCATGGTTATTAGGTTTTAATTTCCCTTTAGATGAGGAATTTAAAAAATGTTACATTTTATTTTTTTTCTTTGCTACATACTATAGGTTTCTTTTGTTTCTTGGGCGTAGGTAACATTCAAAAAGGTTACTAATATGACCAGGTGTATCGTTTTTTTTATGTTGTTTAACTTTTGCATGGTCAAATTTTATGCTATTTTTTTTAATCCTTTATGCGATACCCTTAATTTGGTTTAATCGCGTCCAATTTTGTGGATCCCATTTGGGTGAAGCCTTTAATTTCACTGTCGCCTTTAGTAACATGAATTTGACAAATGTAAGCAAATATGATTTGGATTGTAAAGTACCCATGTTTAGCATTATGCAAATGATCATAAAAACTGTAAAGGTATTCTATTCCCCTATTGATTTATGCTAAACAAATTAAAGCAGCTTACCAACTGCAGTACTGAATGCACAATCTAAACCAAGTTTTCTTAATTATATAACACCGTTTTTGATGCTATCTGCTATTTTTCTCGATCAAGTGTCATCTCAAAAAATTGATTCCACGTGTTTTCTCTTTTATTTTCGCCCGTTTCGTACCACTGACCTTTCTCATTTTGCCATATAATATAACGTACATACTCATTTGGATACCAGTACAGTTTGTTGTCAATGAGTTCAGCCTTGAATTCTGCGTTCATACCACTTGGCAAATAGGAACGAAAGATATAATTGTCTTTTGTTTTATCATACGTGAGAATGGCAAGCGCATTATGGATAACCTTCCCATTAGTCATTCCTTTACCCTCAATTAATACGGCCGTTGAATCCAACTTAAATTCAATTTTTTCAATTTGTTCAAATTCCGATTTTCCATTTCTACCCATCATCCAACCTGTTCCTTTCCAATTCCCCACCATAAATTTTAATTTTTTTATGTTGGCTTTAGAAATTGAGTCGGTTTCAGACATTTGTGAAAAACCAGATATTACAATAAAAAATGTGACAACAATAGTTATATACGTTTTCATAGTAGCTATATATTTTAATTGCCAACAACCTTATTAATGGATTATGTATGGTGATTATTTTTCAAGTTCGCATGATATAATTGTGGCGTGTTTAAGAGACTAATTTAACAAATAAATCACAAATTAAAAATGCACGAACCTTAGGCTATTCAAGTTGCTCCGTACGATGGTACAATTTACTTTTTTAGTTCCTTACGCTTGCGCGAAATTCCACTGAGTAGATAAGTCACAAAAGCAATGAGAAGAAAAGCTTTAACCCATCCGGAATCCCCATATATAGCAGTAAATTCAATAATCAAATAGGCAGCTAAAAAAATTGCAGCTAGAAACAAGTAGGTATTTGCTTTTTTCATAGAGGTTTTAGTTCTAAATATAACATAATCCGCTATTCCTAATGGCCTTTTTCTTCAATAAATTTTATATAGGCACCTTACTAGTAGCTGATTATAAAAAATGTACTGTGAACATATTCATGGTACGTGTTGTAATTGTACCTGTGTTCCTGAGATGCTATCGTACACACTACTTTTTCCCTGACTAGTGACCATACTTACAAAGTAAATTAGTACGATAAGTTGTGGCCCGATAAGCATTCCCCAAATCCAACTGGGAATTTCGCTTCCATTCGCTTCATAATAGAACAACCAATGAACTCCGGTATGTGCAATTTCCCAGGGTAAATACTTCAGTATATTTCGCAATAATATGTTCTTCTTCTCTTTAGTTTCACTCGTTTGAACAGTTAAATTAAGTATTCTTTTGCCTATAGTAGCTTTTCGTTTACTTATTTCTGTACCATACGAATAGACAAACACAGGTAATGTTAGGGTTATAAATCCAATGAGTTGTCCAACAAACGGGTCAATACGCTTTTGAGTGACATCGAAGAATAGACTTGTCACTGCAAATAGCAACACAGCATATAGGGCAATTAGACCAACATCAATTGTCCATGCTAAAATTCTATTTATAAGTAGTTTTGTCATAAACTCGTTTGCAAGAAATATGATTTGCGTAGGTTGATTATTTGTTCACACTAGCTATAAGATATCCTCATAATACACTTACCTTAATACGTTATTGGTCTAGAAAACTTGTGCGCTCTGGTTGATAAAAATGTGCTTCAACAAACACTAAATTTAATCGATAGTTAGCAATTCCCCCTTTAACTAAGGCTCCTAATTGCATTGCTAATATATTAATAATCAATTAAAAAAAATAATTCAATGCTAGTCCAGCCACCTACCCTGCACCGCACTTGGAACCACTTCCCCAATACCATTAATGGCGCTATTTTTATAGTCGGTACCTGTTGCCTTCCCTTGCTGTTCGTCACACCGTTTGGGCCCTAAAATTAGTTCAATTCATCGCCTCCTCCGGGTATGCCATAGGTCGATAATAATCACTTCTAATATATAGTTCAACCAAGAAACATGACAGCTACCCTAGCCCCAACCCATGCTTTAGACAGCTACTAATCAATGCTTTAACTGATATTTATCATAGGATTTATGAAATTACAACAGTACGTTTGACGAGTCATTTGATTTCATTTAAACCTTTAAACCATGAAATATATTTTTGGGGTACTACTTTTATTACACGGTTTGATCCATGTAATGGGCTATATAAAAGCGTTTAAAATAAACGAGGTTGCTCAGTTATCACTGCCTATTTCTAAACACATGGGCTTGCTATTTTTACTAACCGCCGTGCTGTTTACTATGGCATTCATACTCTTTTTAATGCACCGTAGCGTGTGGATTATTGTGGTGGTCATTGCCATTATCATTTCACAACTATTGATTATAACCTACTGGCAAGATGCTAAATTTGGAACGATTGCGAACGGTATAATTTTAATTGTTGCCCTTTTAAGTTTTGCCTCTTGGAATTTTAAAAACAGCTTTA
>Ga0209344_10003060_pt1 | contig 17151 bp, 15 predicted proteins | sample Cruoilmetagenom6_FD_187293 | JGI IMG/M metagenome (GOLD analysis project Ga0209344, IMG submission 187293) | Oil polluted marine microbial communities from Coal Oil Point, Santa Barbara, California, USA - Santa Barbara Oil Seep Sample 6 (SPAdes)... | ecosystem: Environmental > Aquatic > Marine... | reverse complement strand
GGTAGCACCAATTAAAGTACGGAAATCCTCAACTGCATTTTCCTTTTCAAGAATTGCCGCAACGATTGGTCCGCGCGTCATATATTCTACCAATTCGCCATAAAATGGGCGTTCACTGTGAACCGCGTAAAATGCCTGTGCATCCTGTGTGGTCATGTGGGTAAGTTTCATCGCTACGATTCTAAAACCGGAAGCGTTAATTTTTTCAAGAATGGCGCCGATGTGTCCTTTTTCAACCGCATCTGGCTTTAACATTGTGAATGTTCTGTCTGTTCTCATTGTGTTTTTAAAATTTCGGCAAAAATACTATTTATAGTTTAAAGCTCAAAGTTAAAAGCTTAAAGATAATTTACTTAAAAAATTGACTTTCCAAACCTATTCGCCCTTTGGGAGTAAGGGGGCTTTTTGTATCTTCGTCCCTTATGAATAAAGAAACTACCCAAATCGTTGAAAAACTTCTCGCTTCCCCACAAAATATTGTAATTGTGGGCCACAAAAACCCGGATGGCGATGCTGTTGGCTCGTGTTTGGGACTTTCATTTTTCTTAAAAAGTCTAGGCCACAGTACAACAGTTGTGATGCCAAATGACTTCCCCGATTTTTTAAAATGGCTTCCGGGTTGCGAAGAAATTCTTATTTATGAAAAGGAAGTCCAGAAAGCTGATGAAATATTTGAAACTGCCGCTGTGATATTTACGCTAGATTTCAACAGTTTAGATAGAGTTGGCGATTTGCAAACCGTTTTGGAAAAGGCAACCGCAAAATTTGTGATGATAGACCACCACCAACAACCTGCAGATTATGCAACGGCAACCTATAGCGATGTTAAAATGAGTTCTACTTCAGAAATGGTCTTCCATTTTATGGACGCATTGGGAAATTCTGATAAGCTTTCAAAAGAAATTGCGATCAATTTATATACAGGAATAATGACTGATACCGGCTCGTTCCGCTTTTCCTCTACCAGCCCAACTACCCACAGAGTAGCAGCAAAATTGATAGAAGCGGGTGCCCAAAGTGCTATTATTAACCAGAACGTTTATGACACCAACAGTCCCGAGCGAATGAAACTTTTGGGTGTTGCCCTCAACAATTTGGTCATTTTGCCCGAATTTCACACTGCTTATATTACGCTCACACAAAAGGATCTGGACGACCACAATTTTAAAAAAGGCGACACCGAAGGGTTCGTTAACTATGCGCTATCAGTGAAAGGAGTGGTCTTTGCGGTAATCTTCATAGAAAACAAACAGGAAAATATTGTGAAGATTTCCTTTAGAAGCAAAGGTTATTTTTCAGTAAATGATTTTGCCCGAAATTATTACAACGGTGGCGGTCACATAAACGCGGCCGGCGGAAAAAGTTCACAAGACCTTAACAAAACCATTTCTGAATTTATTAGTATCTTGCCCCGTTATAAAAATGATCTCATAAATGCTTCATAAGCTGTATTTTATTCTGTTTTTTTCAATATTAATTGTTTCCTGCAAAAGTCCGGAGGCCAGGCGTCCAGTGCAAAGTAGCTCCGGAACCTTTATAAAGGAATCTGCCGAGCGGAACAAAAAAATTTATGATGAAGAAAAGAGTTTTATTGAAAATATAATGGCGAAAGATTCTACCAATAATTATATTTCTTCCGAAAATGGCTTTTGGTATTATTACAATATAAAAGACACAGCCAATTCTGAAATGCCAGATATGGGTGACCTCGTAAAATTTACCTACGATATAAAAGACCTTAATGGCAGCGTAATTATTTCAGAAAAAGAAAATGGTCTACAACAATATAAGGTGGACCAAAGCAACCAGGAACTAATATCTGGTGTGCGCGAAGGCATAAAACTCATGAAGGAAGGCGAGACAGTAACCTTTCTTTTTCCATCTTATAAGGCTTTTGGTTATTATGGGATCGAAGAAAAACTCGGCACCAACATCCCGGTGCAGAGCACTGTAACTTTACACTCAATTGAACAATCAAACGAAAATTAAATTAAAACCATGAAAAAATTAACATTTCTATTTTTATTTCTTACGCTTGCATTTGCATCTTGCCAAGAAAAATATCCTGAGCTTAAAGATGGTGTTTATGCCGAATTCATTACAAACAAGGGAACTTTTGTTGCAAAATTGAAAAATGAAAGCGCTCCGCTTACAGTTTCAAACTTTGTTGCACTTGCCGAAGGAACAAATGGTATGGTAGATTCAATCTACAAAGGAAAACGCTTTTATGATGGGCTTACCTTTCACCGTGTAATCAAAGATTTTATGATTCAGGGAGGCGACCCAAAAGGTGATGGCACTGGCAGCCCAGGCTATGCATTTCCAGATGAAATTACTGATACCATTCGCTTCAACAAAAAAGGACTTTTGGCTATGGCAAATTCTGGTCCTGGCACCAACGGAAGCCAATTTTTTATTACATTGAAAGATACTCCTTGGTTAGACGGCCGCCATACTGTTTTTGGTGAAATCGTAATGGGCCAGGAAGTGGTTGATTCCATTGGAAATGTGGAAACCGAAAAACCTGGGGACACTCCAAAAGAACCAATTACCATTCAAACTGTGAATATTATAAATAAAGGAAACGTGAAGGTTCCATATTTCACTGAAGAAATGGCAAAACTTGAAAAAGAAAAGAAAGAAAAGGAAGAACGCATAAACAAAATAGCTGCTGAAAAAGCTGAAGAGCTTAATGCTATTAAGGCAAAGGCCGATTCACTTCCTTCGGGAGTTAAAATTTATTTTAACGAAAAAGGAGAAGGCCCTCAGCCCAAAGAAGGCGATAAAATTTTGATGAACTATGCAGGCTATCTTGCTGATGGACATATGTTCGACTCAAACATTCTTGAAAATGCCGAAAAGTTTGAAATGGTTGACGATATGCGCAAAGCAGCAGGACAATATGTACCGGTACCAACCGATTATAGCACGGAGGCAAAATTAATTCCAGGTTTCCGTGAAGGACTGCTGAATATGAAAGTTGGCGATAAAGCAACTGTTTTTATCCCATCACATTTAGCATATGGAAAAAGAGGAATTCCAGGAGTAATTCCCCCAGATTCTGAATTGATCTTTAACCTTGAGATTGTTGAGATAGCACAGTAGAACCAAATATTTTAAATGCAAAAGAGGAACCAGTTTTAAATTGGTTCCTCTTTTTATTTGAATCAAGACTCCAGAGCCAAGAATAAAGATTGATTATTTTTATAATAACGATCTTGTTATGAAAAAATTTGTCCTATGTCTTGTAGTGCAGCGGTCTTGGTTTTTTATCTATTTCTTCGGAATGTTCTTTAAAATTTCCAATACGAAATCCCAGTATTTTTTTGCAGAAGAAATATTTGCGCGCTCGTCTGGAGAATGTGCTCCTTTAATGGTTGGTCCAAACGAAATCATATCCATCTCTGGGTAATTTTGACCTAAAATACCACATTCAAGTCCAGCGTGGCAGGCAGCTACATGTGCCTTTTCACCATTGTTCATTTTTTGGTACAGATTATCCAAAACCTCCAAAATAGGGCTTTCCATATTCGGCGCCCATCCTGGGTAGTCGCCTGCAAGCTTAACTTCATAACCCGCAAGTTCAAAAACGGAAGTCAAAGCGTTTGCCAAATCGTCTTTTGAAGATTCTACGGAACTTCTGGTTAGACATTCAATTTTAATATCCCCATTTTCAACTGAAATTTTTGCGATGTTGTTTGAAGTTTCAACCAAATCGGAAATATCGGGACTCATTCTATAAACACCGTTATGTGCGGCATTCATCGCATTTACAAAGCTTTTTTGTGCCTCATCGGTCATTACTCCAGCAAAAGTTTTTTCAGTTTTTTCTGCAGTAATGGAAAGATTTGGTTCCAACGATTTATATTCCGAAACAATTCCCTTTTTAATTTTTTCAAATGCAAAAAGAAATTTTTCTTCCGAAAAAACTACCACCTCAGCCACACTTTCGCGCGGGATTGCATTCCGAAGGCTACCGCCCTCCAATCTTGCTATTTGCATAAAATCCTTTGTTGCAAAAAGCAAACGGTTCATCAGTTTGTTCGCATTTCCCAACCCCTTTATGATGTCCATTCCGCTGTGGCCACCGTTCAAGCCCTTAACTTTTACTACATAGCTTGCTGAATTTTTTGGTGCTTCGGTTGGAGCATATTTTCCTGTTGCGGTAACATCTACCCCGCCGGCGCAGCCTACTCCTATTTCATCATCTTCCTCTGTATCCAAATTTAAAAGAATGTCGCCTTTCAGCAAACCGCCTTTTAAACCTTTTGCACCTGTCATTCCAGTCTCTTCGTCTATTGTAAAAAGAGCTTCTATTGCCGGATGCTGAATTTCATCACTTTCAAGAATTGCCATAATCGTAGCTACTCCCAAACCATTATCGGCTCCAAGTGTTGTTCCTTTTGCGCGCACCCAATCGCCATCAACGTACATTTCGATTCCCTGGCTGTCAAAATTGAAATTAGTATCGTTGTTTTTTTGGTGTACCATATCCAAATGGCTTTGCAGCACGACCATTTTTCGGTCTTCCATGCCCTTTGTTGCAGGTTTTCGGATTATTACATTGCCTACTTCGTCTTCAATTGTTTCCAAACCAAGATTTTTTCCGAAGTCTTTCATAAAAGCTATAACACGCTCCTCTTTTTTCGAAGGTCGTGGTACGGCGTTAAGATCGGCAAATTTATTCCAAAGTGCTTTGGGTTCAAGATTTCTTATAGCTTCGTTCATTATTTATATTTTTTGTTATGAAAAAATTCGCCACGAATGCACGAACAATTATATCTTTTTGGGAAGTACTCTTCAAAAGAATTTTAAATATATTATAAAAACATTCGTGAATTAGTGGCTCGCATTATTACTACAAAATTACCTTTTTTCAATCGCTATAAAAATTATGAGGTGAAAGATTTCCTTCGTATGTTTGGATTATGGTAAAACGGACATCGGCTTTCCTCACCATTTTCCTGTTTGTGCAGATAATTGCACTTCAGATTTTAAAATTTTTCCCAGAATTTGTTGAGAAATACTACAGTCTTGGCGTATATCCTTGGATTTCAAAAATTTCCCGTTTCATTTTTGGTTGGGTTCCCTTTTCCGTGGGCGATTTGTTTTATCTGCTCATTGCAATTGTAGCCATTCGGTGGCTTTATAAAAATGTGAGACGTCTTAAAAATGATCAAGTCGGCTTTGCGGTTGAGATTCTTGGAGCGGTCTCCGTAGTATATTTTATGTTCCATGTACTTTGGGGTTTTAATTACTACCGTTTGCCCTTGCATAAATCGCTGGAGCTTGAAAGCGATTATACCACGGAGCAACTACTAAATACCACAAATAGATTTATTGAAAAAAGCAATACCATGCACGGTGAGTTGGGCTTTGCCGATAGCGTAAAAATTGAATTGCCCTACACGCAAAAGGAAATGTTTGAAAAAACATTGAATGGCTATGAAAATTTGGAAGAAGAGTTTCCGCAATTGGCTTATTCGCCACGAAGCATTAAAAAAAGTGGTTGGAGTTTGGGGCTAACATATATGGGATATAGCGGTTATTTAAATCCTTTTTCTGGGGAAGCCCAAGTCAACAATTTAATGAAAACCTATAAATTTCCAGTAGTTGCCTGCCACGAAGAAGCGCACCAAATTGGCTATGCGGCAGAAAATGAAGCCAATTTTATTGCAACACTTTCTACCCTTCACAATGAGGATCCTTATATGCAATATGCAGGTTATATTTTTACGCTGCGGTATTTGATAAATGAAGTGGCGCGCCGCGATGAAGTGAAATATGAGGAATTGCTCACAAAAATAAATCCGGGTATTTTGGAAAGTTATGAAGAAATGCGGAAATTTTGGGAAAGCTATCAAAACCCCTTTGAAAATTTCTCAAAATTGTTTTGGGACAACTTCTTAAAAGCAAACAACCAAAGCCGCGGAATCATGAGCTATGATTATATGGTAGCTTTGGTCGTAAATTATTTTGAAAATAAACCACTTTAAATGGTGAATTTGTGAGCAAATATATTCGCAAGTTTGCTAGTTTTTCAGAAAATACCAATTAGAATAATTGCAGGCAATTTTATCAAATTACTCATTTCTCAATACGCTATACTAATTCACATACTGCGCTTCTGCTGGTTTTGCAAATACATAGGCATCTAGCGTGGTTTCAGTTGCGGTAACTTTATCAAATTTTATATCCATTTTTTCACTTTTTGGTTTTCCGTTTTCTACATTCCACCAAGTTAGTTTCTCTGGCAAAATTAAACCGTTCACATCCTGCCATTTGTCATATTTAATATAATGCCAGTCATCGCTCTTTTTTTGTTCCTTAAAAGTTACGGTATATGCCAGCCATTCCATTTTGTGGGTCTCGGGATCGAAATACAAAATATATTCATCTTCTGGAGAATCGCCCACATTTTTATTATACGAAACTTTTAGCCCATCGTACATTTTTCCTTTAAGTTCCGTAGTTGCGATCACCTCATAATTGGTTCCCGGATCTGCGATTACAAAAGGCATTGCGTAGAAATAGAACATTAAATTGTGGTAAAAAACCGGATTGCCTTCATAGCCTAAATCGTGTTTTAAAAGCCATACACCAATTTCGTCATGCCCAATGGACCAATCTTTGGATTCAATTTTTGTTTTGCGGTTTGGTAGTGATACCGTATGGGTTTCATCGCCATTTTTTCCCTTCATTTCAAAACAAAGATTGTTCATCTTTTTCCAATTGTCCAATCCTCCGTGCGCCGTAAACATAGTTTGAAGTTGGGGCGGATAGGTTTTTTCAATATTTGCCTGTGTGTTTTTAGGATCTCCATCCGGTGCTTCTATTCCGGTTGAATCAAATTCGGTACCCTGCACTCGTGGGTCCTCGCCAGTAGTCTTTTTATTATCCCTACAGGCCGTAAGGGATATTAAAAGGGCGGACAGAAAAATTAGTTTTTTCATAAGTATTGGTTTTTAGTTGTTTAAAAGTAAAAAAGCTTCCCGGGTTGGGGAAGCTTTTTAGAAAGGTTTATGATTTGCAAGCTTTAGCCTGTAAGCTTTAAGCTATATGCTTTAAGCTAATTTTTCAAAAGCTTTTTAAATACTGAATTTCCTTCGGAAGAAATTTTTACGAAATAAATCCCGTTTTCCAAAGAAGAAACTTTCATAGTCAAAGTTCCATTTTGCGGAACCATTTTTTCAGAAACCAACAATTTTCCCTGCATATCGTTGATTGAAATAGTTGTTTCCGAAACCAGTTGTGATGATTGAACGGTAAAACTTTCAGACATTGGATTTGGGTAAATACTTAAATCGTAAAAAGCAACCGAATTCACAGACAAGATTCCATCAGTTTCAATTTCAAATGAAGTTTCAATAAAGCAATCTGTTTCTACATTCTTCACTTTAACAAAAATAGTCTGCGGATTTATTACGTTTATATAGTTCGAGGGATCGAGAATTGGAATGTCATTCTGCAAATCCAGTTCCGTTGAGAAATAAGAAACAATATGATCTGATGGATCCAACCCCGCAAGCATTACGGCGTTATTTATAGTAAGGTCAAAAATAGCGAAACCATCGCCATCGCCTTCGTTTATAAATATATTGTTGGGTTGGGCAATTTCTGGATAGTTATTTATTACCAACGGGAGAGTTACAACTGCAAAACTGCTTTCGTCAGAATTCAATACTCTTGCAAAAACCTCATCAAAAAAAGGATTGTCATTCACATAAGGATCGGAAAGCACATTCAGGTTGTTTTCAGCATCTGTAACCGTGGAATGGTATGTAATATTTAGGCTTGGATCGCCCAATGTTATATCTGCATCTGCTTGATGTAGTTGAAAGTTTTCAAAACCATCGTTGTCGGTATCGCAAACTTCCAAAGCATCGGGATTCTGGTTTACTACAATTGGAGATACGGAAATTAAAATCTCAAAATCATTGTTAGTGCCATCTGTTTCAGAAATAGATCCATCGGCATTAATAGTAGCCTTTAAAGAAAAATTTGTTGGCGTTCCAGTGGGTAATGCAATAGTGGCAACTTCAGTAATGGTTCCACCTATTGGTACAATTTGATTGGTTTGTGCAAAACCCGCCACCATTATTATTCTCACCTTCATTTAGCGTATTCCCCACCGCTGTATAATCATACTGACCGTTCAATTGGCGAAATTGCTGGATCTGTTGTGCGAAAATCGAAAAGGAAAAAAGGCCTAATACAGATAAGAAAAGTAACTTTTTCATCAATAAATTTTTTCTGCAAGATATAAAAACATTCCAATGCATTAAGAAAAATTTAACTTTTGCATTTTATACTTGACCGCAATATCTTTTTTCAGTATTCTTGTTTCGTTAAATTCTATGAAAAATGAAACAACCTTTCTTTAAATTTTTATTATTCTTCACGATATTAACATTAACAGGTTGTCTAGGAGACGATGTGGATATTGAAAACGATCGTCGCATTTTGGTAAAGGGAAAAGTGATGGACAACTTGGGCAATCCATTGCCCAATATTAGTATCGTAACGAGCGCCCATCTCGATCTATTGGGACAAACCCGCAGCGATGCTTCGGGCAATTTCAGTTTAATTTCTTTGGACGAACAATTTGATCCGCTGGATATTTTTATAAATGTTGACAATTTCTATAACCTCAACATTAATGATGATTATTCAAGCCGCTCCTATTTTTCAGAAATCCGCAACAATATACTTTTGCACGATTTAGGAACGATCGTTCTTGGTAAAAAGGCATTGCTTAATTTTACTTTTAATAATCTTCCTGGAGATGAAAATACTTTGGTTTATAAAATTAAATTCACTCCTGCTAATTGCGAGCTTCCCTTGAATGTTTTTGATCCACCGGAGAATTGTGATTTGGGCGCTGATATAGAAGGCGATTTTAATCCGAATTCTGAAAATAGAACATTAAATATTGAAAGTGTTTTGGGAACAAAAATAATTTTAGAATACTCCTTAAACTTCGAACCTACCCAAACTATTGAAATTTCTTTAACTAATCTTGAATCCAATTATGTTTTCGAATATTAAACCCATTCTACTCTTTTTTTTCATTTCAATAGCAGGATTAGCACAAGAAACTCCAAGCCCTGAAAATGAAGAAGATGATCCCCATAAAGTAGGAAATATAATCATAGGCGCTTATCTTCCTATATCTTTTGGAGATAATTTTTTAAATAATGGAATGGATTTGAGCGCGGGTGCAAAAGTTGTTTTTAAGGTAAACACCTACCCAGGAATCTATGTAGGTCCCTATTTTAGCTTTTTTAACGGAGAAGTTACAGATCAAGCTTTATTGGGTAATTATGAAAACACTACAAATTTTGTTATTGGTGGGGTTGCTGGCTATGATTTTTATGTAAATAATTTTGACATTTCACTAGGTTTGGGCGTGGGCTATTCGGTGTATGCCAACCGTGGTTTGGGAGATAATTTTAATGATACAGCAACTGCTCTATGGTTTAGCCCGGAAGTAAGCTATAGGTTAAATACTTATTTAGGGATATTCGCCGCCCCAGAAATTCGTCATGATTTTATGAATATAGACGTGCCCAGTGAGTTGGAAGATACCTTTGGAGGCGTAAATTATTTCAATTTAAGTTTTGGACTTCGCATTAATTTAGGCACCGGTTATAAAATCAAGTAGCATATCTTTGCAGGATGTACAAAAACATCACAAGTTTTCATAATCCGCTAATAAAGCAGATCGTTTTATTACAGGAAAAATCGCGCGAACGCCGAAAGTCAAAGCTTTTTGTTATTGAAGGACTTCGCGAAATTTCACTTGCTATAAAGGGAAATTATTTACTGAAAACTCTTTTGTTCTGTCCCGAAATCATATCCGAAGAGGAAGTTTTTGCGCTAAAAGAATCTGTTAATAGCGAAACGGAATTTATAGAAATTACTTCAGAAATTTATCAAAAATTGGCTTATCGTAGTTCTACGGAAGGAGTTTTAGCTATCGTCCATTCCAAAACATTACAACTTGCAAACCTGCAACTTGCAACCAGTAACCCTTTAATCCTGATAGCAGAAGCCCCCGAAAAACCAGGAAACATAGGAGCATTATTACGAACTGCAGATGCCGCAAAAGTTGATGCTGTAATCATCGCAAATCCGAAGACAGATATGTTCAACCCAAACATAATCCGTAGCAGCGTGGGATGTTTGTTTACAAATAAAATTGCTACGGGAAACACTTCAGAAATTATTTCATTTTTAAAAGAAAACAATATCAATATTTATTGCGCTGCATTGCAAGCTTCCGTTCAATACGATAGCATAGATTTTACAAAAGCAACGGCAATAATTGTAGGCACCGAAGCAACGGGACTCTCAGAGGAATGGCTTGAAAACAGCAACCAAAACATCATAATTCCGATGCAGGGCGAAATAGACAGCATGAACGTTTCCGTAGCCGCGGGAATCCTTATATTTGAGGCCAAACGGCAAAGAGGATTTTAGGCTTAAAGTTGAAAGTTAAAAGCTTTAGGCATAATCACTATTGAAAAATTTTTTCCTTTAAACTTTATACTTTAAACACATTTTGAAACCTGAAACCCTTTTCTACATAATAATAGCAATCCTCGTTATCAGTTTTTTAGTTGACCAAGCCTTGGATTACCTCAACGCAAAACATTTTAACGACACACTGCCTGTAGAATTACAAGACGTTTTTGACGAAGAGGAATACAAAAAATCGCAGCGCTACAAAATGGAGCGTTACAAATTTGGAGTGCTTACCGCCACCATTTCCCTAATCGCCACCCTCCTATTCTTTTTCTTGGATGGTTTTGCTTTTGTTGATGGTTTGGCGCGCTCCGTTTCAAACAATGAAATATTAATTGCTTTGGTTTTCTTCGGAATAATTATGATTGCCAGTGATATTCTCAGTACGCCATTCAGCTACTACAGCACTTTTGTTATTGAAGAAAAATATGGTTTTAACAAAACAACCCGCACAACATTTTTTCTTGATAAACTGAAAGGTTGGTTAATGGGCGCAATTGTAGGCGGCATCATTCTCGGAGCCATTATTTGGTTTTATCAAAGCACGGGTATGAATTTTTGGCTATATGCGTGGGCAATCGTCACGGTTTTCACAATATTTATGAACCTATTTTATGCTAGATTGATTGTTCCGCTTTTTAATAAACAGAGTCCGCTTGAGGTAGGTTCATTACGTTCAAAAATTGAAGAATACGCTTCAAAAGTAGGATTTACATTAGATAAAATTTTTGTGATCGACGGCAGCAAACGAAGCACAAAGGCAAATGCTTATTTTTCTGGCTTCGGAAGCGAAAAGCGCGTAACCCTTTACGATACCCTAATCGGTGATTTAGACGAAGAAGAAATAGTAGCCGTCCTCGCCCACGAGGTTGGCCATTACAGACGAAACCACATAATCATCAACCTCTTTGCAGCCATTGTCACTACTGGTTTTACACTTTGGTTGCTGTCTTTATTTATAGGGAATCCATTGCTTTCCGAAGCGTTGAATGTGTCACAACCATCATTCCATATAGGTTTGATAGCTTTTGGAGTACTTTATAGTCCAATCTCCGGAATCACAGGGTTAGTGATGAATTACCTTTCGCGAAAATTTGAGTACCAAGCAGATAATTATGCAAAGAACACTTACGCTGCGACGCCGCTGATTTCAGGTTTAAAAAAACTTTCCAAAAACAGTTTGAGCAACCTTACGCCGCACCCGCTGTATGTGTTTGCGCATTATTCACATCCTCCCCTTTTGCAACGGTTTCGGAATTTGAAGGAATAAAATTTTAATATGCAATCCCGCAATCCATATTACCTAATATACCTATGTCTATTTGCGCTTTTTTTCAGCATGGATCAGCTTTTTTATCAATTTTTAGCGGACCCCAGATTAGTCATTTAATTAATTGTCTGGGAATATGTTTATTAATATATGTGATTTTAAAAAGTTTTAAATCGTTTCAACAAAATAATAAACATTCCTTTCGAAACGACTATCAACTTTTAGTACTCATTCCTCTAATTTTAATTGAATTGCTATTTGCATTTTTTCTAATAAACATACGCTACGGATATACTAATTGGGATTATCAGTATCTTGTAATACTAAATCCACCTTTTTAATTGAAACCCATTACCCGCACCGTTTGGATTCTCTCGCTCGTCAGCTTGTTTACCGATATGGCCAGCGAAATGCTATATCCAATAATGCCCATTTATTTAAAAAGCATCGGCTTTTCAATTTTACTGATCGGTGTTTTGGAGGGTTTGGTAGAAGCCGTGGCGGGATTGAGCAAAGGCTACTTCGGTCAACTCTCAGACAGTAAAGCGAAACGCGCTCCTTTCGTACAACTGGGTTATTCTCTCAGTGCCATTTCAAAGCCGATGATGGCTTTTTTCGTATATCCGCTATGGATATTCTTCGCGAGAACCACAGACAGATTGGGGAAAGGAATCCGCACCGGCGCCCGCGACGCAATGCTCTCCGCAGAAACCAATAAAGCAAACAAAGGAAAAATCTTCGGCTTCCACCGCTCAATGGATACCTTCGGCGCCGTCCTCGGTCCTGCCCTCGCATTATTCTATTTATATTTTTATCCCGAAGATTATATCAACTTATTCTACATCGCTTTTATTCCGGGCGTTTTGGCGGTAATCGCTTCTTTTCTTTTAAAAGACAAAAAAGTTGAAATCACTTCCAAAAAGAAAAAAATCGGTTTCTTCTCCTTCATCAATTATTGGAAACAAAGTCCAGCGGAATACCGTAAAGTGGTTCTCGGATTATTGTTTTTTGCCCTTTTCAATAGCAGTGATGTTTTTCTACTTTTGAAAGCGAAAGAAGCGGGATTGGACGATACTTGGGTAATAGGTATCTATATTTTCTACAATTTAATTTATGCTCTTACCGCTTTCCCTATGGGTAGTTTTGCAGATAAAATTGGCTTGAAAAAAATGTTTCTTTTCGGATTGGTCATTTTTAGTATTGTTTACTTCGGAATGGGTTTAACTACCAACCTATACGCCATCATCGCGCTATTCTTCGGCTACGGAATTTATGCCGCCGCAACCGAGGGCATTTCCAAAGCCTGGATTACAAATATTTCTAAGGACGAAAATACCGCAACAGCAGTAGGCACATATACAGCTTTCCAAAGCATAGTGGCAATGATTGCAAGTGTTATGGCTGGATTATTATGGTTTTATTTTGGTGCAAATGTTACGTTTTTAGTAACTGCCTCAGCAACTATTTTAGTTATTATTTATTTTTTAAGTAGAAAAAATTCTCCCATTTGAAGCAATGAATATTGAGCGAAGTTGAAATAACATATCATATTTTCCAGCATAAACTTTAAACTTTAAACTTTAAACTTTCAACTAAATACTATCTTTGCCCACTGTTAAGAATTTTACACTTATGACAATTTCATACAACTGGCTAAAACAATTCATCAACCTCCCGTGGGATGCCGAAAAAACCGGCGAACTATTAACAGATCTCGGTCTTGAAGTAGAAGGAATAGAAGAATTTTCTTCAGTAAAAGGCGGTTTGGAAGGCATAGTGGTAGGCCACGTTTTGGATTGTGTACAACACACAAACGCCGATCGCTTAAAAGTCACCAAGGTAGACATTGGAACGGGTAATCCAATACAAATTGTTTGTGGCGCACCCAATGTGGCAGTGGGACAAAAAGTTCCTGTAGCCACCGTTGGTACTACACTTTATGATGCCCAAGAAAATCCGTCGCAGATAAATAAAGGGAAAATCCGTGGGGAAGTAAGTGAGGGAATGATCTGCGCCGAAGATGAATTGGGCCTGGGAAAATCGCACGATGGAATTATGATTCTCGATGCAAAGCTAAAGCCCGGAACGCTCGTTGCCAAAGTTTTTGAAATAGAAAATGACAAAGTTTTTGAAATTGGCCTCACCCCAAACCGCGCCGATGCCATGAGCCATTGGGGCGTTGCCCGCGATTTAAAAGCTGGCTTGCTTCACAAGGATATTTCAACAAAACTCAATACGCCCTCAACAAGTAGTTTCAGAATAGACAATCGTACTTTAAAAATTGATGTAAAGGTAAAAGATAATACATTGGCTCCGCGCTATTGCGGTATTACAATTAGCAACTTAAAAGTTGGGACTTCACCCACTTGGATTCAAAATAGGTTGAAAGCCATCGGACTTTCACCGATCAATAATATTGTGGACGTAACAAATTATGTACTTCACGAACTTGGCCAACCGTTGCACGCTTTTGACGCTTCAAAAATTTCAGGAAATACAATAAACGTGAAAACACTGCCTGCGGGAACAAAATTCACCACACTTGATGGCGTTGTGCGTGAACTTCACCAAGAAGATTTAATGATCTGCGATGCCGAACAACCAATGTGTATTGCTGGTGTTTTTGGCGGTATTAACAGCGGCGTAACCGAGGCTACAACAAGTATTTTTCTGGAAAGTGCCTATTTCAATCCTGTCAGCATCCGTAAAACTGCAAAACGCCATGGGTTGAGTACCGATGCGTCCTTCCGTTTCGAAAGAGGAATTGACCCCAACATTGCAGATTATGCCCTGCGCCACGCAGCTATTTTGATTGTGCAGATTGCAGGCGGACAAATCACCAGCGATTTAATTGATATTTATCCCAAAAAGATAGAGGACCATCAAGTATTCCTGAATTTTGAAAAGGCGAATAAATTAATTGGGGAAGAAATTCCGAAGGAAACCATTAAGGAAATCCTTACTTCGCTGGAAATGAAAATAAACAACGTAACCGAAACCGGCATAGGAATGACCATTCCCGCATACAGAAACGACGTTACCCGCGATGTGGATGTAATTGAGGAAATTCTGCGTGTTTATGGCTACAACAACGTGAAATTCACCCAAAAACTGAATGCTTCCATTTCAACCATTTTACCTGGCGAGGATTATTCTGTGCAGAATAAAATTGCTTCACAGCTTACGGCTATTGGTTTTCACGAAATGTTGAATAATTCGCTTACCTCGCCCAAATATTCGGCATTGAGTGAAACTATCAAAGAAAATTATAATGTTTCCATGCTTAACCCGTTGAGTCAGGATTTATCGGTAATGCGCCAATCCATGCTTTTTTCTGGTTTGGAAGTTATTGAATACAACAGCAATCGTAAAAACAGCGATCTAAAGTTTTTTGAATTCGGAAAAACCTACCATAATTTTCCGGGGAGCCGTACTGAAAACAAACATTTATCACTTTTTATTACAGGTTTAAAAAGCGAAAGCAATTGGGCAACTCCAGATACAAAAACTACTTTTTTCTTCGGAAAAGGAACTGTTGCCACAATAATGGAACGTTTGGGTTTTGATAATTACACGGAAGAAACCACGGCAAACGATATTTTTTCCGAAGCAATCTCATTTAAAAGGAATAAGGATATTATTGTAGAATTCGGAATTGTAAAGAGCAAAATCACAAAAGAACTTGACGTTGATGCCGAAGTTTTCTTTGCAGATTTTAATTGGGATTTGGTTTTGAAACAAATTTCAGGAAACAATTTCAAACTAAAACCAATTGCAAAATTTCCCGCTGCACAACGTGATTTCGCGCTTCTTTTGGACAATGCAGTAAAGTTTGGCGATTTGCGCACAGCAGCATTTCAGACCGAAAAAAAATTACTGAAAACTGTTACACTTTTTGATGTGTACAAAGGGAAAAACCTTCCCGATGGCAAAAAAAGTTATGCCCTAAGCTTTACCATTCAGGACGAAGAAAAAACCTTGACCGATAAGCAGATTGACAAAATTATGGGCAAACTGAAGGATAAGTTTGAAAGGGATTTTGAAGCGGTGCTTCGCTAATTCCAAACAATTAAAAAGGCGGCCAAATGGCCGCCTTTTTAATTGTTTGTTGGATTTAAGGGCAAAATTATTTTGGCAAAACAACGCTATCAATAACGTGGATTACACCGTTTGATTGGTTTACATCTGCTATTATTACGGTAGCCATTCCTCCATTTTCATCCATTAGCATAACATTTTTACCTTTCATCGTGGCGGTTAAAGTTCCATCACTTACCGTTTTGTAAGTAGATTTTCCATTTCCTTTTTTTATGTCCTTCATAATATCAGAAGCACTGTGCTTTCCGGCAACTACGTGATAGGTTAAAATAGTTTGAAGTTTTGCTTTGTTTTCAGGCTTTACCAAAGTTTCAACGGTTCCTTTTGGCAATTTTTCGAATGCTGCATTGGTTGGGGCAAAAACAGTAAAGGGGCCATTTCCTTGTAACGTTTCTACTAAATCTGCTGCTTTTACTGCTGCAACAAGTGTAGTGTGGTCTTTGGAGTTTACTGCGTTCTCAACAATATTTTTGCTAGGGTACATAGCGGCACCGCCAACCATTATCGTTTTTTCATCTTTCATCATTTTGTTTTGTGCAAAAATAGATGTTGTTCCAGCCACAAGGGCAATTGAAAATAATGCTGCTGTAATAAGTCTTGATTTCATAATATGTTTTAGTTTATGTTATGTGCATATAAACGAAAGTCCGGAAACTGCGGTTTTGCAGTTTCCGGACTTTAAGGTTTTTTTAACTTAATTAAAACTATTCGGGCTCAGGAAAAATCAATGCATCAATAATGTGGAAAAAACCATTTTTATGGTAATAATCAGTGGCGATAATTGTTGCAGTTCTATCTTCTGAATCAACCAATTGCAATTGTCCATTTACTTCCCGAACGCCTAGGTTTTGGCCGTCGAGTGTTTTTAAGAAAATAGTTCCGCCTTTTTTGGAAATTTCATTTTTAAGCGAATGACTATCTATCCTTCCCGGCACGGTCAAATATTTGATCACGGAATTTATTACTAACGGATTGCCTAAAATTGAATCGCGTGATTTTTTAGATAAATTTAAAAAAGCTTCATCTGAAATCGCAAAAATTGTTACCATTTCTGGGCTTTCCAGCTTTTGCCTTAAGGATTCGTTCTTTATTACTTTGGATAAAACCGTAAAATCTGGAGCCTCTTCAATATTCTCATAAAATGTTTTATTTGAAGTAAAATTACTTTCACCCAAGGTTTTTGAAACTTCCGAGTTATTGGTCGATTTGTATTTTTGGGCCGAAATAGTTGTTCCAAAAAAACCTATAAATAGTAT
>Ga0209344_10003057_pt1 | contig 17167 bp, 17 predicted proteins | sample Cruoilmetagenom6_FD_187293 | JGI IMG/M metagenome (GOLD analysis project Ga0209344, IMG submission 187293) | Oil polluted marine microbial communities from Coal Oil Point, Santa Barbara, California, USA - Santa Barbara Oil Seep Sample 6 (SPAdes)... | ecosystem: Environmental > Aquatic > Marine... | reverse complement strand
TTCAAGACACATCAATTCCGACGCAACCTTGTTTGCTGGTACGCCAAGATCACGTATCAGTTGATCCTCTGCCAGCGGGCTTGGTCCTAAACGCGACAGTATTTGCGTATGCAAGCCGGATATGTCTTTCAGCGATCTGGTTGTTTCAGGTGGTTGTTGTGAAACAACAGCCACAGGTTTTGCAGGTACGCACCGGCTTGCCAGAACTTCCATCACATCATCGACACCTCGCACAAGTACGGCGCCATCCCTGATCAACATGTTGCAACCTGATGCACGAGCGTCAATCGGATGGCCGGGCACAGCCAGAACATCGCGTCCCTGATCCAGCGCGTTACGTGCGGTGATCAGACTACCCGATCGCGCCGCCGCCTCAACGACTACCACGGCCTGTGACAGGCCTGAAATTATCCTGTTTCTTTGCGGGAAATGCCGGGCATAGGGTTGAAGGCCCATGGGTTGTTCTGAAATCCGAAGTCCTTTTTCTGCGATTTCCTGCGCCAAAACAGCATTTTCAGCAGGATAAACCACATCAACACCACCTGCGATTACCGCGATCGTACCATTTTCCAATGCAGCCAGATGCGCGCAAGTGTCAATTCCACGTGCCAGGCCTGAAACAACAACAATACCGTTGTCCGAAAGCCCGCCGGCCAGTTTGCGCGCCATCCTGGTTCCAAGACTGGATGCATTTCGCGCGCCAACAAGTGCAATCATGGGGCGTGCAAGTAACGACAATTCACCAATTGCCCAAAACAATGGCGGCGCATCAGCCATTTCAGCAAGGCCGGCCGGATAGTGAACATCGCCGGCGCAGACCATCACTGCACCCGCCAGTTTGGCGGCTTTCAGTTCGGCAATAGCAATATTTTCGGGGCAGGGTTCGTACCCGGTAACACCAGCAGCTTTGGCAACATCTGGCAGGGCGGCCAGTGCGGTTCCAGCATCGCCATGTTCAGCCATCAACCTGTAGAAAGTCGCCGGCCCAACCCGGCGCGATCGCAAGAGCCGGAGCCACGAAAGGCGATCTTTCTCTTCGTGGGGTGGGGTGAGGGGGTGGGGTGAAGGGAATAAATCCTTGGCCATCCGTGTCTCCGTCTCTTGCTTGACTCACATTTGACCTGAGTTGGTTAATACGACATGAACATTATTTCGAATTTCCAAAAATATCCCCGCCGGAGGCAAATCAGAGTGCCGCAAAGGCACGAGATTTAAATACAGGCCCTTCAGGATATCATCTCTCAGGTTGCCGAACCTCCCACAGTCAGCCCCCCGATCAGCATTGTAGGCTGACCAACACCAACAGGCACCCATTGCCCTGCTTTGCCGCAGTTGCCGATCCCCGGGTCCAATGCCATATCATTGCCAATCGCGCGAATTTGTTTCAGCGCGGTTGCACCATCACCGATCAGGGTCGCCCCCTTTACGGGCGCGCCGATCTTGCCGTTTTCAACCCGATAGGCCTCGGTGCAGGAAAAAACAAACTTGCCGTTGGTAATATCAACCTGACCACCGCCAAAGCCAACTGCATAAATTCCGTCTTTCAGATCTGCCACAATGTCACCAGGTTCGCTGTCTCCGCCTAACATGTAGGTATTGGTCATCCGTGGCATTGGTGCGTGGGCAAAACTTTCGCGCCGCCCGTTGCCGGTCGCGGGTACCCCCATAAGACGCGCGTTCTGGCGATCCTGCATATATCCAACCAACACCCCATCATCGATCAGCACATTTCTGGCCGAGGGTGTTCCTTCGTCATCCACACTGATAGAACCGCGCCGGTCCGGAATAGTGCCATCATCCAGAATGGTTACACCTTTCACTGCAACCCGTTGCCCCATCAGCCCGGCAAAAGCCGAGGTTTTCTTGCGGTTGAAATCCCCTTCGAGCCCATGACCGATGGCTTCGTGTAACAAAATTCCCGGCCAGCCGGCACCAAGGGCCACGTCCATAACACCCGCAGGGGCAGGGACAGACTGTAGATTTATCAGTGCAATTCGCAGGGCTTCGCGCGTGGCAGATTGCCAGTGCTCAGGTTCAATCAACCCGGTCAGTGCGTATCTTCCACCTGCGCCGTGGCCACCACTTTCCCTGCGCCCGTTTTCTTCGACGATCACTGACACGTTCACCCGCGTCATCGGGCGGGCATCGCGAACAACCGTTCCTTCGGGGCGTAGTATTTCAACTTCCTGCATGGATGCGGCGATGGTGGCAGACACCTGAATGACACGACTATCCAGATCTCGTGCAAAAGCGTCTATTTCACGCAGGGTTTCGATTTTCACCGGAAACGTAGCATCCTCAAGCGGATTATCATCCGAATACAACCGGCGATTGGTGGGTATTGGTGCATCCGCAAGGTTGCCACCACCCGCACCAACGGCAAGCCGCGCTGTCTCCATTGCTCGTTTCAATGCACTTTCGCTTATCTCAGTTGAATGTGCGTATCCGGATGTTTCACCTTTTACGGCACGCAATCCGAACCCTTCCGAGGCATCATAGCTGGCCGTCTTCACGCGGCCATCATCAAACACCAAAACTTCGGAACGGCGGCGTTCCAGAAACAGCTCTCCGTCATCGGCCCCTGCGACTGTTTCTTGCAACATTGCCAATGCCTGATCGTGGTCCAGCAAGGTATCAAAGGGGCGGAAACGGTCATTTCGCATCATTTTCTCCGGCATTTTGTTAAACAAATGTGAAAAGCGGCTGAATGCCGCAATGGATTTGCTTGTTTACTTGCACCTAATATGGTTTCAAACCGCCAAGACACAACGGGATTCCGGAAAATCGCTTATAAGACCCGACACCGGGCAACGGATACCGCAGTTCGAACAGGAAGTTAAAATGCGCGTACTTACCATTCTATCAGGCCTTTGGGCCGCACTTATGGCAACATTTGTCGCGGGGGTTGTTTCCGCTCAGGACGGTCTGGATGGCCTGGAAATTCTGGGCAAACCAGTAGACCGTTTGACTGGGTTTCAACCGCCTGCGACCGAACTGGCAAGTGATATCCAGTGGCTTGACGGGATGATCAATATCATCATTGGGGCAATCGTTGTTTTTGTCGTTCTACTGCTGGTGTACATTGCATTGCGATTTAATAGTCGCGCCAATCCAAACCCTGCCAAATTCACCCATAACACCCCGATTGAGGTCACCTGGACCATTGTTCCGGTTATCATCCTTGTGTTCATTGGTGCGTTTTCTCTGCCGGTTTTGTTCAAGCAGCAGGAAATTCCTGAGGCAGATATAACCATCAAAGTAACGGGAAACCAATGGTACTGGACCTATGAATATGTCGACAGTGAATTTGGTTTTGACAGCTTCATGCTGGCCCGCGAAGAACTGGCCGAATTCGGTTATGAACAGTCTGAATACCTGTTAGCTACCGACACCGCAGTTGTGGTTCCTGTTGACAAAACCATTGTCATGCAAGTGACAGCGTCTGACGTGATCCATTCCTGGGCAATCCCAGCCTTTGGTGTAAAACAGGATGGCGTACCTGGCCGATTGGCGGAATTGTGGTTCAAGGCTGAAAAGGAAGGCATCTATTTTGGCCAGTGTTCCGAACTTTGCGGTAAGGATCATAGCTACATGCCTATTACCGTGAAAGTCGTTAGTCAGGCTGATTATGATGCCTGGCTTGGCCGTGCGATTGAAGAATTTGCAGGTGTTCCGCAATCGATGATCGTTGCGGCCAATAACTGATTTGCAGGTTGCGCGCTTAAGCGGCCTAACAGCCACCGGATTTAACAATGACTGATACATCTGTTTTTGATCATCAGAATGAAGCGGGGTTTGGCGACTATATTGCCTTGCTGAAACCGCGCGTCATGTCTTTGGTGGTATTTACTGCACTTGTGGGTTTGCTGGTGGCCCCTGTTCCTGTTCATCCGATTGTCGGATTTGCCTCAATCCTGTTCATCGCGATCGGGGCCGGGGCCTCTGGCGCGCTTAATATGTGGTATGATGCAGATATCGACAGGATCATGGTTCGAACCAACAGCCGCCCGGTTCCTGCCGGTAAAATTACTGCGGGTGAGGCGTTTGCCTTTGGTATAGCCCTGTCGGGAATAGCTGTGGTAATGCTGGCGCTGGCGGCAAATTTTCTGGCTGCGGGGTTGCTGGCTTTTACCATCTTTTTCTACGCGGTGGTTTACACTATGTGGTTGAAACGCTGGACACCGCAAAACATCGTAATTGGGGGTGCGGCTGGTGCTTTTCCTCCGATGATTGGCTGGGCCGCGGCCACAGGAAGCATTACTATCGAAAGCTGCCTGATGTTTTTGTTGATTTTTGCCTGGACGCCACCGCATTTCTGGGCGTTGGCGCTGTTCATGAAGGAAGATTATTCCAACGCCGGTGTCCCGATGCTGACCGTGACACATGGCCGGCGGGTAACACGCAAACACATTCTGGTTTACACAATCCTATTGGCACCCGTCGCCCTTGGCCTTGGCATGACATCAATCGGCGGCCCGTTTTACATGTTTGCCGCCCTGATCATGAACCTGTGGTTTTTAAAAGGTGCGATGGATATTCAGGGCCGCGAAGAAAGCGCTGCGCAAGCTGACGGGTACAAAGCTGAAAAAGCGTTCTTCCGATTTTCATTATATTATCTGTTCCTGCATTTTGGTGCACTTTTGGTGGAAGCCACACTGCGTAGCTACGGCGTTGGGGGTTGGTGATGGCAATTTCAAAAGAACACGAAATTCATAGCCGACGTTTGGGGCGCAATCTGGGGCTTGGGTTGGTTTTGGTTGGTTTCGTTGCGCTGGTTTTTGGACTGACAGTAGTCAAGGTTTCAAACCTTGATCCGGGCGTTGTTGCAAGTGAGGTGAAAAATTGAACCTTAGCGGCAAACACAAGACACTCGCACAAACGACCAGTGTAGTTTTGATTATGGGTGCGTTGGCCTGGGCATCTGTTCCATTTTATAACTGGTTTTGCAGCGTCACCGGATTTGGGGGCGCAACTGTTACCGCCGACGCTGGTGCAGATGAAATTCTGGAACAAACAATCACTGTTCGCTTTGACGCATCGCTGGAACGTGACATGCCGTGGAAATTCAAACCTGTGGCTCGGCACATGGAACTGCGCATCGGTGAGACAGGGCTGGCCTTTTACGAGGCTTACAATCCAACGGATCGACCGATCGCCGGAACTGCCAGTTATAACGTCGCCCCTTACGAGGCTGGCGGCTTTTTCACTAAGATCGATTGCTTCTGCTTTGAACTACAAGTGCTGCAACCCGGTGAGCGGGTGCAGATGCCTGTTACCTTCTATGTCGACCCGGAAATCACCCGGGACCGGGATGCAAAGTTTGTAAAACACATCACACTATCCTACACATTCCACGAAACTGATCTGCCCGAGGATATGGCGCAACTTGCCACATCACAGGTCAGATCCAACTAAGGCCCGAGCGAGGGATCATTCATGGCGCACGAAAAAAATCACGACTACCACATTCTGACACCTTCGATCTGGCCATTTCTTGGTGCGCTGATGGCGTTCATCATGCTGGTCGGGGCCGTTTTCTGGCTCCACGACATCACCCCATTTGTCTTCTTCATCGGATTTGCGGGTGTTCTTTACGTGATGTACGCGTGGTGGTCCGACGTTGTTGGCGAAGCACATTCCGGCGATCACACACCAGTTGTATCCATCGGTCTGCGGTATGGCGTCATCATGTTCATCATGTCTGAAGTGATGTTCTTTGCGGCCTGGTTCTGGAGCTTTTTCAAGAACGCAATGTATCCGATGACCGAAGGATCCCCGAAGATCGATGGTGTATGGCCACCGGTTGGCATTGAAACATTTGATCCCTGGCATCTGCCACTGATGAACACGCTGATCCTGCTGTGTTCTGGCGCGGCTGTGACATGGGCGCATCACGCGTTGGTTCACGAAAACAACCGCAAAGACCTGGTTAACGGGTTGATCATCGGCATACTTCTGGGCGCATTGTTCACAGTTTTTCAGGCCTATGAATATTCACATGCTACTTTCGGGTTTGGGCGTGGGTGCGAAATTTATTGTTCCAATTTCCTGTTGCCGACAATGTTCCACGGCGCGCATGTTGTGATTGGCACGATCTTCCTGACGGTTTGCCTGTTCAGGGCGCTGAAAGGCCATTTTACACCTACCAATCACATCGGCTTTGAGGCCGCTGCCTGGTACTGGCACTTTGTGGATGTGGTCTGGCTGTTCCTGTTTGCGGCCGTTTACGTCTGGGGCACCTGAGGGTTTCGCGCTTCGCGCGAGGATATTTGGACTGAAAAGAAGTTAGGGCGCGGGGGTATTCCTCGCGCCGTTTTCATAAGGACCACCGATGACCCGAGCGATGATTATGCCCCTTTTGTTTGGCCTGATCGGCGCGGCTATCCTGATCAGCCTGGGGGTGTGGCAAGTCAGTCGGCTCGGGGAGAAAAACGGCCAACTGGCATTGATAGAGGGCACTGTTCACGGTGAACCCTTATCGTTGATGCAAGCAACGAAGATCCAAGTTGTTAAATATACTCCAGTGGCGGTTCGTGGCCGCACGACTTTGCAAGAAGTTCATGTTCTAGTTAGTCGCAAGAAATTTGGCGCCGGGTACCGGATAATTTCGGCGTTTGAGGTTGCGGATGGTCCGCGTGTTTTGCTGGACCGGGGCTTTGTACGCAGCGATGCAAAGACCGACCCGCGCCCGGAAACGGAGCTGGATATTATCGGTAACCTGCACCTGCCGGATGATCGCAACAGTTCTACCCCGGAAAATGACGAGTCTGGAAATATCTGGTTTTCCAGGGATATCGAAGATATGTCGCGTGCGCTTAACACAGACCCAATCCTGATTGTTGCGCGCAGCAATACCGGGCAGGGGATTGATCCGATGCCGCTTGGTGTGGAGGGTATTCCAAATGACCATTTGCAATACGCAACTACCTGGTTTTCTCTGGCGGTTGTCTGGTTGGGGATGACAGTCTTCCTGCTGTGGCGTATCAAGCGGCAAACTGACCAAGGCTTGGGGCCATAATGCGTTATATTTCCACCCGGGGGAGCGCCCCCGTTCTGACATTTGAAGAAGCGATGCTGACCGGACTTGCCCGTGATGGCGGATTGTATGTACCCGATAACATTCCGACAATTCAAAAGGCTGACATCGCGGCACTAGCCGGGTTATCTTACGAAGACGCCGCATTTCGGATCATGCGCCCGTTTGTAGGTGAAACCTTCACAGACAACGAATTTGCGGACATTATTGCGCGGGCCTATTCCAAGTTTGATCATGCAGCGCGTGCGCCATTGGTTCAGTTGGGTGCAAACCATTTTCTGTTGGAACTGTTCCACGGGCCAACACTGGCGTTCAAAGATTTTGCGATGCAGCTGATCGGCCAGTTATTCCAGAGTGCGCTGGCGCGCCGGGGTGAACGGGTAACAATAGTGGGGGCAACATCAGGGGATACCGGTAGTGCTGCAATAGAGGCGTTTCGAGGCCTTGCGGCAGTTGATGTGTTTATTCTTTACCCGCACGGCCGTGTTTCAGAAGTGCAGCGGCGTCAGATGACCACCCCAGCAGAAGACAATATTCATGCGCTGGCTGTTCATGGTGATTTTGATGATTGTCAGGGTCAGTTGAAAAATATGTTCAACCATTTTGAATTTCGTGATGAGGTTCGGCTGGCTGGGGTGAATTCGATAAATTGGGCGCGGGTTTTGGCGCAGGTGGTGTACTATTTCACGTCTGCAGTTGCCCTTGGTGCGCCGCACCGTGCGGTCAGTTTTACGGTTCCTACCGGCAATTTTGGTGACATATTTGCAGGGTACATTGCGCAACGTATGGGTTTGCCTATCGAAAAGCTGGTTGTAGCGACCAATCAGAATGACATTCTGCACCGCACCATTCAGTCGGGTTCTTACAGCACCCAAGGTGTGCTGCCATCGATCAGCCCATCCATGGATATTCAGGTGTCATCGAATTTCGAACGCGCATTGTTTGATGCCTATGATCGCGATGGCGCTGCGATCACCCAATTGATGGAAGAGCTGAAATCTGACGGTGGATTTAACGTCAGCCAAGGTGTTTTACATCGTTTACAAGACCTGTTTTCATCTGGTCGTGTATCTGAAAAAGAAACACTTGCAACTATCAGTGCCACCTATGCCAAAACCGGGGAAATTTTGTGCCCACATTCAGCGGTCGGTGTCAAAATCGCTGAAGACCATCTTGGGACAACACCAATGATAACGCTTGCAACTGCCCATCCGGCCAAGTTTCCAGATGCGGTTAAGACAGCTACAGGAATTCACCCGCAGCTGCCGGAACACATGGCCGATCTTTTTGAAAGAAAAGAACACGTCACCGAGATTGCCAATGATCTTGAGCAGATTGAAACCTTTATCAAGGAGCGCATTAGCAAGTGAGCGTAGGATTACATACCCTGTCCAACGGGTTTAGGATCGTCACAGAAAACATGCCGGGGCTGCAATCAGCCTCTATTGGTATCTGGGTTATGGCGGGTGGGCGCCATGAACGACTGGAACAAAATGGGATTGCCCATTTTCTGGAACACATGGCTTTTAAGGGGACCAAACGACGCAATTCATTGCAAATTGCGGAAGCAATTGAAAATGTGGGCGGATATATCAATGCCTATACGAGCCGCGAAGTCACCGCTTATTATGCCCGTGTGCTGGAAGCAGATGTGCCCTTGGCGATAGATGTTATTTCGGACATCGTTCTAAACCCGGTTTTTGATATGGGTGAAATAGAGATCGAACGAGGTGTCATCCTGCAAGAAATAGGGCAGGCGCTGGATACACCTGACGATGTTATTTTCGACTGGTTGCAGGAACAGGCCTACCCCGAACAGCCGCTGGGGCGCACCATTCTAGGACCATCGGAACGCGTCGCTTCGTTTGCGCGCGATGATTTGTCCAAATTTGTTGGCGAACACTACAGCCCGGACCGGATGATCCTGTCTGCGGCCGGTTCTGTTGATCACAGCGCTATTGTCCGCCTCGCAGAGCAATTGTTCGGCCATCTGTCTGCCGCCCCGGAATTCACCCAGCCCCAGGCTAGTTTTCAAAGCGGTGAGCGACATGAAGTAAAAGCACTGGAACAGGTGCATTTTGCACTTGGGTTCGAAAGCCCAGGCTATGAGTCGGACGATATTTATACCGCACAAATATTTTCCACCGCATTTGGTGGCGGGATGTCATCGCGTCTGTTTCAGGAAATACGCGAAAAACGCGGGTTGTGTTATACGATTTATGCACAAGCCGGAGCATACGCCGAAACCGGAATGACCACGATCTATGCCGGGACAAGTGCGGCCGATATTGACGAGTTGGCAAGCCTGACAATGGACGAACTTGGGCGTGCCGCAGGTGACATGTCATCGGGTGAAATTGATCGTGCGCGTGCACAAATGAAAGCCGGTATGCTTATGGGGCTGGAAAGCCCTTCTTCACGGGCAGAGCGGCTTGCACGAATGGTGTCAATCTGGGGCCGGGTGCCTGATCTGGATGAGGCAGTTCAGAAAATTGATGCGGTGACGACGCAAGATGTACGGGATTTTACGATGAAGCTAATGGGCGGCGATGTTGCCCTTGCGATGTATGGGCCGGTTGAAAACGCGCCAAGACTTGCAAACCTTCGCGAAAGGCTTGCGGCCTGATGCTAAGTCGGCGGCGTAAACTTCGTATTCAAACTGAACGAATGACTCTGCGTTTGCCGCAACATTCCGACTTTCGGGCCTGGACTGGATTGCGTCGGGAAAGCGAAACTTTTCTGCGCCCCTGGGAACCGACCTGGGCTGATGATCATCTTTCACGAAAAGGTTTCACCAACCGTGTTTACTGGGCGCAGCGCGCAATCAACAACGGTAGTGCGGTTCCCTTGTTCCTGATACGGCGCAGTGACAGTTGTCTGCTTGGTGCGATTACGTTGGACAATATCCGGCGCGGGCCGTCACAGGCCGGAACCTGCGGCTATTGGATCGGAAGACCATTTGCCCGTAACGGGTATATGAGCGAGGCATTGCTTGCGGTTGTCCACCATGCCTTCACCACTTTGGATCTAAGCCGAATAGAAAGTGCGTGTTTGCCCGAAAATAAAGCATCACGCGGCGTTCTTGAACAATGCGGGTATAAATACGAAGGCGTGGCACAAAGTTACCTGCAGATTAACGGGCGTTGGAGGAACCACGTTCTTTATGCCAATCTACGAGCGGACCGTCGTGGAAAATCTGACGCGAAATAAACTACGGGCTGGCCAAGAACGACTGGGGGCTTGTACCCGTTTAGTTCACCTTTGATCAGGGGGGAGGCGATGAAATTAAGTTCCGTTAACCAACGTTTTATTCAGGGCTTGTCCAGTGTCTTGCCACCTGAGGCTGTCCGATTAACAGAGCCCCGATACCTTGAAGATCCACGTGGAATATATCAAGGCAATGCCGGTATGATTGTTGCGCCCAACTCGGTAGAGCAGGTGGTCCACATCATTCGCGCAGCCGGGCAGGCGCGGGTTGGCGTTGTCCCCTATGGTGGTGGAACCGGGCTGGTCGGGGGGCAGATAATTGCAGATGAATCTGCGCCAGTGCTACTTTCACTTGAGCGGATGAACAAAATTCGGGAAACCTATTCCGCGGATAGCGTAATGATTGCTGAGGCGGGTGTGGTGTTGCATGATATTCAGGCAGCAGCGTTGGATGCTGGTCGCCTGTTTCCTCTGTCGCTTGCATCGGAAGGATCTTGCCAGATAGGTGGAAACCTTTCGACAAATGCTGGCGGGGTGAATGTATTGCGGTATGGAAATGCGCGAAATCTTTGCCTTGGGCTGGAAGCGGTGATGCCGGACGGCCAAATCTGGAATGGGCTGAAACGGCTGCGAAAAGACAATACCGGGTATGACCTGCGCGATATTCTGATCGGGGCAGAAGGAACGCTGGGGGTTATTACCGCAGCCGCGTTGCGCCTGTTTCCACTGCCTGAACACACTGGCGCTGCGATGATTGTCGTGAAGGATCCAGCCGCAGCAATTGCTCTTTTGAATCTGGCACATGGGCAGGTCGGAGAAGCTGTATCGGCCTTTGAACTGATCCATAGAACTGGCCTGGAATTTCTAACTGAAACCATGCCAGAAGTTCGCCAACCCTTTAAAGATCAGCCAGAATGGATGGTTCTGATCGACCTTGGCCTTTCCGGGGGGCTGGACCCGGAAAAAGCCTTGATGGATATTTTTGAACTGGCCCTTGCCAATGACTTGGCCAGTGACGGTGTGGTTGCCCAAAACGAAGGCCAGCGTAAGGAACTCTGGGCATTGCGTGAATCAATACCCTTGGCGAACAAACGGATAGGGTCCATCGCATCACATGACATAGCGCTGCCGATAAATTTGATACCGGAATTTATAAAAAAAGGTTCTGAGGTGATTTCGAAAGCTGGAATTTTCCGGATAAATTGTTTTGGGCATGTTGGTGACGGGAACCTGCATTACAACGTTTTTCCGCCCAATGGCCGATCCAAATCTGATTTCCCGGATATGCCACCAGTGATACGACGGATTGTTCATGATCTGGTGGCGGAATTTGATGGATCTTTCAGCGCTGAACATGGGGTTGGGCGGTTGAAGGTTGAAGATCTGGAACACTACGGCGATCCCGCAAAACTATCGGCTATGCGCGCGATCAAATCAGCACTGGATCCACTTGGGATTATGAACCCCGGTGCGGTACTACGGTGTCAGAACTGACGGTTTGATTAACGCTCAAGCCCCCTCAAATTCGCACAACACGTGAACTTCGTATCCCAGCTTTTCCAGACGGGCGCGCCCGCCCAGTTCCGGCAGGTCAACGACAAAGGCGCACCCAACAATTTCCGCACCCAACCTTTCAATCAGTTTGATCCCAGCCTCTGCAGTTCCCCCGGTTGCCAACAGGTCATCCACCAAAAGAACTTTTTCCCCGGGTTTCAACGCGTCATCATGAATTTCAACAATCGCTTCACCGTATTCAAGGGTATAATCTTCGCTGATGGTTCGCCCGGGTAGCTTGCCCTTTTTCCTGACCGGAACAAATCCAACGGTTAACTGGTGTGCAATGGCCCCACCAAGAATGAAACCCCGTGCTTCCAAGGCAACAACCTTGTCGATCTGCAAACCAGCATAAGGGTGCAACAGTTGGTCAATCGCCATTCTAAAGCCGCGCGGATCGGCGAAAAGTGTGGTTACATCGCGAAACAAAATCCCTTCATGTGGGAAATCAACTATTGTTCGAATATAATCTTTGACGTCTTTTTTCATTTTCAGTTTCCCAGTACCCGCCCGGCGACGGCATCAAGTTTGTTAATCATTTTGGGATCACGCGCTTGGGGCGCAGTTAAAATTGCGTATTCCAATGCCCGATCGCAGCCATGTGGGCATAAAGCGCGTTCAGAGCCCAGAAGTTCGGGAAGTCTTGAAACCAACCCCTTGGCATTGCCGGCATTTCCGGTCAGGGTTTTGATGATTTGGGTTACGTCAACTTCACCATGATCCGGGTGCCAGCTGTCATAATCGGTTATCATCGCAACCGAGGCGTAACAAAGTTCCGCTTCACGGGCGAGTTTGGCTTCGGGCATATTGGTCATTCCAACAACGTCACATCCCCAAACTTCGCGATACAATTTGCTTTCGGCCAGTGAAGAAAATTGTGGGCCTTCCATCGCAAGATATGTACCACCTTTGTGGACCGTGACACCTTGCGCTTTAGCTGCACTAAAACAGGCGTCAGACAAGCGGGGACATGTGGGATGTGCGACACTAACATGGGCAACACAACCCGTTCCGAAGAATGATTTTTCGCGTGCGAAAGTGCGATCAATGAACTGATCAACAACAACAAAATTTCCCGGCGCCATGTCTTCGCGAAATGATCCGCAGGCCGAAACAGATATCACATCCGTAACGCCTATACGTTTTAGTGCATCGATATTTGCGCGGTAGGGAACCGAAGATGGCGAATGTACGTGACCCCGGCCGTGGCGCGGCAGAAAGGCCATTTTCAAACCGCCAAGCACACCCGTTAAAATCTGATCAGACGGTGCACCCCATGGCGTTTCCACAGTTTGCCAACCGGCATCTTCCAAGCTGTCCATTTCGTAAACGCCTGAGCCCCCGATTACGCCGATCATGGTTTCCATACGTAGCCTCTTTTGGTGATTTTGCGGAACCCTATGTCAGGATGCGCCGGGATGGAAGCCTTGCAGCACGAAGCGAATTTGATCATTCGTTTAAGGTTTTTAATGCAGTCTTGGATGGGCATTGGGGCCTTTACTCGCAATTTCGAACAGGCGGAATATGGAGTTATTTGACCACTCGGCGTGGCCACCATGTCATGTGGCAGTCTTTTCGGAATGTCGCACTACTTTTCTTTAGATATCTCTGTTAGAGGCGTGGCAGAAACGCGAATCTGACATTTACAGGAAATCAAGTTGAAGAAAACATTGCTGGCGTCCCTTGCCGGGCGCCTTTCCGTTCCTGAAATTAATTTTACCCGCGACCGGCTAAGCCCGATGCAGATCAAGACAGAGGTTCTGTCTGGTCTGACCGTTGCGCTGGCTTTGGTTCCTGAAGCCGTGGCCTTTGCATTCGTGGCCGGTGTGCACCCGCTTGTCGGCTTATACGCTGCCTTTATGGTTGGATTGATCACTGCCCTGATTGGTGGGCGACCCGGGATGATATCTGGGGCTACAGGGGCGTTGGCTGTGGTGATGGTTGCACTTGTGGCGGATCACGGGATTGAATACCTTTTTGCCACAGTTGTTCTGATGGGGCTAATTCAGATCGGTGCCGGAATATTCAAACTGGGCAAGTTCATTCGACTGGTTCCACATCCGGTTATGCTTGGGTTTGTGAACGGGTTGGCGATTGTTATTTTTCTGGCGCAGATGACCCAGTTTCAGGTACCCGGAACCGCAGAGGCGGCTGGCCATGGCATGGCGGGGGGCGACTGGATGACTGGCTGGCCGCTGATTACAATGTTGGCATTGGTGGTACTAACGATGACCATAATCTGGATTATGCCGCGGATCACCAATGCAATCCCGGCACCACTTGCCGGGATTGGAATTGTTGCAATAATTGTTATTGCCCTTGGAATTGATGTACCTCGTGTGGGTGATCTGGCCTCAATCGAAGGTGGATTGCCTTTGTTTCACATTCCTGCCGTGCCCCTAAATTGGGAAACGCTTGAAATTATTTTACCCTATTCGCTTATCCTTGCGGCCATTGGTCTGATCGAAAGCCTGCTGACGTTGAATTTGGTGGGTGAAATTACCGGAAAACGAGGTGGCGCATCGCAAGAGTGCATAGCGCAGGGTGTGGCCAACACGGTGACGGGCGTTTTTGGTGGCATGGGTGGATGTGCGATGATCGGGCAGTCGATGATCAATGTGAAGTCCGGGGGACGAACGCGATTGTCCGGGGCTGCGGCGGCGCTGTTTTTACTGGCCTTTATTGTTGTGGCGTCCCCATTGATCGAACAAATTCCTTTGGCGGCGCTGGTTGGCGTGATGTTCATGGTGGTGATTGGAACATTTGCATGGAATTCCCTGACGATCATGCGAAGGGTACCACTTACCGATGCGTTTGTGATCGTTCTGGTTACGGTGGTAACGGTTGCCACCGACCTTGCTACTGCCGTCGTGGTCGGGGTTATCGTGTCAGCACTTGCCTATGCCTGGCAGAACGCCGCCCGTATTCACGCCAAATCCTATGAAACGCCGGAAGGCGCCAAGGTTTACCAAGTGCAGGGGCCGCTGTTTTTTGGTTCAGTCGAAGGGTTTAACGAATTGTTTGACCCATCCCGCGATCCACAAACGGTAATCGTTGATTTTGCCGATAGTCGCGTTGCTGATCAATCTGCACTGACAGCGATCGAAGCGATGGCTGCAAAGTATGAGGCAGCAGGCAAGAAGTTGCAACTGCGCCATCTTAGCCGGGATTGCCACCAGCTGTTGTCAAAAGCAGGACAGTTGATAGTGGATTCCGATGATGACCCGGATTACGAAATCGCCGTGAACTATTCGGTGCGTACCGGGGTTTTGGGGGCGGGGCACTGATCTGAAGGGGCGCCTTGCAGGCGCATTATTATGTGCCCTTCGGGCGGTTTTGAGTATTTTTCCCAAGAAAAGTAAAGGGATGTTTTGGGTTAGCCTGTTTTGTCATCCGGGCGGTTCAGGGAGAACAGGTTGTCAACGCAGGCATAATCACGGTACCCAAGTCGCGATAATGGGCGAAAAGTAGTGACGTCAAAACGACCATCGACGATGCAGTTATCGCGCATATAAACGCCGGTTACTTCGCCCAGGATCGCGATATTATCAACACCTTCCAGTTTTACGATCTGGGTCATTTTGCATTCAAGTGCTGCCGGAGCAGCCGCAACCCGTGAACAGGGGATAGTTTCACATTCGGCCTGTTCCAGTTTGGCCAGGTCAAATTCGTCAACATCGGCGTCATAACCACCTGATGTTTTGTTCATCGCCTCCCGCATCGCGTATTCAACGATATTAACGCAAAACACGCCGGTTTCGTCGATGTTAGCAACAGAATCTTTGCCAAAATGACGATCAACCTTGGTTGCATTAGACGCAAATATAACCTGAGGTGGCGTATACGCGATCGCATTGAAAAATGAGTAGGGTGCCAGATTATTGCGCCCGTCCTTGCCACGGGTGGATATCCATCCGATGGGCCGGGGCGTGACAATGGCGTTGAATGGATTATGGGGCAGCCCATGACCATCAGCTGGTTTGTAAAACATGTACATCCTCGTTCGTTGCCCCTGACCTATCCCCGTGCTAGCAGGCTTTCCAGTCCTAAGACGCAAAAAAGGTGGGGTTGGGGTGTATCACCTCTGCGAGGAAACAGCACAAGACTGGTGGGAAGTCGAGGCACTTTATGACCTGTGTTTTGCACCGGGCCGCGAAGCGCTGTCATCCTACCGATTGCGCGATGGAGTGGATCCGATTGCTCAGCTATGCTTGGTGGCACGCGATATAGATGAAATCCTTGCCGCTGCTATTCGATACTGGCCGGTTCGGGTTGGCAGGTATGACGCACTTTTGCTTGGCCCGATTGCGGTGCACCCGACCAGGCAGGGTGAGGGGCTGGGGCGGTTGCTGATTTCTGAGAGTTTGGGAAAAGCAAAAGAAGCAGGCTGGCAACGGGTGTTGTTGGTAGGGGACGGGCCCTATTACAAACGGTTTGGATTTGAAAAATGCACTGATCTGGAATTGCCTCCTCCAACAAATCCGGAACGTATTTTGGGACTAGCACTTGTAACTGGTGGTTGGGACAGCGTGGAAGGGGCTGTGCTGCCCGGGGATGTTCGGGCTGAAAAATAAAGACCATTGGCAATTGAACCTACCGGTGACAAACCATAGATTTCGCAAATGAAAGCTGACCGCCCCCTTCTTGGTATTGCTCTTATGCTTGGGTTTTGCGTCCTTGCCCCAGTAGGAGATTCGATCGCCAAACTGCTTGGCGACAGGATATCGGTTGTGCAACTGGTAACGATCCGGTTTGCTATTCAGGTTTTGATCCTGCTGCCTTTAATCTGGTTGAGTGGGCGAACCCTGCGTGTGTCAGGTCGGGTGTTTGTGCTGACACTGTTGCGCACCGGTCTACACATTGTTGGCATAGGTGCGATGTTTCTTTCATTACGGTTTTTGCCCATTGCAGACGCTGTCGCCATTGCTTTTGTGATGCCCTTCATCATGTTGCTACTTGGAAAAACAATCCTGAACGAAGAAGTCGGCCGCTATCGGTTGGCCGCTTGCGCGGTTGGATTTATTGGCACCTTACTAGTGATACAACCGAATTTTACCTTGGTTGGCCTTCCGGCATTGCTGCCCTTGCTAGTGGCAGTGGTGTTTGCATTTTTCATGTTGGTAACGCGTCAGATTGCCAAAGCGTGTGATCCGATATCTTTGCAGGCGATTAGCGGTTTGATGGCAATCGTGATCTTGCTGCCAATGTGGAGTGTTGGGATAAGGCAGAGGTGGCCAGGCTTTGATTTCACCAACCCGGTTGGAACCGATTGGATGTTGCTGGTGATGCTAGGTGGGCTTGGAACAGGTGCGCACCTATTGATGACATGGTCGCTGCGGTTTGCCCCGTCGGCCACACTGGCACCGATGC
>Ga0209344_10003056_pt1 | contig 17168 bp, 13 predicted proteins | sample Cruoilmetagenom6_FD_187293 | JGI IMG/M metagenome (GOLD analysis project Ga0209344, IMG submission 187293) | Oil polluted marine microbial communities from Coal Oil Point, Santa Barbara, California, USA - Santa Barbara Oil Seep Sample 6 (SPAdes)... | ecosystem: Environmental > Aquatic > Marine... | reverse complement strand
TTAAGATTAAAAAAGGTCTGGACATTAAGCTTAAAGGTGTCGCTGAAAAAGCAACTGAAAACGCTATAATAAGCAACTACTGTACGTTAAGACCTGAAGATTTTCATGGAGTTATTCCAAAATTATTGGTTAAAGTTGGAGCAAAAGTAAAAGCTGGAGAGCCTGTTTTTTACGATAAATCTAACGAGGCTATACAATTTGTTTCTCCTGTTTCTGGTGAAATTTTAGAGATTACTCGTGGAGAAAAAAGAAAAATATTAGCTGTTAAATTACAAGCTGATAAAGAACAATCTTTCCAAGATCATGGAACTTTAGATGTTAATTCTGCTAATGCAGATAGCGTTAAAGCCCTTTTATTAGCTTCTGGATGCTGGCCATTTGTAAAGCAACGTCCTTATGATGTAATTGCAAATCCAAATAAAGCTCCTAAAGCAATTTTTATTTCTGGTTACGCAAGTGCACCTTTAGCAGCCGATTTAGATTACACACTAAAAGGTAAAGAAGCAGAGCTTCAAGCAGCTATAACAGCCTTAGGTAAATTAACTGAAGGTGCTGTACATGTGTCTGTTGGTAAAAATACTAATTCGCCATTATCTGGTTTAAACGGAATAACTTTGCACACGGTTTCTGGGCCACATCCTTCTGGGAATGTTGGAACATTAATTAATAAAATTGATCCAGTAAATAAAGGCGAAGTTGTTTGGACAGTTAATGCCCAAGACCTTGTAATTATTGGTGAACTTTTATTAACTGGTAAATTTAATGCAGAACGTATTGTCGCTTTAGTAGGGTCTTCAATTAAAAAGCCAAGATACTTTAAAACCAAAATAGGTAGCGAAATTGCTACTATGGTTTACGATAATGGGATAGATAAAGACGGAAACGACCGGATTATTTCTGGAAACGTTTTATCTGGAAAACAAGTAAAACCAGATGGAAGCTTAGACTATTATAGTAATGTAATAACCGTAATTCCAGAAGGAGATGATTATGAATTGTTTGGTTGGAATAAACCTGTTTTTAATAAAATATCTCAAACAAGAGCGATGACTTTTTCATGGTTAACACCTAACAAGAAATTCGACTTAAACACCAATACAAATGGTGAGCATAGAGCTTTTGTGTTAACAGGAAATTACGAAGCCGTTTTTCCTCTAGATATTTATCCTTTACAGATATTAAAAGCTTGTATGTATAACGATTTAGATGAAATGGAAGCTTTAGGAATGTACGAAGTTGCTCCTGAGGATTTTGCATTAACAGAATTTGTTTGTGTGTCTAAACAACCACATCAAGATATTATTAGAAAAGGTTTAGACGTAATGATTAAAGAGATAGGATAATTATTCATTTTGTAAAGCGAAATGAAAAATTTTTAAAAAAAGAACCATGGGTTTAAAAAACACATTACATAACTTAAAAGAAAAGTATAAAGGAACCAAAATGGCTCCTGCATTTAATGCACTACATACTTTTTTATACTTACCAAATGAGACCACACATAATGGGACTCATATTAAAGTAGCAGACGATTTAAAGCGTACCATGAACACGGTTATCATGGCTATGGTTCCATGTTTGCTTTTTGGTATGTTTAATGCTGGATATCAGCATTTTTCTGCACTAGGAACACCAGTTGAATTCTTGTCATGGAATGCCTTTTACATTGGGTTAATAAAAATATTACCACTAGTAATTGTTTCTTATGGTGTTGGTTTAGCCATCGAATTTTTATTTGCTGTTATAAACAAACATGAAGTAGAAGAAGGGTATTTGGTTACCGGAATGTTAGTGCCACTAATTGTTCCAATAGATACACCACTTTGGATGCTTGCAGTAGCAGTAGCATTTGGCGTTGTTATTGGAAAAGAAGTGTTTGGAGGAACAGGAATGAATATCTTAAATCCTGCTTTAACTATTCGTGCCTTTTTATTCTTTGCCTATCCAACATGGATGTCTGGAGATAAAGTTTGGGTACATGGAGCAGTTGAAAGAGACCAAATGATTGCAGCTGGCGAAAAACTTGATGCCATTTCTGGAGAAACCATTTTAGGTACTTTAGCACAAGGGAAAGAGGTTGTTCACTCACTTTCAGATATGTTCTACGGATTTATTCCAGGTTCAGTTGGAGAAACATCTACCTTATTAATATTATTAGGAGGTTTATTTTTAATCTTCACTAAAATAGGTAGCTGGAGAATTATGTTATCCTCTATTATTGGAGCCTTAGCTATGGGCTTAATATTTAACGGACTTGTTAACGCAGACATTATATCTGAAGGGAGTAAATTCTATGGTTTAATGAGCACAACATTCTGGCATCACTTACTAATAGGTGGTTTTGCTTTTGGTACTGTGTTTATGGCTACAGATCCTGTTACAGCTTCGCAAACAAATAAAGGTAAATGGATTTATGGTTTCTTAATAGGATTTTTATCTATTATGATTCGTGTATTCAATCCAGCATATCCAGAAGGCGTTATGTTAGCTATTTTATTAATGAACGTTATGGCACCAACTATCGATCATTATGTAATTCAAGGAAATGTAAAACAAAGAATGAAACGTCTTAAAGTTAAAAACGCATAATAATGGAAAAGAGAACAGATAAAAATTCATATACCATCATTTTTGCTATAGGAATGGTATTAGTGGTAGGTACGTTATTAGCTTATGCATCGTCATCCTTAAAAGATAGGATTACAACTAATAGAGAGTTGGAAAAGCAACAAAATATTTTGTATGCTATGGGAATTAATGAAAACGATGAAAGCAATGCTATTTTTGTTTCTACCCAAGAAGCACCAAAATTGTTTACTGAATATATTAAAAAGCAATTAGTTATTCAAGGCGATAAAATTACCGAGGATAATGAAGCATATTTAATTGATGTTAAAAAAGAACAAACCAACGCAAAAGCAGGTAAAGAGAGAAGACTGCCATTGTTTATTGGGGAAAAAGAAGGTATCACTTATTATATAGCACCAATTAGAGGAAAGGGTCTTTGGGATGCTATTTGGGCTTACATAGCAATGGATGAAAATATGGTTGTACAAGGTGCATTTTTTGACCATAAAGGAGAGACTGCAGGTCTTGGAGCAAACATTAATAAACGTTTCTTTATGGACGATTTTATTGGTGAAGACTTAATGTCTAACGGTAAATTTGTTGGAATTAAAGTAGCCAAAGGAAATGCAGATCCATTAAATATAGATAAAACAGATAACGAGGTTGACGCAATAGCTGGATCGACAATAACTGGAGATGGTGTTTCAGCCATGCTTAGAAATGAGTTGAGACTCTATGTGCCTTATTTTGAAAACTTAAAAAACAATTAATTTATGGGACTTTTATCAAAAAAAGATGCCAATCTAATATTAGACCCTTTAGCAGATAACAACCCAATTACTATTCAAGTACTTGGTATTTGTTCTGCTTTAGCAATTACAGCCGAACTAAAAGCCTCATTAGTAATGGCTATTTCTGTAATATTCGTAATGGGTGTTGGAAATGTGGTTATTTCCTTAATGCGAAATATTATTCCGTCAAAAATTAGAATTATCGTGCAATTAATCGTTGTAGCTACTTTAGTTATTATTGTGGATTTGGTTTTAAAAGCCTTTGCTTATGAGTTAAGTAAAACACTTTCGGTTTTTGTTGGATTAATTATTACAAACTGTATTATTATGGGGCGTTTTGAGGCTTTTGCATTAGCAAATGGTACTTGGCGTTCTTTCTTAGACGGCATCGGAAACGCCTTAGGATATGGTGTTATTTTGATTATTGTTGGATTCTTTAGAGAATTATTAGGTTCAGGAACATTATTTGGAATCCCTGTTTTAGGAGACCCAATAGCAAAAACAGGATTGTATGCTACGGGTTACGAAAATAACGGATTTATGATTATGCCTCCTATGGCATTAATAGTTGTAGGAATTATTATTTGGGTGCAACGTAGCAGAAATAAAGCATTAATAGAAGACTAAAACAAAGTACTTAAAGTATAAAGTGCCTTAAATACTTAAAGTTTAAAATAGAAGATATAGTTTAATTAATTAAAAACTTTAGGCACTTCAAGTACTTATAATTTATAACTTAAAAAATGGAACATATAGAATTATTTTTCAAATCGATATTTATAGATAACATGGTATTTTCAGTATTCCTTGGAATGTGTTCCTACCTTGCAGTATCTAAAAAAGTGGCTACAGCTGTTGGACTAGGTGCAGCAGTTATCTTTGTTTTAGCTATTACAGTACCATTAAACTGGTTGCTGGATCAATATTTATTACAGCCAGGCGCTTTAAAATGGTTAGGAGCTGAATATGCAGACTACGATTTAAGTTTCCTTTCGTTTATTATGTTTATTGCAACCATTGCAACCATGGTTCAATTAGTAGAAATAATAGTAGAGAAATTTTCACCATCATTGTACAACTCATTAGGTATTTTCTTACCATTAATTGCTGTAAACTGTGCTATTTTAGGTGGATCTTTATTCATGCAATCTAGAGAAATAGCAACTTTAGGATTAGCAACTACTTATGGAATTGGTTCAGGAATAGGTTGGTTTATAGCTATTCTTGCAATAGCAGCTATTCGTGAAAAAATTAGATATTCAAATGTGCCTGCTGCTTTAAGAGGTTTAGGAATTACATTTATTATTACTGGTTTAATGGCTATTGGTTTTATGAGTTTTGGAGGTATGTTAACTGGAGGAGATGAAGAAGTTAAAACTGAAGAAAAAACAGCAGTAGTAAAACCTGTAGTAGAACAGGAAGAAGATAAAACAGAAGCATTAGCTGATAACACAATAAAAGTAATTGAATAGCATGATAGTATTAGCAGCAAGTACATTAGGAACAATCATCATAACAGTAGTCGCTTTCTTAATAATTACATTGTTATTAGTTGCGTTGTTATTGGTTGTAAAACAAAAATTATCGCCATCAGGACCAGTTAAGATATTGATTAATGGTGAAAGGGAAATAGAGGTAGCTTCAGGAGACACCTTATTATCGACTTTAGGAGCTCAAAAAATATTCTTACCATCAGCTTGTGGTGGTGGTGGAACATGTATTCAATGCGAATGTCATGTATTATCTGGTGGAGGTGAAGCACTTCCAACTGAAACACCACATTTTACGCGTAAAGAATTGCAACATGGCGCACGTTTATCTTGTCAGGTAAAAGTAAAGCAAGACATGGAAATTAGCATTCCAGAAGAAGTATTTGGAATTAAAAAATGGGAAGCTACTGTTGTTTCAAATTATAATGTAGCTACATTTATTAAAGAATTTGTAGTTGAAATTCCTGAGGATATGGGTTATAAAGCTGGAGGTTATATTCAGATTGAAATCCCACCTTGTGAAATAAAGTATTCAGAAATGGACGTGTCTGCACATCCAGAAGATCATCCTGGAGAGCCAGATAAGTTTAAAGCAGATTGGGAGAAATTTGGTTTATGGCCTTTAGTAATGAAGAACAATGAACTTGTTGAAAGAGCATATTCCATGGCTTCTTATCCTGCTGAAGGAAGAAAAATAATGCTTAATGTACGTGTTGCAACACCTCCTTTCGATCGTGCCAAAGGTGGCTGGATGGATGTGAATCCTGGTATTGCTTCTTCTTTTATTTTTAATCAGAAAATTGGTGATAAAGTAACTATTTCAGGACCTTATGGTGAATTCTTTATTAATGAGTCTGATAGTGAAATGTTATATGTTGGTGGAGGTGCAGGAATGGCGCCAATGCGTTCTCACTTATATGAATTATTTAGAACCATTAAAACGGGACGTAAAGTAACGTATTGGTATGGTGGACGATCTAAAGCTGAATTGTTTTACATCCATTACTTTAGAGCTTTAGAGAAAGATTTTCCAAACTTTAAATTCTATTTAGCGTTATCTGAACCAATGGAAAGTGATAATTGGAAAGTTAAGAAAGATATTAATGACGAAGAAGGCGATGGATTTGTAGGGTTTATACATAATTGTGTTATTGATAACTACTTAAATCATCATGAGTCGCCAGAAGATATTGAATTGTACTTCTGTGGACCTCCATTAATGAACCAAGCTGTTCAAAAAATGGGAGAAGATTTTGGAATCCCAGATGAGCACATTAGATTTGATGACTTTGGAGGATAATTTTCGAATTGTCATGCTGAACTTGTTTCAGCATCTCATAAAATAGATTCCTGCATTTGCAGGAATGACAAAAAACCCAACACAATGTGTTGGGTTTTTTAATTGATAAAGTTAATTATTTTTTAATATCCTATAGCTCCACCTTCTGGACGAGATGAATCTGAAGCTCCAGTAATGATGTTGTTTTCTGGATTCAGGGTAATTCCCATCAAGGCACCTAAATAGCTTCTTGCTTTTAATGAATGACCCATGGCTTCTAAAGCCTTTCGTGTATCTGGCGACATTAAATCGTCTTCGTAAATTAGTTCATCTGGAGACCATTGATGATGAATTTTCATAACTTCAATAGCTTTATCAATAGGCATATTAAATTCTAAAACATTTAGAGTGGTTTGAAAAACTGTATTGATAATAGTTCGTCCTCCAGGACTTCCAATAATTAAATAAGGTTTGCCATCTTTTGCTACAATAGTTGGTGTCATGCTAGAAAGCATACGTTTCTCTGGAGCTATTACATTTGGTTTTGTACCTATTAACCAACCTGAGTCGGTATAACCAGGAATTGGATTAAAGTCTCCCATTTCATTATTAAATATAAAACCAAGGTCTTTAGAACCCATTTTAACACCATACCAATTCTCTAACGTGTAAGTAAGTGAAACTGCATTTCCGTCTTTATCGATTACCGAAAGATGGGTTGTATTTTCCCCATCATAAATTTGTCCAAATTTAGTAGAATCGCTAACGGAAGCTCTTTCCATGTTTATGTTTTCAAACCTATTTTTAGCGTGTTCTTTAGATGTTAACCTATTTAAAGGCATATCTAGATTAAAATCTGGATCTCCTAAAAATTCAGCACGATCTGCAAAAGTTCTACGCATGGCTTCAGCAAGTATGTGAACATATTCGGTAGAATTAAATTCAATGTTTTTCCAATCAACTAACTCCATAAGGTTCATTAATTCTATAAGTGCAAGACCTCCTGAACTTGGTGGAGGCATGCCATAAATATCATAGCCTTTGTAAGTTCCTTTTATAGGTTCACGTTCAATAGCATCATATTTTTCTAAATCTTCCGTAGTAATTATGCCACCATTGTCTTTCATGTATGCTTCTATTTTTTTAGCAACTTCACCTTTATAAAAACCATCACGACCATGATCTCTAATTTGCTTTAATGTATTAGCTAAAGCAGGTTGCTTCCAGGTGTTTCCAGGTTGAGTGATGTCTCCTTTTTCGTTATTAAAATAGGTTGTCATAAAAGGGAATTCATCTGCTTTACTACTAAAATATAATGCTTCACCATACAAAGTCCAATTAAATATAAATCCATCTTCTGCTAATTTAATAGCAGGTTGTACTAAGTCCTTCCATGGTAATTTTCCATATTTTTGGTGTGCTAAATACAAACCAGCAACTGTTCCAGGAACACCAACTGCTAATAAACCAGTATGGTTACTATCGTCCTTTATCTTGCCGATTTCATCTAGAAACATGGTTTCTGTAGAAGCTAAAGGTGCTTTCTCTCGAAAATCGATGGTTGTTGTTTTTCCTTCAGAATTCATAAAAACTATAAAACCACCACCACCAATATTTCCAGCAGTTGGATGTGTTACAGCTAAAGCAAATGCTGTTGCTATGGTTGCATCTATTGCATTACCTCCTTGTTTTAAAATATCGACTCCTGTTTGTGAGGCTATTTTACTTGCAGTAACTACCATACCATTTTTGGCATAGGTTTGTGCATATAAAATAGATGAATTGATGAAAAGAGATAGGCCTAAAATGATTGTAAAAAAGGTGTTTAGGGTTGTTTTCATTAGTATTGGTTTTGTTGATATGTGCATTAGTTGTGATTTACGAATTTAATTATTTAATTTATCTTTTAAATTCAATTGAAGCTTTTGGTTTCTATCCAAAAGGTCTTCAAGAGCTGTTATAGCCCAAGAAGTTTTAATGCCTAAATTGAATAACATTTGATCTAGTTCCACATTACCATACTGTTCTTTTAGCTTAGAGTATGAGAAAATGTTTTTTTCTCGAAGGTCATAATAATCTAATTGATAATTATTAAATAATTCCTTGGAATCATTCATGCCATATTTTGATAAAAATGGCTTTAATCTATCTTCTTTAAACTCTTGTAAATGAATAAAAGCATCATTCACAAATTTTTCATACATAAAATAATTGTTTAGTTCTTCTCGTACACTGTTATTGCTAATTTCTTTTACGTAATTTGAATAATTTGCTTCAATTAAAAGATCAAAAATTCTTGCAGCTCGCAACACGCTAAAGTCAGTTAATGAATCGTTGCTAGTTATTCCTTGAGTTTCTTGATAAATACGATTATGTAGTAATTGATTGTCTTTGTAAAAATTAATGTAATTAACTAACTTCTTTTCATCGACTTGTAAATCCAATATAAGATGACCATACAAATCTCTTTCGTTGATTTTTTCTTTACGTTGCTCATTCCAATTATTAATCTGTAAAGCAATTAAAATCCCTATTACTACAAGAATAATTTCGCCAATGGCGTATTTAAAGTACTTACCTGTTTTGTTTTGTTCCATGAGGTTGTAGCGTATTTTTCTAAAGAATTTAATCATTGCTTTCTTCAGTATTTTGTTGATCTTTTCTATACCTAGAAATTAAACGAAATAAAATGCGTAAAATAAGAGCAAATGCAACTAGATAGATGATGGTTTTTGTTTCCATATATATTGAATATTTAAATTAAATGTATTTGAATTATTTTGATGGTTTTAAGCTTAGCCTGCTTTCCCATCTCCATCTATATCTTTTACGAGATGTGTTTCTAATGCAATTAGTGTTTTTTTAAGTAAAACTTTAGTGTTTGCTAATTCTTCCTCTAAATGCTTTACACGATCTTCAACGCTATCGGCTTGTTCTTGTTGTTTCTCTAGTTCATCTTGTTGTAATAAATCCCAAAATATGCCCATGGTTTTTGTTTTAATTAGTTGTCTAAATCTGTATTTATTAATCGAATGCGCTTTTTCAATATTTAGTTATTCAGGTTATTTCATTAAAAGACTAATGCGAATTCTTTTAAAGAATGGTATCATTCACTTACTAAGATTGTAAGTAGATAAAAGGTGTAAGTAGTTTTGGTTGGCTTAAGTATGACAAGTTAAACATTTTATATGTGTAACAGTAGATTATATTCTTAGTTTTTAACAAATTATGTAAGATATCAAGCGAATAAATCGCATATTTTTAATTATCTTAGAAGCCAATAAAAAAAGTATAAGAGAGATGAAACAAAACAACTTTAAATTAGTAATTGGTTTTTTTATGTTTTTAATGGTTTTTAGTCTGCAAGCACAGAAAAAATCAGGACAAAGAGCATTATCAAATGAACCTTTACAACTAACAGAAGAGAATCAAAGACATTTTAATGAAACTGGATTTGTTAGATGTGCAACTGTTGAAGTGGAGGCATTACGTAGACAAAATGATCCTACAGTTCAATCTGTTGAAGAATTTGAAAATTGGTTAGCGCCTTTAATTGAAGAGCGCAAACAACGTATAGCTCAACAGAAAGCTGACGGAACTTTTAGACGTATTGAATATAATATTCCAATTATATTTCATGTTATTACAGGTTCAGCAGGTGATGCATACGATTTAAGTGCATCTCAAATTCAAGCGCAAATAGATCAATTAAACATTGATTTTAGAAACTTAGCTGGAAGTACAGATCCTGCAGCAGCAGATTCTGAAATAAACTTTATTCCTGCTATGGTAGATCCAAATGGTATTCCATTAGCTGAGCCAGGTATTGATAGAGTTTATGGGTATGCTGGTGCACAATCACAAGGAACTATGGATGGTGGTATTAAACAAGCTACAATCTGGGATAGATCTTTATATGCTAATATTTGGACTGCAAACCTTAGTGGTGGCTTATTAGGGTATGCACAATTCCCATCAAATTCTACATTACCAGGTATGCCAACTAATGGAGGTTCTGCTCAAACAGATGGTGTAGTAGTACTTGCAGGAACTGTAGGTTCTGTAGCTAATCCAGGAACTGCTGCCCCATATAATTTAGGTCGTACATTAACTCATGAAGTTGGTCACTGGATTGGTTTACGCCATATTTGGGGAGATGCTAATTGTGGAGATGATTATTGTGCAGACACGCCAGAATCAGCTACTTCTAATTTTGGCTGTCCAACACTAACAACTTGCGATGGGATTCAAGATATGGTAGAAAACTATATGGATTATACCAACGATGCTTGTATGGATATTTTTACTAACGATCAAGTTGGTAGAATGGTAACTGCATTAGAAAATGCAACTGGTCTTTCTAGTTTGCCAAGTTCTACCACTGGAAATGGTTCTCCAACAATTGCTTTTAGCTCATCTAGCGAAAGCGAAATAGAAGGAACAAGTTGTACTGCAAGAGATGTTAGTATTCCTGTTCTTATTGGTTTGGGAGCATCAGCTGATGCAACGGTAACTTTTTCAGCAAGTGGTTCTGCAACAAATATGGCTGACTTTGAAATTTTAACTCCTTCAGTTACTTTTCCAGCAGGAGATAATTCAGCACAAAATTTGACCTTAAGAATTTATGAAGATGGTTTTGTTGAAGCAGATGAAACAATTGTAGTTGATATGAGTTTATCTACTTCGGGAGATGCTGAGTTAGCTACAAATGGTTCTGAAACATTAATATTTACAATTCTAAATGATGATAATGCTCCTAACTCTGGCTCTACAGTTACTTTGATTAGTGATGATTTTGAAAGTTATACAGACTTTATCATCGATGGAATTGGAGACTGGATTACTATAGATGATGATGGATTGAACACCTACACAGGTGGAAATGATACTCCTGCTTGGGCTAATGCTGGTGCAGCAATGGCATATCAAATTTTTAACCCAGTAACAGCAGCAGTAACAAATTCAGATGGATCTGATGGCGAAACTAGAGATTTTGACCCACGTAGTGGTGCTAAATATGCAGCCGCTTGGGCAGCAGTGCCTGGAGCTAATCCTGCAAATGATGATTGGTTAGTGTCTCCTGTACTTTCTTTAGGAGCTTCTGGAAACTCTGTTTCATTCTGGGTTAAAGCCATGTCTGATACTTATGGTCCAGAAAATTATAATGTAGGTGTATATGTTGGAAATGGAACTCCAACTTCAGGCTCAGATTTTACTATGATTTCTGCAGCTTCATTAACTGCTCCTTACGGAGTTTGGACAGAAGACACGTACGATTTATCAGCTTATAACAATCAAGATATTAGAATTGGAATTCACTGTATTTCTGCAGATAGATATATGTTTATGGTAGATGATTTTAGTGTTACAACTTTTGGGCAGGATTCTGTTCAAACAGCTGTTAACTCTGGAACTTCTGCTCAAATGGATTTAATTGGACCTGGTTCAGCTTATGGCTATGATAGTGCTTCGGGTAACATTATGGCTCAAGTACAAAATAATGATGCATTCAATTATGGTTGTGCTGATATTTCTGTAATGCGTGCTGGTTCTGGAGCTCAAATGTATGAGAATCCGGATACAGGTGAATATGTAATGGATAAAGCCTTCAAAATTGATACAGATGCTGGTAACGTAGCTGGAGATGTTATGGCAGCTTTCTATTTTACAGAAGATGAAGTTTCAGGTTGGGAAACTGCCACAGGTCAAGTGAGAGCAGATTTATATATTATTAGAGAAGTAAATGGCAATGTTGAAGATATTGTTCCTGCAACTATTGGTAGTTATGGGGCTACAGATGTTACTCTTCAAGGAAGTTTTACAGGTGCCGATGGAGATTTCTATTTTGGACCACTTAATGCTGTTTTAAGTGTTGAAGACAATGTATTTGAAACATTTAGTATGTATCCTAATCCAGCTAATAATGAGGTTACAATTGAATTAAGGTCTGATCAAGATGTAAACATCACTATATTTGATATAAGAGGACGTGAAGTGTTTACAAATGGATATGTTAATAATTCAGCATTATTTAATAGAACACTTAATCTTGATGCAATGACAACAGGATTGTATTTAGTTCAAATTACTAGTGGTGATAAGAAAACAACTAAGAAATTAATAATTGAATAATTTTAAAGTTTTATAATTTAAAAGGCTACCAATTTTGGTGGCCTTTTTTATTTAGATTTATAGTATTTTTACATCATGAGCAAAGCACTTACAGAACAAGAATTACATAACCTAGCAATGAATCATGTTGGGAAAGATTTAGAAAACCGTGGATTTGAATTTGTTGCCATAAATAGCAAGTTGAAAAAGCATCCACAGTTTGTATGTATTGATAAAAAAAGTCAATATTTTTTTGTTGTCGTTAGAGCTGTTATTTTGCCAGAGAACCCTAATAATTATGATGTTGTTTGGATGGAAACATTCAAGAAACACGCCACAGAAAAAGACGCCAAAGTATTATATGCTGGCGTTGGTTTAGGAAACCCAAAAGGTGAAAATTTACCAATTTATTTAAACGAAGAATACTTGATTGAATACAATGGGATTCAGGTAATAGAAACACATTTAAATTAACTACCTGTTATTTTAAAATAATAAATTCACAACGCCTGTTTATAGCATGTATGTCTTCAGTGCAGTTATCTCCACAATCTACTAATGGTTGACTTTCACCAAAGCCTTTTGATTGTAATCGATTTTTATTAATGCCATTTGAGACTAAATAGTCTAATGTGGATTTAGCTCTATTTTCAGATAAAACCAAATTATATTCATCACTACTTCTTGAATCTGTATGAGCACCTAATTGAATTTCCATTCGTGGATATTTCTTTAATAAATTAACAAGCACATCTAAGGTTTTAGAAGCTTGAGGTTTAATATCCCATTTGTCTAAATCGAAATAAATATTTTCAAGTTCTATATAAATATAACCATCTGTTTTAGTAACAACAATTTCTTCGGCATCATCATAAGATTCTATTTCTAACTCAATGTTATATTCAACTTTCCCTTCTTCATTGGTATTAAACTCTTCAATTGTGGGGATATAAAAGTCTCTGTAACCTTCAATTGAGTAGACTTTATTAGGTTCTGTGTTGAATTGATATTTACCATCTTCTCCAACTACTAATTCTCCAGCAATAGAGCCATCTTCATTTAACAAAGTTACTTTCGTTCCTGGAAGTATCTCTTTGGTATTTTTATCACGAACGTCACCAACAACTATAAAAGTTCTTTTATTCTCAATTCTTGAAAAAGCGTATAGTTTATCTATACCATCTCTATTTGAAGCAAAGAAACCTTCTTGAATTGAGTCATTTAAAACGAAGCTAAAATCGTCCATTCCTGTATTAATTGTTGGGCCTAAATTTAAGATATCTTTATACTGCGAATCCTTTAATTTTGACATGAAGATGTCTAGATTTCCAATTCCTTCATGACCATCTGAAGCAAAGTACAAGGTTTCGTCATCAGCTATAAAAGGAAATTGTTCTCTATGTTTTGTATTGATTGAGCTACCCAAGTTAATAGGATCACTATAATTATTGTCTGAAATAGTTACATAATAGATGTCAAATGAGCCTATGGAGCCTGGCATATCACTTGAGAAATAAAGCTTCGTGTTATCTTTGTTTAAAACAGGGTGTTGCGTAGAATACAAATCGTTTGAAAACGGCAATTCAGTAATATTAGTCCATATAGAATCTATTAATTCAGCACGAAAAATTTTAACTGCTGCGTATTTTTCTTCTCCAATTTGAACCTGCTTGTCTCCGGTTCTAGAGAAGTACATGGTTTTTAGGTCTGATGTAAAAGTTGCATTACTTTCATGAGTTTCTGTATTGATATTATCAGAAAAAGGAACAATATTTTCTAGATTTTTATCATCGGAAACAAACGCTTGGAATAAATCTAAATATGGTTTTTTATTCCAACCATATTCAGGATTTTCAATATTTCTTAATGATGTAAAAACAATATTTTCTCCGAAATATGAAACTCCAAAATCGCCTACATTTGATCCTGTATTAACTTCTTTTATTTGATAATTGTAGGGAACCATTCTCTTCAATCTTTCTATAAAATTTGGAGTATTTACTTCGCGACCCAAATATTCCGATTGAATTTGATCTGCAGTACTGTAATCATTAACACCTTTTAAAGCTTGCACATAACGAAAATAGACAGAAGGGCTTAAGCTGTCTTTATAAGAGCTAAACAGCCAATTATAAACAGTTTTAGCTTTCTCCATTTTAGAATTATAATAATAGCAATCACCAAGGTTTTGAAGAACTTCTTTGTTATAATCTAATTTTTCATAGATTTCAGCAGCTTCTAAGTAGGCTTTTTTTTCGAAAAGCTTATTTGCGTATTTTAAACTTTTCTTTTGCCCAAAAGAAATACTACTAATTAAAATGACGCATATTATAAGAAGGTTTTTGTTCATGTTTACATATTTAGAAAAATCGTGGTGATTTATCATAGCCTTTTCCTAATTTATTGATATCAAATAAAATAATAATCTCATGCGACCCAGAATTAAATCTTCCTAAATTAGAAAGAGTATAATCATACGCATAACCAATTCGTAAGTTTTCAATGATTCGAAAATTAACTAAACCACTAATTGAATCATCCCATCTATAGCCTATTCCAAGCTCAAACTTATTATTAATTAATACATTGGTCGTTAAATCTATTGAAAGTGGAGCTCCCGAAACAGCTTTGGTCATGAAAGCTGGCTTTAATTTTAAATGATCATTTAAGTTGAATACATAACCACCAGTTAGGAAGTAATGTATTTCTTCTGTGCCAGTGGTTACTATGCCACTATTGTTATCTAAATGTTTAGACTTTAAAAGATTGGGAGCCGATAGCCCTAAATAAAATTTCTGTCCAAAATAAAAAGCACCAACACCAATATTTGGGAAAGTTTTGCTCAGATTGTTTTCGAATGCTGCATCAGGCACTGGATCTGAGTAAACAAAACCATTAAAATTGGTGCTATAAAAAGTAGCTCCAGCTTTAATACCAAAGGATAATTTTGTGTGTTCATTAACCGGAATTATATATGCGAAATCAGCATATAAGTTGGTTTCCTTAACTACATCACCTATTTGATCATGAACTACTGAAATACCACCTTCCATACGCCTGCCTAATGTACCATGGGCAAAAAATGAGCCTGTTGAGGGACCACCAACTGATCCAACCCATTGGGCACGATATAATAAGCCTAAATTTATAAGATCGGCATTATCCGTAGCGTATCCAGGGTTAATGACGCTCATATTATACATATATTGAGTATATTGAGAATCCTGTTGTGCAAAAGCAAAAGACCCAACAATGAGAGCAAAAAAGGTTAAACTATATTTTAATAAATTTTTTGTCATAGTTTTAATTGTTCTACCTACTTAAATAAACTCTTCCTTGAATAGGTTTTCTTGTCCCATCATTAAATTTTAAAATGAAGAAATAAACACCGACAGGAAGTTCTGAATTTCCTAGAGTTAATCCTTTATCAGAATAACCGTTCCAGTTTGGGGTATTTATATTCCCTTTATAAAGAATATTTCCATAACGATTGTAAATTTCCAATGTGAAATTAGGATATAGTTCTCTTAAATTGACAATATTAAAATCATCATTAATATAGTCGCCATTTGGTGAGAATCCGTCAGGTATAATGATGTCTTTTGGGCAATCCATTAACTCTACGACTACTTCTAAGCGTGGAATACTTTCACATCCACCTGCCGTTAAAGTTGATGCATAATATGTTTCTCCATCAATTAACAATGTAGAAACAGAATATGCTGTACCACCATTAGGTGCATCATACCAAGTTATTGGTGCATTTCCAACTATGTTTGCTGTTAAGTCTTCAATGGTAGGATTATGTTGTTTACAAAAAATGTTGCCATTGTCAATGATTTCAGGTACTGTATTATCAAAAACAATGAAGTTTACTGGTAAAATATTTGATGTATCAACACCACACACTGAATTCACCGGAATTATACTAACAATAGTAATAGTTGTAGTTCCTATATTGGTTAATAAATTTTCAGGGATACTAAAATCGGTATTACCACTTACGAAAACAACATCTACTGAATTTTGAGATGTATTTGCACCAGACAAACTATAAATAATGGTGTAATTACCATCAGGTAATAAAGTTGCACCAGAAATTGTCACAGAATTTGCAAGTCCCAGACAAATATTACCTACTTGCATTTCTAAACCAGTTGCATTGGGATTATTCTCAATACTAACAATTAATTCAGAAGAATCTCTTTGATTACATTGTGTTAATCCAAGAGAATAGATGTAAACACCAGCAGCGTCAATATTTGGATCAAAGATACCAGTTCCAGAATCTAAAGCTGGAAACCAAGTTCCACCAGTATCAGGATTACCACCTATAAAATCAAATAAATCTTGAGGTCCTTCGTCAGAGCATATTACAACATTACCATCATCTCCAGCATTAGGTTCTGGAATAATGGTCACGATTACAGTAGCTGATGTATTTGGACAAGCTCCAATACCATTTACATTATAGGTGTAGGTTCCAGGGGAATCGATATTTGGATCAAAAAGACCAGTGCCACTATTTAGAGGAGGGCTCCAATTTCCATTAATATCAGGATTACCAGTCAGTACATCAAATAAGTCTTGTGTAATATCATTATTACAAATATCAATAGCACCACCAATTCCTGCATTTGCTTCAGGTGAAATAATAATAGTTACCGTAGAGCTAGAAGTAGCACAGCTATTTCCAGGATCAACAGTATAAGTAAAGACATAAGGGCTTCCAGCGACAGTCATGCTTGTAATATCGACCGTTCCAGTGCTTCCGTTAGTAGTAGCTAGAGGACCTGTCCAAGTTCCAGTGGTGTCAGGAGAACCAAGTTCGTCAATTAAATCAACAGAACCGATAGTGTTTATTTCAGATTCACAAATATCAAGAGTCGCACTTGTTCCAACATTAGCTTCAGGGGAAATAGTAATAGT
>Ga0209344_10003055_pt1 | contig 17170 bp, 16 predicted proteins | sample Cruoilmetagenom6_FD_187293 | JGI IMG/M metagenome (GOLD analysis project Ga0209344, IMG submission 187293) | Oil polluted marine microbial communities from Coal Oil Point, Santa Barbara, California, USA - Santa Barbara Oil Seep Sample 6 (SPAdes)... | ecosystem: Environmental > Aquatic > Marine... | reverse complement strand
TCCCAAACAAATTAAAACTATTGAAAATAAGCTCTTGAAAATAATGCAAAAATATAATTACTCACCATCAAATACATAGCCAAAGTATTCTATATCATCCTTAAATTTTTGAGCAATGATATTTTTTGTTTTCTTATTATAATAAGTTGTATAATGATCGTGTTTAGATTGATTTATTTTTGGTAAAACTTTTTTTGGCATACCAATTTTATCGCAAACTAAATCAAAATCTTTTTGTAAATTTTCAAATCTACCAATAAAATCAACCAGTTGCTTCCCCTTATCATCAACAATATATGGCAAATTTCTTGGTTCATACATACTATAAAATTTATCCCTTCCGACTATTTCAACTATATATTCTGTAAAATCTGCTGGTCGCCCCAGATGTTTCATACAAAATTTCTCTCCATTGAAAAAATACTGTGAAACAATTTTATCCCATGGATTGCGAACAAATGAAAATATGAAATAATCATTCCACAAATTTGCACCAACATTTTCCTTAATGTGTTTTGCTGGCACATGACAATTAAGGTCTTTCATATCTAACGCTGAAGCAACGCTCATACCGCCTGTTTTTATGACATGCACAAATATGCATTTATATTTTTCCGAAATCATTTTTATATTTTATTTTACAAATTATATAATTAGCTGTTAAATCCTAATAACTAAGATATATTTTTTAACTCGGTCAGTATTTTATTATGTCTCATCCCGTTAGAAGCAACAAAACCATTTAAATGCCCTGTTTCCTCTCTCTTATTATACTCTAACTTATTCCCTCGCATATCAGTCATATCTCCTCCTGCCTCAGTTAAAATAATATTTACTGCACATGTATCCCATTCCCCAGTTTTGTCGCTCGTATTAACATATATTTCAGCATTTCCTCTAGCAATCACACAGGCTTTAGAAGTCGAACCTCTCTTTCTTTGAGTCCCTATATTTAATTTCTTGCAAAGCTCCACATCACTATTGAGAAGATGGTTTCTACTAAGAAGTATCGTCATATCTGAAAAATCATCTTTGCCAGAAACCTGCAGTCTTATATTCTTTCTATTTTTATTTAAAAAAGCACCCTTTCCTTTCTTAGCCCAATAAAGTGAATTTTTTACTGGCTCGTATACAACACCCAAAACTGGCTCATTATTTTTTACAAGACCAATCAATATTGAAAACTCGTTTGTCCTATTTATAAAATCACTTGTCCCATCTAGTGGATCAATAATCCATATAAATTCTGCGTTTTTTCTTTTTTCAAAGTCATCCTCTCCCTCTTCACTCAATATCGGATAATTATATGTTGATAATTTTTCTATGAGAAAATTATTAATTATAATATCAGCTTCTGTAACAAGAGTTTTATTTTCTTTTTCTCCTATGGAATATTTCTTGTCATAGAATTGCATTGCGATACTACCTGCGACTCTTGCAATTTTTATTATCTCTTCAATATCAATTTTGTGCATTATTTTCTTCTATATAATCTATAATTTCTCTAGCATTTTCTACTGAGCTTTTATTTTCTGTATTAACAATAATTTCTGGATTTTTTGGAACTTCATACGGATCTTGAACACCTGTAAAATCTTTTATCTCACCCTTAATTGCTTTGCTATACATTTTCTTAGTATCTCTTTTTTTACATTCTTCAATACTACACTTAATATAAACTTCTATAAAATTTTTTTTGCATAATCTTCTCGCAAAATCTCTCATCTTTTGATATGGAGAAACAAATGCCGATACAACATTAACCCCATTACTCGAAAGCATCTGAGCGATATAAGAAATTCTTTCAATATTAAGATTTCTATCTTTTTTAGAAAAATCTAAATCTTTACTAATTGTTCTCCTGACTACATCTCCATCCAATCTTTGAATCGGAAGATTTTTGCCTTTAAAATATTTTTCTATTTCCTTTGAGATACTCGTTTTTCCGCTACAAGGAAGACCTGTCAGCCAAACGACTATCCCACCCCTCATTAATCTTTTTTTCATATTTAATCATATTTATGTGCCCAACTATGCTCCGCATAAACAGTTCCGACCCTTGAATCTTTTGGATTTATTTTAATGTATTCATTTTCTTTTACGCCATCATACTCATCTATTGTTTCATTTTCTCTTTCTCTTTTTCTTTTTAACATGACTCTTAGATATACATCACCTTTGTTGAAGAAATTGTTTGGAAAAATAAGTTTTATATTATTTACACCCACCTTCCATTTGTGAATAAAATTATCTATAAGAGTATTATTTCCACAAATTATGCATCCACTATGCTTATCGATAATTTGAACCGCTATAGTATCCCTACTGTTAGGGTTTTCAACATCTACAGTTATGTGTACAACAAAAACTTTACCCCTAGTAATTCTGCTTATTTTTTCACCCTTCTTATTTAGCAACGCTACTTTCATTATCTTATTTCCGTACTTCTCAAATCTTTTCTGTTTCCAATCTTTATTAAGTCTCTCTTTGTGAGTCTTTTCCCCACTCTCAAGCTTTTCTCTTTTTTTCAATTCTTTTCTCTCTGCTTTCGTCATAGCATTTAAAATATACTCATCACATACTTCATCAACATCTCCAGATTTAAGCATTTTTCCTTTATCAAATAACAAAGCTCTATCACAATATTCTCTTACTGTCGTCATACTATGGGTAACAAGAATCACAGTCCTACCATCTTTCTTATAATTCTTAAAAATATCCAAACATTTTTCTTGAAAGGCACTATCTCCTACCGCTAACACTTCATCCATAATCAGTATATCACGATCCGCATAAATTGACACACTGAAAGCTAATCTCGCTCTCATTCCACTAGAATAATTTTTTAGTTGTTGGTCAATAAATTTTTCCAATTCTGCAAATTCTACAATTTCATCAAATTTTTTATCAATTTGTTTTTTAGTCAATCCTAAAACTGTTGCATTAAGATAAACATTATCTCGACCAGAAAGTTCTGGATTGAAACCTATTCCTAATTCAAGAAAAGGAGAAATTCTACCATTAACTTTAACTTTTCCGCTTGTCGGCTGATATACACTTGCTAATATTTTTAACAAAGTTGATTTACCCGCTCCGTTGTGACCAATTATTCCTAAAAATTCCCCTTTTTTAGCTTTAAAAGAAATATTATCTAATGCTTTAAATTCTTCATAATAATTTTTTTTGAAAAAATTAACAAAAGCCCCCCGCATAGAATCAATTTTTCGATGAGGAACCTTAAACATTTTAGAGACCTTTTTCACTTCCAAAGCAATTTTATTATTGTTCTTATTATTATTTTTTTTCTTTTTTTTATTCTTATTATTTTTCATATTTAGTATTTTATTTTTTTATTATAAAATATCCGCCAGTTTTAGAACTTCCCCTGTATTCTATTTTATTTTTATCACGAAGTTTTCTAATTTGTCTCTCAACTGTCCTTTGCGCCATAGACAACTCATCAGCAATCTCTTTTGCGTTAATTCCTGATTTTTTTTCAATAAGAGTTACAATAGATTTTACACCGCCATTTACACCGCCATTTACACCGCCATTTACACCGCCATTTACACCGCCATTTGTAGAAACGGCCTTTTTCTTAAAAAATGTAGTTATTAACGCTTCACCTCTATGCTCAAATTTTGGATCATTATTTCCGTTCTCTCTACACCATTCTCGCATTCTATAGAAACCAGTTCCCCAATTTTCAATTAAGCCAACTTTATGAAAAATTTCCATCAATAACTTATTGCGTGGCACACTACGATTATTTTTGTAAAGATTATCAATATCAATTTCTTTTGGTAAAAGTCCTGGACTCCATATCTCTAAACGATCATCAAAAATACGAATTTGAATATTCCCAGAATCCGTATAATCACGATGCACAATTGCATTCATAATCGCCTCACGCAAAGCCTCCAGTGGATAATCCCAAACCTCATCATGTTTCGCTTTCTCAGTGATTTTAATTTGTTTATTGATATGCCGACGAATAAATTTCATAATCATATCAGGAGCAAATACCAATGATCTATCAAATTCTTGCTCATCAATAAAATCCACAGGGATATCTCCCTTAAAGAGAGCTGCTCTAATAATCGCATTATGAAATAGCTTATTTTTTTCTATAAATGCCCAATAAATTGCATTTTTAATTGATTTTTTAAAATATTCTGGGTATTTTTTTACAAATTTCTGATTAAATTTACTAATATTAATTTTTTCAGACATTTTTTGTTCATCAATATCAGGTAGCGTATATTTTTTGATCAATGTACGCACTTCTGTCGTCGAAAGTTTTTGTGTTGTTTTTCCAACCCTAGTATAAGCTCGCTCAAATGCAAAAACTGGCTTATTATCTGATGAAGCAACGGAAATTTCTACAATCTCGCCAAGTCCAAAAGTTTTCACATTGATTGAAGGATATAAAACAGGATCAGTATTTGCCTTAATTTTATTAGACAAATCTTCAATAGTGCCTTTTCTAATCTGCATACCAAGTGGTTGTACATTGTCATCTACCCCGATAACAACCATCCCTCCTTTTTTGTTCGCAAAACCAGCTAGTGTTTTAATGATTTCTTTCCACTCGCTAAATGACGATTTTAATTCTAATTTTTCTGATTCTTTATATAACATAAATTTACTATTAAACTTTTTCTGCTACACTTGGAATTAATCTTTTATAAGTCCAGATACTAAAAATAAAAAAGGCTATTACTAATCCTACAAAAATTGCTGTTTGCCCTAAATGCGGATAATGATTTTCAAACATTGCCTGTTTCGTAAAATGAATTATGAAAGCAACTGGATTTAATAATATAATTTTATGCGACCAAGCTGGCAAAATATCCAATGGATAAATAATTGGCAGTATATAGAACATCACTCGCAAAGCTACAGACCAAATCATTGCAACATCTTTAAAATACAACACTAACGGTGCTACAATAAGTGAAAATGATAATATAATAAAATATAATGCTACCGCAAAAATAAGTGCCAAAATAACAGATGATAATGATGGAAGAAATTGAAATCCTATAAAAAATATAATAATCACAACTATATTCATCAGAAATACCATTCCCGTATTGATTGTTGAGGCTAAAATAATCGACCATCTAGGAACATAAATTTTTGTTACTAATTGTGCTTTACTTTTAAGAGCATTCATCCCAGCATTCGTACCTTCTGAAAAAAAAGTGAATAACATTAAAGCAACCAATAATTGCAAAGCATAATTTTCTATCCCACCACCCCGACCAGTGCTACCAAATATTCCACCAAAAACTGCTGCCAATACTAAAAACATCAACAACGGCTGTAATATTGCCCAAATATATCCCAAAAAAGATCCTTGATATCGAAGTTTAAAATCAGTTTTAGCAAGCATCCATATTAGTTCTTTGTAATTCTCATGCTGTTTCATACGCAATGCAATTATTACACAAACAACTAATTTTTTCAATCTATCAATTCGTAATTATTCACCTCCTTCTAATTATTTCAGTCAAATGTCATCTCGGAAAGTATATTTTTCATTACGAGTTTGCGAGTAATAGAAAAATAACTTATCCGTGATCTAGATTATTGTTTTTCTCTGGATCACACCTACCTGCCAGCTAGATCAGGAAGACAAATTTTATCCAACAAAAAAACAATCCAGAAAGCGAAGTATCGCCTTCTGGAATTAACTATAATATCACTACACTAACCAAATGTAGCAAGTCTTTCCCCCTCATCCTCAGGGGAATTTAATTCAGATTTTTCAGAATTTTTTTTCAAGGAAGGTAATTCCCCGATGCCCACATTTTTCTTTTCCCTGATGAACTCTTTTAGACACCCGCCTGCTGAATCAGCACATGGGCATCCTACACATTTTTCTTTTGTTTCTTTTGAATCTGAAAGAACACTGTTATCTCTCTTTGCTGTAATCATTGTACAGCCTCCTATTGTTTTATTTTGTTTTGTTTTTTCACACGAACCCACGAGACCATGAATTGCTGTTAATTTCTTGAACAATGCAATATCTTCAAAAACAAAATCTATAATTTCAACTAAATTCTCTGTGTTATTTCTTAAATTAAGTATTGATCTAATCTCATCATTATCCACCCACAATTGGAATACAGGTCTTGGTAAATTTTCAATATTTTTTATTATACTTACCACACTAACTGGATAAATGAAAAGATAGGCTCGTTCTTCATCTATCTCATCAAAGGTTATAGTAACTTTTTCTCCACAACCGATAAATCTAATATCTGCGAAGATAGTTTCTTCGGTACCATCAGAAAATCCTTCTTTAATTTTACTAAAAATTTCTTTCACAAGTTCTTTATATTCACTCATCACTCTCCTCCTTAACTATTGATTCAAATTGTTTAAGAACTTTAGACTAGTTCATCCATAAACTAAAGTATACATAAAAACATAAAAAAATCAAGAGTTAATTTATCAATTTTAAAAATTCTCTGGCAGATTTGCCCCAAGAAAATTTTTGAATTTGACGAAATTTATTGCGTGCCAATTTTTCTTGCATATCTTTATTTAAAAGAAATTCTTTTGACGCTAAAGCAATTTCATCTGGTCTATCAGCATCCACTAAAATACCTCCTGCCCCCACTGTTTCTGGAAGAGAAGAGTTGTTAGAAGCTACCACACTAACTCCGCATTTCATAGCTTCTAACGGAGGCATTCCAAATCCTTCAAAGAATGACGGGTAAACAAAAAGTGATGCCAAGTTGTAAACAAAAACTTTATCCTTATCATCAACAAAATTTAAAAGAATAATATCTTCTTGAAATTCAGATTTTTTAATACTCTCCCTAATTTTTTCTGACTTCCATCCATCTGACCCAGCAATGACCAATTTGTATTTTTCCAATTTTTTGTTGCCCTGCTTCCTGAGTAATTCATAAGATTTTATAATTCCAATAATGTTTTTCCTAGGTTCAAATGTTCCTAAAAATAAAATGAAATTAAAAGGCAATCCATATTTTTCTTTTACGCTCAAAAGTTCTGGATTATTTCTATCAATTATTCTAAACTTTTCGGAGATTCCATTGTAAATTACTTTTATATTTTTTTCGGGTATTTTGTAAAGATCCATTAAATCATTTTTCGTTGATTCTGATATGGCAATAATTTTATTTGCTTTTTTAGCTAATATTTTTAGATTTACAAACCAATAATGCCAAAGGCGTCTCTTCCAAGAAAAAGTTTCTGGAAAATATTCAAAAGATAAATCGTGAACGGTCAAAATAAATTTAGTTCCCTTAGAGAGAGCAATAAAATTCATATTAGGCATAAAAAAATAATCTACCCCACCAATCATCTTATCCGCTTTCGGCCATCGTAAATACCAAAAAAGAAAATTCAAAAGTTTATTGGGATAACGAAAAGTTTTTAATTTAACATTAGGATATTTTTTTATCCAATCAAAATTATAATGACTTTTTTTAAAAGCGTTAAAAAAAAGAACGAACTTATTGTGTTTGTCCTCCTTAAAAATATTTTCTAACAAATTTACGGTGTACTCCTCTACTCCAGTATGTCTACCCTTAGACAAGCACCGTGCATCTATCCCTATTTTCATAAATCTAACTTTCTATTTTATTCCAAATAATGTTTTATAAAAACTGCCCAAAAACCTATGAATGCTCCTAGAATTGACATTATAATAATAAGTTTTACGATAGACAACTTGCATTCCGAAACCACTGGTTTGCTAACTATTATTTTAAACCAATTTGGATTATTTTGATCTTTATTAAGTTCTTTAGATTTTTTATTTAAAACATTTGAAATTGAATTAGTAACTTTTTCTGAATGTTTGATTTCCGAAACTAAAAAGGTAACTTCAACTAACTGAGAAGAAAGTCGTCTAGCTTTTAATTTCTTAAAACTAATTTCCTTTGTTGCTATCGCAATATCCTCTCTAATTCTTCCCGACTGTAGCCAACGCACGACCGTATCTGCAAATCGTTCATCTGCTTGCAAACGATAAAATTCATCGTAACGATAATCAGTGGTTTCTATTTGTTGTCCAGAACGCGTAATATCTAAACTGACTTCTACTTTATGCATCGTTGGTAAAAGAGTTTGAACAACTACGCCACCAACTACTGTTGTAATTATTACAAAAACAAAAAGTTTAAAATGTTTCTTAAATATTTGAATGTATTCTTTTAAATCCATACGCTAAGAATTTCTAATTTTTAGTTTCTATTTTTTAATTATTTTATTAGAAATTGTTTAGAAATTGAAAATTTATTTATTCTTCGTAACTCAAAAAAACAAATAAGGCAATCTACTTGTCTTTTGGCGTTACCCAAAATTCTGTGAAATATTTTTTAAATAAAATTCTTGTTTGCGAATCAATAGCTGGCATAGCCCCCAGAGTCGGAGCAATTACTGGCACTAACAACCACTGAAGAAACATATAAATATATTTTACTCGTGAATATTTTTTTGGTCGTTCAGGCATTAAAATAAAACTTAAAGACATCGAAATAAGAAGACCAGTCATCGCCAAAGTCATTAAATTTCTGGTAATAAACGGTAAATTATGAGCCAACACACTTTCGTTGAAATGAGAACCGCCAAAAATTAAAGGCAACCAACCGAGAATAGCTAAAATAAATGGGGCAGTTGCCCACGAATGATGACCTTCAAGCATTTCGAAAGCAATTCTAAATTTTCTCGTGAATTTAATTTTTTTATCTTTCCAAATAGCTCTCATTATAATCGGAAAATTTTCGATACCATAAGCCCAACGGCGTTTTTGCAAATATTGGTTTTTGATAGTTTTCCAGTATGTGCTAGACAATACGGCATCCAAAGAAATTGGAAGATAAATTGGAGTAACTCGATAATCTCCGTGATAATATGAAAAACATTTCCAATAAATTATTGAATCTTCACTAATCATATTGACTGGCCAAAAATCAACTTTAACTAAAGTATCAAAAGGTTCGCTGTGAGATGAAAAAGTAACCATTTCTCTACGAGTACTTTGATACATATGCCAGAAAGAAGAACTCGTAACTATCACTCGAACAAAAGCATTGGTATCCCACAAATTATTATGATAAACAGGAATTGGTTGGTAAGATCGTTGCAATCTTTTGGGGTCGATAATGTATGAATATGTAAGAGCGGCAAAATATTCTTTATGACAAACACTATCACAATCAAAATTTGAAAAAATCACCCGCTTAAAATCAATTTTTCTATCCTCCAAATATTTTTTAAGTTTTTTAGCCGCAAAAGTAGCATTGGACGCCTTGCATTTCATTTCTCCTTCTTCAACAATATGAGTAGTTACTAAAAAATCTTTAAAAACTCTATCAAATTTTTCTTTCAGATAATTCACTTTTTTCATTCTCGCCTCTTCTACTTCTCGTTCTTCGGTAGCTAAAAGAATAATAATTTGCTTATTTGGAAAATTACTATCCATTATTGCTTGAATGGCTGGTTCAATAACATCAGATGGTTCTCCAGCCGTTGGGAGCATCACCACATGAATAATTTTTCTCCAATCCCAAATTTGGTTCTTAGTTTTTTCTAAAATCATTATTTCTCGTTTGTCGCTTTCGAGAAATTTAATCTCTTTTCTGATACTTCTTTTTTTTCTAAAAGAAATTTTTTCAACCAAAATTCCTCTTAAATCATCAATTCTAGTTTTAAGAATTTCAGCATACTTAGCTGGCTCACTAATATTTTGACATCTTCCCCACCAATCCAAATGTCGTCCTCTTTGCAATTTCTTATAGGCAGCTATTGAATAGAAAGATATAAAAATTGTTCTATGAATCCAATAAATATCGAAAAGAATAATAAAAATTGCCACCCAAATTGGCACCAAAAATGCAAATAACGGCATACCTATTAAGGTCGTCCACGCCAAAATTCCTGGAATTATTTCTAGCATTCTTTGAGCTTTCTTGTCTTTAGGATTTATAGGTAACGGACTTGGAAACTTGAACATAGTTTTTACTACATAATTAAAAATAGTTTACTATAATAATAGATACACTAGCAATAGTCAAACCTATTTGAGATATAAATGTAGTCAAAGATAAAATATGAGAAACCATTCTCTCTTTCTGACTAAAAAAATAATAGGCTAAAAATAAGTTAATTAAAATAAAGAAAAATCCTACTATTGACATCAATAGAACTTGCTTTCCGTCACCGATAGAATCTACGCCCAAATAAACATTATAATGCAAAATTATTGAAGTATTTAATTTTCTAACAAAAAATAATAATCCTAAAAAATTAATTATACTAATAATCATCGAAATGCCAAACAATAAAGCCAATAATGGATTTTTTATAAATTGTTTGAAATTTTTGAGATTCATTTTTCGTTACAAAATTTATCTTAAAAAGTACTTACTCAAGTACTTACTTAAGTACTTACTTTTCTAATCTAGAAATTATCTGTTTAATTTTAGTAGCTTTATTTATTATAATTTCGTGAGGATTTTTAAATATATCTAAAAGAAATCTATCTAACATATTCAATCGGTAAGTTAACTCTTCATTACTAATTACCGTATATCTGAGCTCCTTTCCAACTTCGGCTTCTAAATTGGCAATTAAATTTTTAAGTTTTGCTTTGCTAAGATTGTCCACTACCAAAAGCATATCGACATCACTTTTTTCATAGTTGAGAAAAACTCCTGTGGTTATCGCCAATTTAACATTGCCTATTTTTTTAATTTTAGTCAAACTGTTACATCGTGGAAAAATATCTGATCTTACTATCAATTTTTCTATTTCTTTGTAAAATGGAAATTCAGAATTCATATAATAAGATTTCTTTCCCTTTCTTTTTCTTCCTTTAATAAATTTGGCTTTTTTAAAAACATTTAGTTCCCTTCTAGCTTCTGAGGATTTTAATAAATTCTTTTTCGCTATTTCAGAAAAAGTATATTCCTTCTCAGGATTAAGAATAAAAAATCTCATCATTCTGGCTCTAGCTTTTGATCCAAATAATACCTCTAAAACTTCCGCTGACATAATTTTTATTATTGCTATTCTCTAATTACCCTCTCAAAATACAGTCTAATACTAAAAAAGTAAAAAGTAAACCCCGCCTTTCACGAGAGGTGGATAGACCTTTAACACTATCGAATTATTTGGTATAATTAAATTGGTAAAAATCGTGAATAAATAAATCATTGATTTATTGATTTCGATTTGGGGTTTTATTATTTTTAGAATTTATGCCTTTCAAAAAACAAAAAACTTTAGAAAAAAAAATATCAGAAATAAAAATAGTAAATAATAAAAAGTTGGCTCCTTACATTGAGACAGTTAATTTTTCATATCAAAATATTGATCAAAGAAAGCTCGGAACTATTTTAGGCATATTTGAAATAAAAGACATCTCCGAAGACTCAGCTTACATTGTTAATTTTTTAGCTTCTGTTGCTAAAAAAACTTATTTTGCCAACCATCACGAAACTGCCCTAGAAAGTTTTGAAGCTACATTATATAGACTTAATCTATCTTTATCTGAAGTTGCCAAACACGGAAATATCAATTGGATCGGAAAAATAGATGCTGTCCTTTGTTCTGTTAACGATTCGGAAATTCACTTTAGCGTTTCTGGAGACGCTAAGGTTTTACTTTTACGAAATAATCAACTGACTGAAATCAGTGCTGGACTTTCACCAAAAGATGAAGCCGTCAATCCAATAAAAACTTTCACCGATATCGCCAGTGGCAAACTTGAAAACGATGATAAATTGATAATAACTACAGACGATATTTTTCATGTATTTACTCAAATTGAATTAGAAAAACATATTCTATCTTTCACTAAAAAAGAATTTTTGAGATTCCTGAAAACTGCACTTATAAACGAGCTTGATATTGCTGGAACTATTGTTATCGATATTGATGAAAAATTAGTAGAAGTTGAAAAAGCTAAACCTAAGAAAAAAGAAATTGATGAAGAAGAAATTATTGAACAAAGTATAAATGCTTTTAGTAATAAAACTTTTGAAGAAGTAACTTTAAACAAACAAGCTATTATAGAAGCCTCTAATAAAAACGATCTAAAAAAAGAAAAAAACGAACACATTCACAAAAAAACTGGGCATATTTATATAAAAGATTCTAAAGAAAATTATGAGTCAAATCCTAAAAATAATCTAGAAAAATTCAGTTTTAATTGTAAAGAAAGTTTGTCTCAATTTTGTTTCTGGATAAAAGATCGCTATCTTAAAAAAGGTAGTTATCAAATCAAAAAAAGATTTTTCCTGCATATTTCTAGCAAGCACACTAAAAAAAAGATTGAGAAATTTTTATCAACTGCATTCATAATCACTGGTAATTTTTTGAAAAAAATTATTCCTGAAAAATCCCAAAATATAGATGTCAAAATAGAAAATAACTACGCAAAAAATAAAACTAACAATCTGAAAAAAATCAAAGGAGTTATCTCCAAAATACTTTCAAGTAAGGGAAATGTCTCTGGTATAATTTCTTCTCAAAAAACGAAAAGCTTTAGAAAAAAAACAAAAATTACTCCTAATATTTCTAAAATATTTGAAGCTTTTTCTCGAATGAGTCAAAAAAATAAATTTTATGCACTTGGAATAATCGCCTTTATTTTCATAGCTCCCATTCTCATTATAAAAATTCAAAATAAAAGAAATGAAATCATAACTGAGGTTAACGAAAATAAAAATCACCAAGAAGAAACAAGCGTAAATCCTTCATCAAATCACTATGTTGAAGCTGAAAAAATTTATTTTGGAGAAAATATTTTAGGAATGATTACTTTTGGAGAAACTATTTTTATTATATCTAAAGATAAAATTATTAAATCTAATAATGGAAAAATCAAAGAATATTCTTTCCCCCATTACGCCAAAGAAGTTCAGGCATTTTCGCTTATGAAGGATTTAAATTTGATATTTTTAATAAATAACGATAAAAAAATTATTAGTTTCAGTCCAATATCTGGAAAATTCAATGAAAATAACATTGATATTCCAGAAAATGCAAATATTGGAGCCATTGGAACTTACTTAACTTATATTTATTTAATTGATTCTCGAAATAATCAAATTTATCGTTATCCGATAGCCGAAAATGGATTTGGGGAAAGAACAAATTGGTTAAAAGAAGACCTTGATCTTAAAAATATAACTTCTATGGCTATTGATGGCAATATTTTCTTAATTAAAGACGGAATACCAGTAAAATTATTCGAAAACAAAAAAGAAAGTTTCGATTTAAATAAAGATGGTAATTCAAATATAGAAGAACTTTTTACTGATGATGATTCGATATTTATCTATGCGATAGACAAACAAAATGGAGAAATTATTAAATTTAAAAAAGACGGGTCACTAGTAACTCATCATTCTAACCAAAATTTATTAAAAGCTAACTATCTTTGGACAAATGAAAATGACGAATGGTCTTACTTTTCAACTGAAAACGAGGTTTTTAAAATAAAAACTCCTTAATTTTAAACTATTTTAAAAGTGAACGGCTTTTCATTTCTTCTGGTTTTTCTACTTCCATAATATCAAGAATAGTTGAAGCAATATTCCCCAACACACCTCCAGAATAAAGTTTTCTTCCATTAAATTCATCTCCAACTATACAAAGAGGGACTTTATTTTTAGTATGAAAAGTATTGGCAATTTCTTTTCCATCTATAATATCAATCATATCGTCAGCGTTACCATGGTCAGCTGTTATCAAAACGCATCCACCTTTTTTTGCTACAGTTTTATAAATTCTTATCATTTGTTTGTCAACAAATTCCACCGCCCTTATCGTAGCTTTAATATTCCCTGTATGTCCTACCATATCAGCATTAGCAAAATTAAGAGCAACAAAATCATATTTATCTTTATTGATTTTACTTATCACAAAATCAGCAACTTTTTCAGCGGACATTTTTGGTTTATCTGCATATGATTTAATTATCGGGGAAGTAATTGTCATCCTATCTTCTCCACCAATTGGATCTGCATAGCCTCCATTAAAAAAATATGTTATGTGAGCATATTTTTCACTTTCACTTATGTAAAGTTGCTTAGTGTCACTCAATATCATTGGCAAGGTGTTTTTTAAAGAATCGCCCACAAAGGCTGTATGGACGTCCATATCTGGACCAAAATCTGACATAGCTACAAAATAAATATTTTCTACTTTCGCTAACTTAGGCAAATGATTCTTGGCTTTTATTTCGTCACTAACATTTACAAATAATTTAGTAAATTGTCTAGCTCTATCCGAACGAAAATTGTAAAAAACCAGCGTATCACTTTTTTTCAATATAGATATTGGCTCTCCATTTTCCACAATAACAGTAGGTAACACCGTTTCATCTTTCTCTCCTCTTTTATAAGCTTTTTTAATAGCTTCTTCAGGAGAATTTGCTATCTCCCCTTTTCCAAAAACTATAGATTTATAAGCTTTAGCTAGTCTATCCCAATTTTTAGCTCTATCCATTGCCCAATATCTTCCAGAAATTGAAGAAATTTTACCTATTTTTTCTTCGGCTATAATCTTTTTATAATATTTTAAATGTTGCAAAGCACTTTTATCATAAGAATCTCGACCATCAGTAAACAAATGACAATAAACTTCTTTGATACCTTTTTTTCTGGCTAATCTTAAAACAGCTCTGAAATGTTCTGGGTTTATATGCTGACTATCGTAGTTGCTCATAAGTCCCATAATATGAAAATTGCTACGATTGATTCTGCAATTTTTTATAGCGTCTACCATAACAGGATTAACAAAAAAACTCCCATCTTTTACAGCCATGTCAATTCGATAAGATTCCTGAATAACAATCCTCCCTCCTCCAATATTAATATGACCCGCTTCTGATCCACTCATTTGATTCACATCTAAACCGACATCTTTTCCAGTGGCTCCCAAAACAGTAAATGGATATTTTTCCTTAGCTTCTCTAAAAAAAGGTGTTTTAGCTAATGCAATAGCATTGCCCTTTCTCTTTGATGCTTCACCCCATCCATCTAAAATCATTAGGACTACTGGCTTTTTTTTATTTTCCATAAAATTCAAAACCTAAAAACCTAAACTAATCTCAAGGAGTCTATTATATTTACAAATTCTTTCTCCTCTTGAAAGCGATCCTGTTTTTATGTAATCAGCTTCCGTTCCTACCGACAAGTCAGCAATAAAATCATCTGTCGTTTCCCCGCTACGATGAGAAATTACCGTGTTCATTTTATTTTTCTTAGCTAATTTTATACAATCAATTGTCTCTGTTAAACTTCCAATCTGATTAACTTTGATTAAAACACTATTACACGCTTTTTCTTCAATAGCTTTTTCTAATCTTTTCACATTAGTAACTAAAAGATCATCGCCAATAATCATAACTTCATCACCAATTTTTTCATTCATCATTTTCCACCCCTCCCAATCTTCTTCTTGAAGTCCATCTTCTACAGAAATAATATTATATTTTTCGATCCACTCATTATAAAGATTTATCATATTTTCCTTATTCAGTTTTTCATTTTCTGGCTTCAATAAATATTGTTCACTTTCTACTTCATAAAATGAATTAGCTGCTGCATCAAACGCCAAAAAAATATCTTTCCCTGAAATATACCCGGCTTCCTTGATGGCTTTATTGATAATTTCTAATGCCTGAGAATTACTTTCTAATTTTGGAGAAAAACCTCCTTCATCTCCCACCGCTGTACTGTAACTTTCAGCAGTTAATATTTTTTTAAGATTATGAAAAATTTCACTTCCCGCTCGTAATTGTTCTTCATATTTTTCTATTCCTTTTGGAACTAATTTGAATTCCTGAATAGCTAATCCACTATCTGCATGTTCGCCTCCATTTATGATATTAAACATTGGAATAGTTTTGAAAGTATCTACCTTGAATCCAAAAGTATCCGCTATGTATTGGTAAAGTTCTTTGCTCTGACTTTTAGCAGCCACCCGACAGACAGCCAAGGAAACTCCTAAAATAGCATTAGCTCCTAAACTAGATTTATTCTCAGTACCATCTAATTCAATCATTTTTTTATCAACTTCTTCTTGATTTTCAGCTTCCATACCGACAACAACTTTTGCTAATTTTTCATTAACATTATTTACCGCCATTAAAACACCTTTGCCTCCATAACGATTTTCATCATTATCTCGAAGTTCTAAAGCCTCATGTGCTCCAGTAGATGCCCCTGAAGGAACTCCAGCAATTGCACTACTTCCATCTTCTAAAGCAACCTTCACTTCAACAGTTGGATTTCCTCGGGAATCCAAAATTTCTCTTGCCTTTACCTTTTTTATTTTTGTCATTTTTTTTGTTTAGTTTTAAAACTATAATTAATTGTAAATAAATTCACTTATATTATTTTAATACATTTCACAACCAATAGCTAGTTTTTTATAATTTATAATTAAAAATAGATACATCTATAGATGTATCTAAAAAATAATTCTGTTTCGTCCTTTTGACTTTTGTTACTTTTGTTTGTTGTGATGGGAATATTATGAAAATATCTTAACATCACTAAGAATCTACATTTATGGTTACCAAACCAATACCCAAAAAATTAAAGCAACATATTAAAGAATATACTAATATCTTACAAGAAGATAATTTACCAATAACTAAGGTAATTCTTTTTAATTTTTTCTCATTTATCTCTACTCCTATATATCGATATATAGGAGTAGAAATATTAGAAAAAAATTGACATCAAGGTTGTGCCCATATAGAATTAAATAAAAGATAATTAAGTGCGTAAATTCCAAAATCTAAAAATGATATTAAACAATAACATATTTCAAAAACTTACTTCTCATGCTAAAAAAAGCATTCGAGAATCAGAAAATATTGCTAAATATTATGATGCCGATAGCGTAAGACCAGAACATTTACTTTTTGCTATTTTTTTAGAAAAAGGAAGTTTGGGTAGCAATATTCTACGCGATTCAAATATAAAACGAAAAGTATTTGATGGTATTTTTACAACAACAAATAACAAAAATAAAATAGCTAGAAAAATTGATTTTTCTCAGGAATTAAAAGACACAATCGTTCAATCATATTCTTTAGCTAGTCGTTTTGGCTATCCCTATCTAGGAACAGAGCATTTAGTTTTTTCCATTATGGAAAATCCCACTA
>Ga0209344_10003054_pt1 | contig 17185 bp, 14 predicted proteins | sample Cruoilmetagenom6_FD_187293 | JGI IMG/M metagenome (GOLD analysis project Ga0209344, IMG submission 187293) | Oil polluted marine microbial communities from Coal Oil Point, Santa Barbara, California, USA - Santa Barbara Oil Seep Sample 6 (SPAdes)... | ecosystem: Environmental > Aquatic > Marine... | reverse complement strand
TTTAGTGGCAGGTCAGTAGAACAGACAGTTGATCATGCTATTCCGATTGTCGGCAAGTTACCTGGACATCAGGTAGCGCAGTTTTTGCCGGTACCAGCGTAGCCTTAAATCAGGTCGCATATTTATTGCATCGTGTTATTCCTGATAGGTCAGCTTTATCGCATGTATGGCCAGCACATTATTCTTCTTGCCGGTATGATAGCGCAGTTCGTAGTTTCCCGGGCCTTCAGGTGTTTCCAACACTGCGGGGCTGTCCTTGCTGGTTGCGACATAAGATCGGTAGCGATCCTCCCCGACTTTCCAGATGGCAATGAAATCACCCTCATAATCGGGCCCTTCCCATTCAAATGCCAACATCTGACCTGCCGGAACTTCACTAACAGCATCTATGCTGGCGGTAACTGGCAGGGTCACGATATCAGCCCGCCCTAACACGTTTTCCCCCTGACCACTGGCAACATAGCGCACTTCGTATTCGCCCGGTTCGCTGGGCAGGCGCAACAGCAGTGGGGAACCTTTGCTGATGTACGTGTAGCCAAGGTATTTGCTGTCTTCCTGATCCTGACCTGCGATTGAAATGTAATCACCCTTGTAACCTGGGCCATCCCAGATCACCACGATGTTGGCCCCGGCATCGGCAACTTCGGGAATATCCAGCAATACACTGACATCAGTGACTTCAACCGGGCGCCTGGCAAGGATGACACCGCCCTGCGCCAGTTGATAACGCAATTCATAAATCCCCGGATCAAGCGGCATCTTGACGTTAAGGGGGCTGCCATTCTTGGTATAGGTATAGCCGATATAGCGGTCGTCTTCAGGTTTGGCGACCGAGATGTAATCACCCTTATATCCGCCACCTGTCCATTCTACGCTAAGTTCTTCACCTGCAAGCGCGGCAACGGCCGCTATCAGTGAAGTTTCAATTGGCGTTACTGTAATCGGGCGTTCGGCGACGACCATTCCTGATGCCCCAAATACGTAGCGCAACAGGTATTCACCAGGTTGCGTTGGCATCAGCACATCCGTCGGATTACCTCTTTTGGTATACCCATAGTTTACATACCGTTTTTCACCCACGGGGGCGATATCAATATAATCCCCCTTATAGTCTGGCCCCTGGTATCCGACCGCTACAATTGACGATATTGGCGCGCTGTCGGGCGCGTTGATTGTGATATCCAGTGGGGTTATTTCTATCTGTCGCGAGGCGAGTATCTTGCTGCCATTGGCGCTGATATAGCGCAATTCGTATGTGCCGGGCAGGGGGGGCATACGCACCTCTGCCGGGTTCCCTTTGGATGTGTAACCATAATTGATATAGCGGGTTTCATCCGGTTCAGCGACAGAGACATAATCACTTTTCGCGTCAGGACCTTCCCAGCCAATTTTCAGCAATGATCCGACGGGCGCACTGGTTGGTGCATCAAGGGTGGCCAGTGGTTTTGGAACGGGCAGCACCAACGTCACTACCAAAGCAGTTTCGGCGACGCTGAATGTTGCACTTGCAACTTCCTCATCTGATGGGCGCATGACCTCGACCTGATAATTGCCAGCCAGCAGATCATGAGATTGCGTTGCTCCGGCTTCGGCCTGGGCAATGACACCACCGTTTCCACTGATGTCCCAGATCAGATTTTCAGCAATTTCGGGGCCGTTTTCGCCTTCGATTGCGCGAAAAGTTACCGATAAGGGCATCGGTTCAGGTTCGGTGGCGACAACGGTCAGCGCATCTGTCAGTTCTGCCGCGTTTGAGGCAAGGCGAAATGTTCCGCCGGTTTCTTCGGCCAGACATTGCAGTTCAGCGCGATCTTCTGCATCCACATCAAAGCCGATTACATGAGCGGTAAAATTAACACCCGCAGCTTCCAGTTCGCGCCCCACGGCACATGGATCCATCGCGCAGGTTTCCCGCCCGTCACTAACCAAAATAACTGTGGCGGCTTCTTCGGTGTAGCGTAGTTGTTTGGCCGCAACTATTACTGCAGCCGATAGTGGTGTCTTACCTTTCGGTGAAATACCGTTCACCGCGTTGATAATTGCGTCCCTTTGCCCGGAAGCCGGACTGATCAGTGTTTCAATATCGTTGCAGTCACCCTTGCTGCGATGCCCATAAACCGTCAGCCCCAGTTCCTGCTCTTTTGGCAGCGAGGTCATCAAATCGCCAACCACATCCTGTGCAATTGTGATCTTTGGTGTGCCATCTATCTGGCCCCACATCGACCCTGATGCATCCAGCACCAAAATTGTTGCTGGTCGGTCTTGTGCGTTCGCGATGGTCGTGATCAGGCAAAAAATTGCGGTAAACAGCTGTTTCATATCTCGTTCCCGGCAGATGGAGTATAAAAATAATACCCCATCATAGCGCCAGAAACCCAATTTTGCCTAGGTCTGGAATTTCGCACTTCGGCGATTCGCCTTTACCGTACAATTTCAGGTGGGCAGATCAAATGATTAACCTGCCAATTCCGGCAGCAGGACGATGGTGCTTTTTGCGCCTTTGTTGCGTAGCGCATGAAGCGCGGCAAGATCCGGATCATCAATCCAGGCTTGTCCAGCCTTTGCGTCGGGGAAACGCACTATCAACACCGTGGTTGCACCCGCGCCGCCATCTTCCAGAACAATACTTTCAGGGCCACCGGCAAATGCGGAACCGCCGTGTTTGTGCACCGCTGACAATGCGTCTTTGCGATATTCTGCCAGGGCGTCAGCATTTGTGGGAACCAATTGAACAACTGCATAATGTGACATGTAACTCTCCTATTTCTGTTGAGACCACTTAGGGGGTTTTTGTTGTTTGCAAAATCGCTCAACTTCGCAAGTGCGCTGTGCAATAATGCAAGGCATGAAGGATTGGGATTCGCTGAAGATTATTCTCACGGTTGCGCGCGAACGTGGGCTAAGCGGTGCGGCGCGCCATTTGAATATTAATCACGCCACCGTGTCGCGACGGATCGCACGGGCCGAAGCTGATTGTGGGCATCTGCTGTTTGATCGTTTGCCATCCGGTCTGGTACTAACCCAGGCTGGTCAGCGTTTTATAGAACATGCTGAAATAATGGAACAAGAAGTGCTGGCACTGGATATGACGCTGGCTGCATGGGCCCAAGGCGCGCGCAGCTTGGCAGTAACGGTTCCACCATTGATGGCAGATATCAATTTTTCAAAAGATGTCAGCGTGTTCAAGGCTGATCATCCTCAGGTCAACATAAGCTTGCTGGGCGACAACAAGGCTTTGAACCTGCATAGAAGAGAAGCCGACGTTGCAATCCGTGTTTCGGATCGCCCACCCGAAAGTTTATGGGGTAGGGTTATAGCTAAACAGCGCGCGGCCTGGTTTGCCACACAGGATTTCATTCATGAATATCAGGATGTTCTGGACGGGTCTTCTGATCGGTCTATCCCTTATATTGAATTTACGACCTGGAAATCACCCAAGCCTAAGGCACTGGAACGCGAGTACCCCAATGCGAAATCTGTTTTGACCAGCGATGACATGATTGCAGCTATTTCTGCGGTTCGTGCCGGCATCGGGATGACGCGAATGCCGCATTTCATTGGTGCCGGTGACGTTGGCCTGATACGAATTAATCAATTGCCGCTGGAAAGTTACCCACCAATATGGATATTGACCCATCCAGATCTAAAGCAGAATAAAATCGTGCGGCACTTCATGACCTTTATGTCGGATCGCTTTGCTGGCAGGAAAATGAAATATTGGGGTTCGGATCAATAGTTCTTGATTTGTTCTCATTTTTCTGTTGGAGACAGTGCCTATATAAACTATCTCTTAACTATCCAATTCCCCGGGGGCGAGCGTGGCTGAGTTGAAATTTATCGAGGTGCGCGGCGCGCGCGAACATAACCTCAAGAATATTGACGTGGATATTCCGCGCGATCAGCTGGTCGTCATTACCGGATTGTCAGGGTCCGGCAAGTCCAGCCTTGCCTTTGATACGGTTTACGCCGAAGGGCAGCGCCGTTATGTGGAAAGCCTGTCAGCGTATGCGCGTCAGTTCCTTGATATGATGGAAAAGCCCGATGTGGATCACATCAGTGGTCTATCCCCTGCAATATCGATCGAACAGAAAACCACATCCAAAAACCCCCGTTCCACCGTTGGCACGGTGACTGAGATTTATGATTACCTGCGGCTGTTATTCGCCCGTGTGGGAACACCTTACAGCCCCACCACCGGTTTGCCGATTGATGCCCAGCAAGTTCAGGATATGGTTGATCGCACCATGGCAATGCAAGAAGGCACTCGTGCCTTTCTGCTGGCCCCGATTGTGCGTGATCGTAAAGGTGAGTACCGCAAAGAATTTCTTGATCTGCGAAAACAGGGGTTTCAGCGTATCAAGGTGGATGGGAAATTTTACGAACTGGAATCCCCCCCGACACTGGACAAAAAATACCGCCATGACATCGACGTGGTGGTGGATCGGATCGTGGTGCGCGAAGGGTTGGAAACCCGACTGGCCGACAGCCTTCGCACTGCGCTGGATCTGGCAGATGGGATTGCCGTTCTGGAAACCGCACCGAAAGAAGGTGATCCGGAACGCCACACCTTTAGCGAAAAATTTGCCTGCCCGGTCAGCGGTTTCACCATCCCGGAAATTGAACCTCGTTTGTTTTCCTTTAACGCCCCGTTTGGGGCCTGTCCGCAATGCGACGGGCTAGGGGTTGAACTGTTCTTTGATGAACGGCTGGTTGTTCCTGATCAAACGCTGAAAATCTATGATGGTGCGCTGGCACCCTGGCGCAAAGGTAAATCTCCCTATTTTCTGCAAACCATTGAATCATTGTCCAAACATTATGGGTTTAAACGTTCAACCCCGTGGAACGAACTGCCTGAAAATGTTCAACAGATGTTTCTTTACGGATCGGGTGAAGAAGAAATATTGTTCCGATATGATGAAGGTGGACGGGTCTATCAGGTAACACGCACCTTTGAAGGTGTGATCCCCAACATGCAGCGGCGTTACCGCGAAACTGACAGTAACTGGATCCGCGAAGAATTTGAACGCTATCAGAACAACCGCCCCTGCGGAAAATGCAATGGATTTCGGTTGCGCGAAGAAGCGCTGGCGGTGAAAATCGCCGGGCTGCACGCAGGGCAGGTGGTGCAGATGTCGATCAAGGAAGCACTGGAATGGTGTGCAGCCGTTCCAGAACACCTGACCAATCAGAAAAATGAAATTGCGCGGGCGATTCTGAAAGAAATCCGTGAACGACTGGGTTTCCTGAACAACGTAGGGCTTGAATATCTGACGCTTTCGCGAAATTCCGGTACCCTTTCGGGTGGTGAAAGCCAGCGTATTCGTTTGGCCAGCCAGATCGGTTCTGGCCTGACCGGGGTGTTATATGTGCTGGATGAACCTTCTATCGGGTTGCACCAGCGCGATAATGGCCGCCTTTTGCAAACGCTGAAAAATCTGCGTGATCAGGGCAACACAGTGATCGTTGTGGAACATGATGAAGAAGCGATCCGCGAAGCAGATTATGTGTTTGATATCGGCCCGGGTGCTGGGGTGCATGGGGGGTATGTGGTGTCACAAGGCAGCCCCTCTGATGTTGCCGCCGATCCGGCATCCATTACCGGGCAATATCTAAGCGGAACCCGCGAAATAGCGGTTCCTGCGACGCGGCGCAAAGGCAACAAAAAGAAGCTGACCATTGTGAATGCCAGCGGAAATAACCTGCAGGGCCTAACCACGGATTTCCCATTGGGGAAATTTGTTTGTGTAACCGGGGTATCGGGGGGGGGGAAATCCACCCTGACAATCGAAACCCTATTCAAAACGGCTTCCATGCGTCTGAATGGTGCGCGCCAGACCCCTGCACCCTGTGACACAATCAAGGGGCTGGAACACCTGGACAAAGTGATCGACATAGACCAACGCGCCATTGGGCGTACCCCGCGATCAAACCCGGCGACATATACCGGTGCCTTTACCCCGATCCGTGACTGGTTTGCCGGGATGCCTGAAAGCAAGGCACGTGGTTACAAACCGGGCCGGTTTTCTTTCAACGTCAAAGGTGGGCGGTGCGAGGCATGTAAAGGCGACGGGTTGATCAAGATTGAGATGCACTTTTTGCCAGACGTCTATGTCACCTGCGAAACCTGCAAAGGCGCGCGGTATAATCGTGAAACTCTTGAAATTCGCTTTAAAGGCAAAAGCATAGCAGACGTTCTTGATATGACAGTCGAAGATGCACAGGATTTTTTCAAAGCCGTGCCATCGATCCGCGAAAAGATGGATGCGCTTGTCAGGGTCGGGCTTGGTTATATCAAGGTTGGGCAGCAGGCTACCACCCTGTCGGGGGGGGAAGCACAGCGGGTAAAACTGTCTAAGGAACTGGCGCGCCGATCTACCGGGCGCACACTTTATATCCTTGATGAACCCACCACCGGCCTGCATTTTGAGGATGTCAAAAAACTGTTGCAGGTGTTGCACGAACTGGTCGACCAGGGCAATTCAGTGATTGTCATCGAACATAATCTGGATGTCGTTAAAACCGCAGACTGGATCATCGATATCGGGCCTGAAGGCGGGGATCGGGGGGGACAGATTGTCGCGACGGGCACGCCGGAACAGGTGGTCCAAACCAAACAAAGCTATACCGGACAGTATCTTAAGCAAATGTTAGCCGCCCGAAAAGTTGCAGCGGAATAGGCGTTGGTCCTGCAGGTTGCCAAGGGGTTGGTTTGACGCTGGCAGTGGGTAAGGGATATTTAGGGGATTAAGAAAAACCATCTTCTTTTGTTTCCAAATATCCCTGCCAAGGGCATGCGTGGGTCCAAGGGCCGCTAAGAAACCAATCAAATTGAACGTGTATTGGGCCCCTTAAGCCGCCAGTTCCACCCAAACCGGCACATGATCTGATGGTTTTTCATGACCGCGGATCTGGGCATCTATCTGGCAATCCAGTAACAGATCAGCACATTGCGGTGTAAGCAGGAAATGATCGATGCGAATGCCGTCATTTCGCTGCCATGCGCCCGCCTGATAATCCCAAAAGCTATATTGTTCCGGCATTTGGTTGCGGGCGCGAAAGGCTTCGGTGAACCCAAGATTCAGAATGCGCCGGTAAGCGGCGCGACTTTCAGGGCGTGCCAGTGCATCTTCTTGCCATGCCTGAGGGCGAGCGGCATCTTCGTCTTGTGGAATGATGTTATAATCACCCGCCATCAATGCGGGTTCTTCGCACAATAACAATTCCCTGGCGCGTTTGTGCAACCTTTCCATCCAGGCGAGTTTGTAATCATATTTCGGCCCGGGAACCGGGTTTCCATTGGGCAAGTACAACCCGCAAACGCGAATTGCCTGATCTGCAACAACCGTGGCTTCGATCCAACGTGCCTGTTCATCCGTCTGATCGCCCGGCAGGCCGCGAACCACATCTTCCAAAGGGTATTTTGACAGGATAGCCACGCCGTTAAATGATTTCTGCCCGTGCGTTTCAACATTGTATCCACGACATTCAAACAGGTCGCGTGGAAAGTTGTCATCTATTGATTTAGTCTCCTGCAGCAGAACCACATCGGGTTTTGCTTCATCCAGCCAGTTTGGCAACGCCTGTGCTCGGGCTTTGATACCATTGATGTTAAATGTCGCGATTTTCATGAGGCCCCCGGGATTTTTTGCATCATCCCTGTTGCGTGCACTGGACGCAATGAATGATTTTCTGAAATTTCCCCTTGAATGTAAATTGTATTAACATATCTGTTTCAGGCAGGCACGAAGCCTGCGATAAAACAGGGGCAAAAAATGAAACCTTTAAAAATCACAACCGCAGCTTTTTTGGCGGGTGCAACAACTTTGGCAGTTTCGTTGCCTGTACTGGCCGCAGGCAGCGTGCAGAAACAGGAACAGGCGGATCACATCATCATTTCCACTGATCCGCTTTCCTTTGAAGGGTTGAGCGATGTGATCAACACATCAGGTTCACCGCGATCCCAAGAAGAAACCTGACCTAGCGACGCGCGGCGATTGCGGTTCCTGCCGCCCAGGCTGATGACCAGGCCCATTGAAAGTTATATCCACCCAGCCAGCCGGTTACGTCAACGACTTCACCTATAAAATATAGGCCGGGAACGGTTTTACTTTCCATTGTTCGGGCGTTCAGCCCTTCGGTATCAACACCGCCAAGTGTAACTTCAGCCGTGCGATACCCTTCGGTACCGGTTGGCTGAATGACCAGATTGCACAGGGCGTGGGAAATTTCTTGCAAGGCGATGTCGGACTGATCGGCGATATTGCCTGTAAGTCCCCAGTCTTTGCAAAGCGCCGCCGCCAACCTGCCGGGTAAGAAATCACCGATAACCGTTGAAATGTTTCGGCGACCGTTATCTGTTCGTTCGCTACGCAATACGTCGAATACATCGAGCTTGGGCAACAGATTGATGCGGATGTTGTCTTTTTCGGCCCAGTAGTTTGAAATTTGTAATATTGCCGGGCCGGATAAGCCGCGATGCGTAAACAACAGGGCGTCGTCAAATGACGCCCCGTTGCAGGTCACACGCACGTCAAGCGCCACCCCTGCCAATGGTTTGATCATTGCCATGTCATCCGCACCAAATGTCACTGGGACCAATCCGGCACGCGTCGGGGTGAGCAGATGATCAAACTGATCAGCAACCCGGTACCCAAACCCGCTTGCCCCCATTTTCGGAATGGATTTACCCCCTGTCGCGATCACAAGATTATCGCAGGATGCAGTTGTGTTGTCAGATAGCGTCAGATCAAAGCCACTTTCGGTTTTGCGAATGTCGGTGACACTGATCTGAAGACGCAGTTCTGCAGGTTGCATTTCGGCCAGCAACATCGCGATAAGGTCTTTCGCCGAATTATCACAAAACATCTGCCCAAGAGTTTTTTCATGGGTTGCAATCCCATGCTGGCCAACCAAATCAATGAAATCCCACGGTGTGTAGCGCGCCAGCGCTGATTTAACGAAATGAGGGTTCTGGGACAGGAAGTTTTCAGGGCCGGTGTAAATATTGGTGAAATTGCATCGCCCGCCACCGGAAATGCGGATCTTTTCACCGGCAGCCCGGGCGTGATCAATGACCAGCGTTGTGCCAGATTGCCCCGTAAAAGCTGCGCAATGCAGGCCCGCAGCGCCAGCTCCGATCACGATTGTTTTGTAATTTCTGCTGCCCATTTGCCTGTCAGGTATCAAACTACCTTTGGGGTTTCACGGATTGAAGCGGCATTCAAGGCAGACAACGGGCTGGAACGAAATCTTTTGGTTACCGGTGCGGTTGCGTTGCCCTTTATTGGTTTGGTGATTTGGGCATCGCCAGACGATCACCTGATACTTCGCGCCCACTATCTTCAGTGTCCAGAAATCCATCGACCGGCATATGAACAACAACCGGATTAATATGGCTTGTGAACTTTTGGTGAAAGTCGATGGCGGGCATATCTGTGCTGGCACTGGCTTGGCCTGCTAGTATCAGGGCAATAAATGCGGGTTTGATCGATGCTGCGATCATTCTACTTCTCCGGCAATGAATTTGTGGTTTCAACTGATTTGCACAGGGACCTGATCGGATCAGGCAGCCCCTGCGACACCTTTCAGATAAGGTGTGGATATGGAACTTTAAGAGCGGTCATGATCACAAAATCCGGCGCAGGAGTTTACCATTTTGTGTATTTATTCCTGCACAGACATATCTGCGAGAACCCCGGTGCACGTCCCGTGGATTTAAGAAGCCGGGCAGGACGTCCCGGTTAATAATGACAGTTGTCTTGGTCGCGCGGTTTACATCGAAAAGCTGGTTCCGCAGCCGCATGAACTGGTTGCGTTGGGGTTTTCAACGACAAACCGCGCACCGATCAGTTCTTCGGTGAAATCGATCACCGCATTGCTTAAAAAAGGTAGCGAAACACTATCGATAACAACCTGTTGCCCGGATCCTTCCAGTATCAGATCATCGGCACCGGCATCATCCAGTTTGATGTCATATTGAAACCCGGAACAACCGCCACCCTCAACCGCCACGCGCAGTGCTTTGGCCTCTCCGGCGGTCGCGTTGATCTCGGCCAGACGCACAAATGCACGGTTCGTTACTTTCGGTGGCAGGGTCAGATCCATGTTCGCAACTTATGTCGTTTCAGATTATCCACAATTCCAATATATGTTGCTTGGGACAGTACGACAAGCACGGGCGAATATTAATGCTAAAACCATACGCATCCGATCCTGCGACGTCGCGTGGGCGGCAACATGGCGAAACTATCAGCACCTTCCGGTCTGATTTTCAGCGCGATCGCGACAGGATAATTCATTCCAGTGCGTTTCGCCGCCTGAAACATAAAACACAGGTATTTGTCGAACATGAAGGTGATTATTATCGCACGCGTCTGACCCATTCGATCGAGGTGGCACAGGTTGCCCGCACCATTGCCGGTGCATTGGGCCTGAACGAAGAACTGGCTGAAGCAGTGGCGCTGGCCCATGATCTGGGTCATCCACCATTTGGGCATACGGGTGAGGACGCTCTTGAAATCCTGATGCGCCCATATGGTGGCTTTGACCATAATGCACAGGCGATCCGTATCGTGACCCGGCTGGAAAAACATTATGCCGGGTTTGATGGGCTGAACCTGACCTGGGAAACCTTGGAAGGGATCGCCAAACACAATGGGCCGGTCGTCGGTGATCTGCCCTATGCGCTTGCCGATTTCAATAATGTCTATGATCTTGACCTGGCGACTTTTGCCAGCGCCGAGGCGCAGGTTGCCGCAGTTGCAGATGATGTTGCCTATAACCACCACGATCTGCACGACGGCCTGCGCGCAGGCCTGTTCAGCGAAGCTGATCTGATGGATCTTCCGCTGACCGGCCCGGCCTTTGCCCAGGTGGATCGCCTCTACCCTGATCTGGATCCGATGCGGCGGCGGCACGAAGCGCTCAGGCGCATATTCGGGGTGATGGTTGAAGATGTGATTTCTATAGCACAAAACCGTCTGGCATCTGCTGATCCGCAATCAGCGCAGGATATTCGCGAAATGGGCAAACCGATGATCAGGTTTTCCAAGAAATTGTTTATGGAACTGAAATCGATCAAGTCGTTTCTGTTTCAACGCATGTACCGTGCCCCAAGCGTTATGGTGGAACGTGCCCGTGTGACCCGGGTAGTGCAGGATTTGTTTCCGCTTTACCTTGGGCAACCTGACCTGCTGCCGGATGACTGGTGCGATGATGTTACCAATGCGCGGGATGAAACCGAACTGGCCCGCATTGTGCTGGATTATGTTGCGGGCATGACTGATCGCTTTGCTTTGCTGGAACATAGGCGGCTTCTGGCGCCGGGCTGATCGCTATTATTCTACCGGCTATATCCTTCCCAGCGGAACGAGGCTGGCGCGCAACCGTATCCGGCACCGGGTTAGCGCGTCTTTGACATCGCCCTCGGGCAGGTTGTTTTCATTGTCACACACCCAGCACAGCAACCGTCGCCTGTTTGCCATGGATTTTGGAAATTTGAGCCGGTCAACCAGAGTTGCCAAATCCGGGTTTTGCGCGAACAGGTCAGGGCGCTCAAATCCGCCACACATAAGGTTGAGTTTCGTGCGAATGCATTTTTCGCAGATGCCGCAGTTTTTCCTGCCACCGTCGGCCTTATTGCACACAGATATTGATGCCAGCAAATCGCGTGGATCATTTGCAATTGCAATGACTTTGGCAGATCGAACCGTTTCCTGACCCAAGTGTAAAATCGGAAAATTCGAAGTGGACAGTGCGTTAGCCGCCGGGCCGGAATTGTGAAACGGATGGCAGGCCAGTTCCGTTCCGGCGGTATAATCTGAAGAAACTATACCTCGTCCAAATACCGAAGAATGAAACGACAGGCACATTGCCAAAAGCGGCAGGTTCAACATTTCCCAGTGAATTCCCATATGGCGCAGGGTCGTTTCCGTTGTAAAAAATTCGTATCCGGTTTTTTGGCTAAATTTATCAAGCCGTTCGCTAAGACTTTGGAAACCGGCATTCTGTGTATCTGAATAGTCCAGCCCAGCCACCAGCATCCCATGGGTCAGGCGAATGTCCGGTCTGGCGGTGATTGCGCTAAAGGTGGAATCAACACCGCCACTCAGGCATAGTAACCCGTTGGAATTTGGGTCTGTGCCGGGTGCATCGTAGATATTGTTTGCAAATATGCTGATCGGATAAATCTTGCGCGGGTTCCAGATCATCATCAGGTCGTTGAATTTGCGCACCGCCGCCAGCGTTTGGCTGGAAATCAGTAAGTCGGTTTTGATGTCAATGTTGCGGGATAGGCCAAGGCAAATGGCCCCAAATAGCGCAAAATCATAATTGTCATGGCTTAGTCGCCCGTCATAGCCTGAACGGATAGTAAACTTGTGATCACCAAGCCTGACGGTGGCTTTGTTGCCTTCAGTTTCAGCGGTTAGCCAGGCGGTTGTTTTCTTTGGGACCGGCCTTGTGCGTTCACGGATAATTCGCATCAGATACAGCATTTTGGGTTCCCGATTTTTCGCAATCCTCGCCGCTGAATAAATACGTGCTGTCAAACGTCTTTCAGCAACCAAGCCATGCAATGCAACTAAATTCTTCCCAGCGGAACAACACTGCCTCGCAGGCGCTTTCGACGTCGCACAACGGCGCCCTTCACGTCCCCGTCGGGCAAGTTCACTTCATTTTCATAAATCCAGCAAATTAAACGTCGCCGCGCAAACATCGACTTGGGGTGCACCAGATCGTCAACAAGTTCCGCCAGATCGGAATTTTGAACAAACAGATCCGGCATTTCCAGACCACCGCTAAGTAAGTTTAGTTTGGTGCGCACACATTTTTCACAGGTACCACAGTTCTTTTTACCTTCGTCACCCAGGTTGCAAACTGAAAGTGTATCCAACAGGTTGCGGGGATCGTTCGCAATATGAAGAACCTTTTCAGTCCTGTTTATATCGCGCCCCCAATGCAGGATTGGAAATGCAGGTGTTGACATAGCCCCTACAACGGCACCGACATTGGACCAGGGATGATAAGCCATTTCCTGACCCGGCGTCATATCCGCCGAAATGACACCTTTTCCAAACACAGATGCATGAAATGAAAGGCAAGTCATCAACAGGGGTATATGCATCAACTCCCAGTTAAGTCCCATATCCCGCAGATTGGTTTCAGTGCTGAAAAATTGATGCCCTGTTTTATTTACAAATTTTTGCAGGTTCGTGCTGAGTTCTTTGAAACCGGCATCCTCGGCATCAGCCGGGTAGTCCGCACCTGCAATCAGCATTCCATGTGTCAGGTTTAGCTCAGCCGGGGTTGTTATCGCAGTGTAAGTAGAATCCACACCACCGCTAAGGCAGAAAAGACTAGGTTTATCAGCCGATTGTTCCGGCGCATCATAAACATTGTTTGCAGATATTGAGATCGGATAAATTTTACGTGGGTTCCAGATCACCATCATGTCATTGAAGGCCCGGACAGCAGCTAGGGTCTGGCTGGAAATCCGCAGATCGGTTTCAATATCGATATTTTGCGATATTCCAAGGGCCATCGCCCCAAATAGCGCAAAATCGAAATTGTCATGAACCAGTTGGCCTTCATATCCGGTCCGGATAAAAAATTCCAGATCGCCTAGTCTGACGGTTGCTGAATTACCTTCAACAAAAGCGGTTAATTTGGCGACCTTCTTTTTGGGAACAGGTCGGGTACGCTCACGGATAATTCGCAACAAATACAGCAATCTCAACTCCTGTTCAGGTCTTGCCTTTTTCAGTGCAGAGTGTCGGACTGTCAAACCAGAAAATTGAATTCCTTCATATCAGGGTGAAAATCCCAAATTCATATTCAACCACGCACCATTGACGCGCTGGTGCACAGTGTTAAACCGCGCGCGTACCCAAAGGACTGCGACATGAACTTGTTTTCTGATATCCGTGCACTTGTGATCGACACCCTGACAGCGATGGTCAGCGACGGTGCGTTGCCCAATGGGTTGAACTTTGCCAATGTCGCAGTGGAACCCCCCCGTGATCCGTTACATGGCGATATGGCGACAAACGCCGCGATGGTACTGGCAAAACCTGCCGGTATGAAGCCACGTGACATTGCTGACGCACTGGTGATCAGGCTTGTTGATGACGCGCGGATTGACACTGCTGATGTTGCGGGGCCGGGGTTCTTGAACCTGCGTTTGTCTGCAGATTTGTGGACCGGTGTCGTTGGTGCGGTTCTAAAAGCAGGCACTGATTTTGGCAGATCTGATATGGGGGCGGAAAAAAAGGTAAATGTTGAATTCGTATCAGCGAACCCTACTGGCCCGCTGCATGTTGGCCACACAAGGGGGGCTGTTTTTGGTGATGCACTGTCCAGCTTACTGGATTTTGCGGGCTACGATGTAACGCGGGAATACTACATTAATGATGGTGGCGCCCAGGTCGATGTGCTGGCGCGTTCGGTTTATGAACGCTACCGCGAAGCGTGCGGGTTAAGCCCTGAAATAGCAGAAGGCCTTTATCCCGGCGATTATCTGGTGCCAGTGGGTGAAGCGTTGAAGAATGAATATGGCGACACACTCATTGATGCGCCAGAATCCATCTGGCTGAAGGACGTGCGTGAATTTTCGACAGACGCGATGATGCGCCTGATCCGCGAAGATCTGGCCGCCCTTGGTGTCACAATGGATGTGTTTTACAGCGAAAAATCTCTTTATGGTACGGGCTTGATCGAAAAAGCGCTTGCTGCGCTTGATGAAAAAGGTCTGATCTACGAAGGAGTTCTTGCCCCACCAAAGGGTAAAGAGCCAGAAGATTGGGAACCACGCAAACAAATCCTGTTCAAGTCAACCCAACATGGGGATGACGTGGATCGCCCGGTGCGAAAATCAGATGGTGCATGGACCTATTTTGCACCGGACATAGCCTATCATTATGACAAGGTTGAACGTGGTTTTGACCAACTTATCGATATCTTTGGCGCCGATCATGGTGGGTATGTCAAAAGAATGAAGGCGGCGGTATCCGCGCTCTCGGACGGTAAAGTACCGCTTGATATCAAACTGACTCAGCTGGTTCGGCTTTATGAAAACGGTGAACCTTTCAAGATGTCAAAACGCGCCGGGAACTTTGTATTGCTGCGCAAGGTTGTTGATATGGTTGGCGCTGATGTCACCCGTTTTGTGATGCTGACTCGTAAAAACGATGCCCCGCTTGATTTTGATTTTCAAAAAGTTCTGGATCAGTCCAAGGACAACCCGGTGTTTTATGTGCAATACGCCAATGCGCGGGTGCATTCTGTTCTTCGTAAAGCGAAGGAAATGGGCGTTGAAATCAGTGACGATGCGGTCTTGGAAGATGACGCTGAATTTGCTGTCGCCAAAAAGCTGGCTGAATGGCCCCGTTTGGTGGAAATTGCGGCGCGTGGGCATGAACCGCACCGGATAGCATTTTATCTATACGAACTGGCCAGCGATTTTCATGCATTGTGGAACAAAGGCAACGAAAAACCACAGCTACGTTTCCTGCAAGAAGGTGACCCAAGCGCATCAGCCGCGAAAATCGCCCTGCCTCGGGCCGTTTCCGTTGTTATTTCTGCAGGTCTTGGTATCTTAGGGGTGACCCCGGCCCGGGAAATGCGCTGATCAACAGGTGCACCCGGGCCGACACGGTCTCGAGCAGGTAACAAATCGTACAGGGCAAGTGCCCCTAAACGAGTGCAGTGAGGCAAAATGGCGGATCTTGAGTATGGCAGTATTGGTGGTGCAGACAAACCTGTGCGCACCGGAGAAGTAGTAACCTTAATGAACTGGCTGGGTGCGCTGATATCAGTTGCATTAATAGCAGGGCTTGGGCTTTGGGGATATCAATTGATGGTGCGTGATGTGTCCGGTGTTCCGGTCGTACGCGCACTGGAAGGCCCGATGCGGGCCGCACCGGACGATCCCGGCGGCCTTGATGCTGAACATCAGGGTTTGGCCGTCAACCGAATTGCCGCTGAAGGTGAAGCAGCGGCACCTGCTGACAGGCTGGTTCTGGCACCTGCGCCAATCACCCTGGCAGAGGAAGATCAGACGGCGAGCGAATTGGCGGCAAACACGATGCTGGATAGCACTATAACCGATGAACCCGGTGATGCGCTTGCTACCGATCTTGCGGTTGCCGAAGCCTTGACCAGTTCAGCTGAGGCCGGTGAGCCACTGGCGCTGGATAGAGATGAATTGATAACGACGGCGTTGCAGCTTGCGGCGGACAGCGCAAATACAACATCGACCCAACCAAAACCTGATCAGGTAGATGCTGGCATTGTTGTTCCTGATGGCGCGATCCCGGCAAGCATAGCAGGTGTTTCCCGGTCGCCCCGACCTGCCGCACGCCCGTCAGCATTGCTGGCATCGCTTGGCGCACAGCCCTCTGCACTGCCGGGTGTGATACCCTCGGCCAACCCGGAAAACATCCCGGTTGGCACCCGACTGGCACAGTTAGGTGCATTTGAATCTTCGGACATGGCCAAGGCAGAATGGGTGAAATTAACCGGCCAGTTTGAAGATGTCATGGGCGGTAAGACACGGGTAATTCAAATGGCACAATCAGGCGGAAAATCATTTTACCGATTGCGGGCAATGGGTTTTGATAACATTTCCGACGCGCGTCGTTTCTGTTCAACACTTCTGGCAAGAAAAGCGGCCTGTATTCCGGTGATCACCCGGTAGATGGGGCAGGGCGCCTATATCCTTGGTTGCCAGGGCGCGCACCTGTCTAGCAGCGAAGCGGTTTTCTTTCAGCAAGCCGACCCCTGGGGCTTTATTTTGTTTGCACGCAACGTGCAGAACCCAGATCAGCTAGGGGCGCTAACCAGCGAGTTGCGCTCTGCTGTCGGGCGTGACGCACCGATCCTTATTGATCAGGAAGGTGGCCGGGTGCAGCGGATGACTTCGCCCCATTGGCGCCAGTGGTTGCCACCTCTTGATCATATTCTGGCAGCCGGGAAAAATGCTGAACGCAGTATGTGGCTGCGATATCGGCTGATTGCAGATGAACTACGTGCTGTCGGCATCGATGCAAATTGTGCCCCGACGCTGGATATTGCAAATGCGCAAACCCATGTTTTTCTTCGCAACCGCTGTTACGGTGAAAATTCTGACACTGTTTTGCGTATTGGCCGGGCGGTAGCCGACGGACTAACGGCAGGTGGTATCCTGCCG